>OGNQ01000215.1_pt1 | contig 57999 bp, 55 predicted proteins | sample 1573481 | NCBI WGS metagenome assembly OGNQ01 (sample SAMEA2581920, study PRJEB24529) | metagenome | biome: Human gut stool | place: China | collected 2011 | reverse complement strand
AACAAAACAGGGAATTAATAGAAAATTTAGCCAAAAATTCTTAATTCCAACTCTGCTTTCAGAGATTTATAATTGGGACATTTTTGCTCTAACAATCTAAAGAAATTCTTATTATGCTGTTTATATTTGTAGTGACAGAGTTCATGAAAAATAACGTAATCTATACATTTTTTAGGCGCTTTTATTAATTGAGGATTTAAAAGAATAAGGCCCTTTTGCTGAAAACTACCCCAACGTTTTTCCATTTTTCTAATGCTAAAACGAACTTGTAGCGGGTTTATCTCAGGGAAAAATTTTAGGCAGAACATTAAACGTTCTTTAAATATCGTTTCTGCTCGTTGATATAAAAAGCGATTTAATAAAACTGTTGCTGATTGGGAAGAATAAATAATAATTTTATTAGCCGCAAATGCGATATGTTCAGGTGTTTTTTTGCAAACAATCAACTGATAATGTCTTCCCAAATAGAGGACATCACTGCCAGAGATATAACTTTGCTGTTTAGCGTGGAATTGGCTAAAATAGGCTTGCTGTTTTTTAATCCAATCCTTCTTTTTTAACAAAAATATTTTTCGCTCAGATAGGGAAGCCTCTGTTGGCGTCTTAAAAACAACTTTACCGGAAGGAAATACAGTAACGGAAAAACTCTTGCGAAGTTCTTCTATCTCCTCATAGACTAAATTTTCTTTTCCCAATGGTAAGATTTTAGTCATTTTTAGTAGCCAAATTCCACACATTATTAATGAAATTTTCAATAAATTCTACTGAAAGCGCAATTCCCATTTCTTTTTTCACCACATCAAACAGGAAGTCTTCCAGTTGGTCTCTCACGGCTCTTTTTACTTCAATACTCGTCTTCCAGTCCACAATTCTTTCTTTTTGCAGAACTTCTCCGATATATTGAACAATCTGTATCATTTGTTCCGGGGATGCTTTCCCTTTCAAATCCTGGCGTACTAACCGGTAATACGGATGCAAGGCTTTTGTAGCCCGTATAGCAGTGGGAATGTCATTATCTTCGTAATTTTCCACTTCCTCCTGCAGTTGTTTGGTTTGCTCTAACAGAGCATTTAAATCTTCCTTTTTGGCGGTTTTTAATGTCTCTATGAGTGCTTTTACTTGATCGCTGAATTTTTTGTAAAAAATAGGGTCTTGGTCCCAGCGCTCGTGGATTGTTTTTTGCGTTTGCGCCGCAATGGCTTCTGCCTTAGAACGAGCTGAAAGCCCATTCTGTGCATCTTCCACAAAGCGGTTAAATTCCATTACATCGCTTAAATTAATAGGTTTGGAAAGGACTTCCACTCCCTCGGCCGTAACATATTTGTCTAATATCTTGCGTATTTGGTCTTGATATTTGGAAAAATCCACCCGTTCTGCCAATACTGTTTGGGTAATTTTTTTAATTTCTATAAACCGTTTTAAATCTTTAGACAGTGTATCTAGTCGGGTAGACTCAATTTTTTCATAAAAATCAGGCAAACTCCGGCAAACATTTAATTCCTGAATCATTTTACTTACATCAGCATAGAACTTTTTGCGTCGTTCCTCGTCTTCTTTCAAGAAAACAATATAGTCTTCATAGCTCTCTTTATTGGGCACTGTTCTAAAAGTGTCTAGTAAGGTCTGGTGGATTTTATCCAAATCAGCTATTTTTTCGCTAGTATTCAACAGCGCTTTTTCAATATCTTTTGCATCAAAGTTAGAGAAAAGCTCCAAAGCATTCTTCAGGTTTTTAGCGTTTTTGGAATAGTCAAAAATAAACCCATTCACTTTCATCTGTTTGCCGGGTTTTCCTTCATACACACGGTTCACACGGGCAATAGCTTGCAGCAAATTATGGTCTTTTAACTGTTTGGCTAAATACAAGGCGGTATTTACTGGGGCATCAAACCCAGTCAGCAGTTTATCCACTACAATTAGTATTTCACATCCGTCCGGGTCATCCTTAAAGGAGCGGATTTGCTGCCTTTCGTAGTTATCCAATGAGCCTTGCTGGCGTTTCTGTTCTGCTAAAAAGTGGTTAATTTCTTTTTTATGCTCAGGCAGTTGGTCATCGGCTTCCTCTTCTGAACTGTTAGAGTCGGAAATAATTACAGCGCTATTTATACCGCCCAAAAGGTCTAACGCTTTTTTGAAACAAATCGCCGCATATTTAGACGGCAACACCGCTTGCGCCTTTAAGCCCGTTCCCTGAAAGTTTTCCTTAAAATGCTCATGTATATCCAGGGCGATCATATCCACCCGCTGAGTGGTTTCTTCTATTAACTTTGAATTAAGGAACTTTTTGGAAAGTTCTGCTTTTTGTTCCTTACTCAAATCTTCGGCTATATGGTCAAAGAACTTATCCATCGCGCAGTTGGCGTCTTGCTGTACAAAACGCCCCTGATAAATCAGCGGCAAGATTGCCCCGTCTTCCTGCGCTTCCGAAATAGTATAAGCGTCTATTAACCCACCAAATTGCTCAATAGACGTGGCTTTATCCTTTTTAAGCAGTGGCGTGCCAGTAAAACCTAAAACACAGGCATTAGGTAGCATTTGGAGCATTTTTTCCCGGCCAATGCCCCCTTGGGTGCGGTGGGCCTCATCCACAAGCACAAAAATATTGGGGTCGGGGTCTACATACAGGGGTTTCTTCATTTCCGCAAATTTATGTACAAGCGTGGTCACTACGCTGGCACTTTTTTGCTCTATCAATTCTCTTAGGTGTTCAGCCGATTTAGCCTGCACTACTTCTTTTTTGATATTACAAGCCGCAAAGGTATCGCGGATTTGGTCGTCTAACTGAGTGCGGTCGGTTACTACAATTACACGCGGGTTGCCCACCAGTTCTATCAGGTTCTTTACCAGCATTACCATTGTTAAACTTTTGCCAGATCCCTGCGTATGCCAAATAAGCCCGCCGTGGCGCTTGCCATTTTCCAAGGGTTTTACGCGCTCTAACGTACGTTTAATAGCGTAATATTGCTGGTAACGGGCTATTTTTTTAACATTATTGTCATACACTACAAAGTTGCGGATTAAATCCAGCAAATGCACAGGGTGAAGCAGGCAAAAAATCCCCAAACTTTGGGCATTGAAAGGGATATCGTGCTGATGGTACGCCGAGCGCAACAGGTCCTGCCCGATACTTTGCAACACATTTGCGGCCACAGGCGCATTTTGATACGAAAAGGCCTGCTGGTGGATTTTTTCTACAAATTCATCTTCTCCGCGCACTTTCCATTCGGAGTAAAATGCCGCCGGTGTGAGCATAGTGCCGTATTTGAAATCTTCCCGGTTGGTAGCCACTAAAATTTGCGGGTATAGGAAGAACTTAGGTATCTGCGTGCCTTGCTGATTCCGTAACATCTGTACAATGGCGTCTTTAACGGATACGGACGGCTTTTTATTTTCAATTACCGCCAAAGGAATACCGTTTACAAACAGCACAATATCCGGACGGCGGTTAGTATTTTCGCTAATTTCAAATTCAGCCGTTACGTGGAACTGGTTATTGTCCACATTATCAAAATCAATAAAGCGCATCTGAGGGGATTGCTTTTTACCGTTGATAAACTCCTGCACGCTTTGCCCAGCCATAAGGGTGGAATAAACATATTCGGACGCTTTCACCACGCCATTATCCAGGCGGGGCTTTTCCAAATCCGCTAGGGCTTCGTAAATGCTTTGGTCGGACACTTCTGCCGAGTTTATTTTCCGCAAAGCTTGAAAGGCAATATCGGTTAGGATATAATGGCGGCTATCGTTTTGGCGCAGTTCGCGCACTTGCTGGCGGGATAAGTAGGTATAGCCCATATTTACCAGTTGAATAAGGGCGGGTATTTGGCTGGAGTTGGCTTCGTCTAAATCGGGCAGTTGGTAAAATTCTGCAGGGTTATTCATCGGTTTTCTCCTGTGTGGGGGAAGTTCCTCCATTTTGTCTATCCCTTAAGAGATATTGTTGAATGGCATCTAAAATATTAGTGGGTAATACTTGCCATGTCGGTTGATTGTGTGAATTGGGATAACCGATACATTTTTCTTTATTTGTTTTTTTCTCTTTTTCACGGTCAGATACATGCCAACGAAAACCAATAGCGGGTTTTCCCCCTCTATATTTAATACGAGCCAATACCCAAGTATTATCATCGTAAATAATCTCTTCTATTCTGGTCCCTTTGGGATGGGTACATTCTATTGGATCTGTTATAACATACACCTGATTATCTATAGTTACTGTTTTGCTCATATTTTCTTTACCAATTTAACCTTACTTTTCCTGTTAGAAGTATCTGCATAAGACCCTTTTTTTGTTCTTCTAATTTGACTAATTTTTGCTTAAGCAAATCAACTTGCTTATCAGAGGTAGATATTACTTTTGCAATGGCGTATTGTTCTTTAATAGATGGAATAAAAACGTCAGAAGAAAGCAATCCATTAATATCTAAATTTCTGCGAACGATACTTGCTCCCATCTCTGAATTTATTTTGTATAAATACAACATCTTGGGAGTGGTCATGAAATATCGTAAGAAATCAAAAAGAGCTATTTTGGGATTAATGCTAAATATTTTATATGCGGGGCTTACAATCCCTATATCTTTCTGAAAGAAACCTATTGAACCCATCCATAGGTTCATAGGGCTAAATACGATATTGCTTCTTCTTAAAATTTTGTATCCAATATTGTTCTCACTTGCAATTTGTTTATCGAAATACTCTTGTTGTGAATAAATACCATTTTTGGTAACTGACATAATCTGATATTGGTTGTTGCAAGTAGTTCTTTTATCAACTTCATAAAGCATATTTTCTAAATGAACTTTCTTCCATTTACCTGTAAATCCTTTTAAGCGTGTGCGGCCAGTAAGGAGTTGTTGCATAAGATACTTTTTTTGTAATTCTTTTTGTTCAATCAGTTTCCGCGTTAATTGTATGGCCTTATCCCACGTTTCCAACACCTCAACAATTCTGTGTTGTTCCTCTACCAATGGGTGAGGGACAAAAACCTTGGAAAGCTCTTCTGGGTAAATATGGACAACAGATTGTCCTTCTCCTAATTTGTTTAATTGTTGACGTCCAGCAGTATTTAAATAGTAAGAAAAAAATAAGGCATTTTCTTTTTTGTCTTTCAGGGTAAAAATTATAATGTCCCCACTTGCATAAGCGGTATCTTTCCCTAAATAGGCCACGCTTTTACCAATATCTTCTGCTGTTTCTCCAGAACCGGCAAAAAGTATATTGCCATACGCAATAGGAGTGCTTTTTTGTGCTATTTCAGTAGGAATATGGGACAGGCATTGACTAAGCTGAAAATTATACTTAGTATAAATCTCTGCATAGCGGATGCAAGGAGCTCCCTGCGGAACAATATCCGCTTTAGATATTCCTACCCCTTTGCTAAAACTCCCCAAAGAGGATAATTGTTTATATTCCCAAATAGTTTGCTTATTTGTCATTAGCTTCTTTCTCTTTGCTTATAGTTTGGCTTTGGTTAATAATTTGTTCTATAAATGTGGTCAATATGGGGTTATTTTCCAAAAGGCCCTTTAATTTTTCCGGCTTGGCTAGCAGTTCCAGTATTGGGTTATCATACTTATCATAACCAGTTATAAATTTACCTGGATTTTCGGCACTAGCTTTTAAGATAATCTTTAAATGCTCTTTTTCTAACTCATTGTCTTCATCGTGTAGTCCTTTGATTTGACTAGCTAGGCCTTCATAGGTTTTATTTACCGCTTCTTTATAGGCATATTCTTCTATCAATTTTTTTGACAGGTTGATATGTTTATTTAAATGGGCTGCTAGCCAAATTAATGGAAAATATAACGGTACAATACTGATAGTAACTTGTGGTGTGTGCTGTATAATATAATCAATACCATTTCCTTTACAATATAGATAGATATATAATCCTACGGGAATGAGGGCCAGAACTACCATTGTTATAATAATACCAATAAACCAATGTTTAGTATTATTACGCTCCGCGGTTTCAGCTCTTTTTTGCTCTCCATAAGCAGCACTTAAACCAGCACTCATAGCACCAGGAAGAAGGCTTTTGATTTGTTCAGACAAGGCGTTAAAATCCGCTGTCCTCTCTTTTATAAAATTTTCTTTCCAGGTAAGAAGATCGCTTTGTGTTGTTTCAATATTAGATTTAAGAGAGGAAGAATCCTTTTCCAACTGAGTATATTTTTTGGCTAATTTTTCCTTTAATCCTTCTACATGATTTCCTTCTGGGGTATTGTAGCCATCTATTTCTTCATAGATATTATTTATATTATCTTGCGTTTCTGCAGCGGCCTCTAATAAAGACGAAATTCTCTTAGAATTGCCTTCTGCAGTTGAAAGTTGTCCTGCAACTTCTGATTGAGTAGTTTCTATTTGCTTTGCTTTATTAGTTAATTCTTGCAAAGCAGCATTCAAGGTTGCTTGTGTTTCCTGACTTTTTGTTAGTGTCGTTTGTGCCTCAGTTAAGGACTGATTAATTGTTGAGGCGGTAACTTTTGCATCAAGTATGACTTGGCTTTCTTTGATTAAGCCTTGTATGTCCCCTTTTATTTTTTCAATCTCCTGCCAAGCGTTAGATGCTTTGTTTCTATATTCGCTAATTTTTTTAGAGGCACTTTTGGCTTCCTGAGCATATTCGGGAGTAGTTTTGTGCACATCATCCTGTAATTTGGTTACCTGTTGAGATAGCGCAGTAACACGTTCCCATAATTTTTTACGTTCTTCTTCTAAATATTCAATATCAGCCATGTTCATTTGCTCCTCAGATCAAATTTTATCAAGAGAGTAGAGGGGTGTTCTCTAGCTCCAAGATATTTAATTATTTTCGATATATATCTGATCATTTGCATAATCACAAATGATTAATCGTTTAATTTTTGATTTATTAGAACCTTTTACTTCATCAAAGACATGATAAAATGCAGTTTTAACGGCTTCCGCATCTGCAAATGTATCACGTTTAGCCCACAAAACGGTGCTAGGCAGTTCATAAGAGTTTTTATCTACCGAAAAGGATTTTTTGAATATTTTATCACTTGCATTTACGATGTCATCTTTAGTGATTCCTTCTGCATGATCCAAATCATACGTTAGAACCCAATCTTTCTCCCAATTAACTGTTGTATTTGCCATTTTTATTATTCCTCGGGACATTTTTTTCCCATTTTTATTAATTTTCTCCAACGGTGCCGTATAAGTATGAAATCTATTTCAAAATCTCCGCCAGGTATTTTTGCATTTGTTTTTCTACGGTTTTGAGTTCATTATCAATGCGGGCAATTTCTTTTTGCACGGCCTGAATATCCACGGGAACCTCTTCTTCAAACGTATCTACGTAGCGCGGGATATTAAGGTTAAAATCATTTTCTTCTATCTCTTGTAGCGTAGCTAAATGCGAGTATTTGGCAATCTCCTTGCGGTGGGTGTATGTATCCACTATTTTGGCTATGTTTTCGTCCGTCAGTTCGTTTTGGGCTTTGGCGGGCTTGAACTCTTTGCTGGCATCTATAAACAGCACATCTTTGCGATTTTCGTTCGGGCCGCCTTGCTCGCGGGAGCGGTCAAAAATCAAAATAGCGACCGGGATTGTGGTAGTGGTAAATAAGTTAGCCGGCAGGCCAATTACGGCATCCAACAAGTTTTCTTTAATCAGGGCTGTGCGGATGACGCCTTCCTTTCCACCGCGGAACAGCACGCCGTGTGGCACAATCACAGCCACGCGGCCGGACTTGGCTTTGGCCGTTTCCACCATGTGACTGATAAAGGCATAATCCCCTTTGCTGGCGGGCGGCATACCCCGGTGGAAGCGGTTGTATTTGTCGTTCTCCAGGTGTTTATCGCCCCATTTATCTAAACTAAAAGGAGGATTTGCCACTACTACATCAAATTTCATTAGTTGATCGTTTTCTAACAGTAAAGGATTGTTCAGCGTGTCGCCCCATTCCAAACGGGCCGAATCTTTACCGTGCAGAAACATATTCATACGGGCTAAATTATAAGTAGAGCCGGTTTTTTCTTGTCCGTAAAGGGCATAATCTTTGGACCCTTGCGCCTCAATTTCTTCCCCTGCCCATAGTAAAAGAGAACCAGAGCCCATTGCAGGGTCGCAGATACGGTCTCCTGGTTTAGGCTGGGCCAGTTTGGCCAGTAACTTAGCTACTTGGCGCACGGTAAAAAATTCTCCGGCTTTTTTGCCTGCATCACTGCCAAAACGCTGGATAAGGTACATATAGGAATTACCCAAAATGTCGTCATCCACGTCCGTCAGGTCCAGGGTGTAAAAATCGTGAATGAGGTGGCGCAGCATTTTGTTTTTTTGCATGGTATCGCCCAGCGCCTGGGAATTGAAATCCGCTAAAAATAAATTTTCCAAACTGTTGGGGTTGGCTTCTTCAATGGCGTGGAGGGCTTTATTGATAATTTCGCCGATGTTGTCTTTATTTTGCTGGGCATAAATATCGTAAAAGCTGGCTCCTTCCGGGATACGGAAACGAGCATTGTTCATTTTAAGCGCTATGCGTTCTTTATCGTTGCCATAGCGTTCTTCCCATTTGGCTCTTTCTTTTTTATGTAAGTCGCTAATATATTTATAAAACAGGAACGAAAGGATATAGTCTTTAAACACACCTCCGTCTACCGTTGTGCGTGAAGAATCAGCGGCGGCCCAAAGTTTGTTATTAATTTCATCTTGTGTATATTTCATAAAACTCCTGTGTGTTGTGCCATTAAGGCATCTAATAGTTGTAATTGTAAGTTGAAACGTTGCTTCTGCAAAGTATTGTGTTTAATATAGCAACTATACAAATTTGCTAATTGTTTTTGTTGAGATAACGGCAAATCTGGCAGTAGTAGGTTTTCTAAGTCTTCTTTGCGAATAGAATGGAGAGTGCTAAACTTACTTGCTATCCCATTTAAGGCCTGTTGCCCTTGTGCTGAATTTAACCAAAAGGTTAGAAATGTAGGATTAATATCTGCAGAGTTTGGTCTAATAATCCAAATACCAACCGAAGCCAAAGTATCAACATTACTTTTCGGCTGGAATGTTGCTGCCTGAAAATGTACGCGATTAGTTAGCAGCACATCTTCTTCTTTTAAAACAGTAATATTCTTTGCCAGTTTGACATAAAGAGCCGGTTGCGTAGGTAAATTCTGTTCTAAAATATGGGTAGGTTGTATCCAGGCTACATTGGGAGCTGTATTATATGCCTGAACAGGATTCCTAAGGGAATATCCGCTATGAATAGATGCAATTTGTGACAAAAACATACCAATTAAACCTCATTATTTAATAATACTAATTTTTTATTTTGCTGTCAAGTGCATTATCAAATAATACATTTTGTACTTGACTTCTAGGCCATAGTAAGCCGTAATGTGTATAGGAGGGGATATGACTGACTATACACATTGTACTGTTCAGCAGTTGCGTGCCAAATGGACCGAAGTAATCAACCGGCCGATGCCGCCAATCCGTCGCGGTCTAATCATCAAGTATCTAATTTGGTATGAACAAGCCAAGTGGGAGAAGATTTCTTCCCTTGACTTTTTTAATGAGGTTAAACAGGCTTCTATGTCGGCCAATAAACACACTGTTATCTTGGAATCCGGATCTAAAATCACGCGTTCTTATAAGGGAGTTGTCCATACAGTAGAAGTTATCTCTAACGGCTACTTATACAACGGCAAACAATACAAAAGTCTATCGGGGATTGCCAAGACCATTACTGGGAAGAATTGGAACGGCAAAGTATTCTTTGGGGTGAAAGATGAAAAGTAAAATACGGTGTGCCATCTATACACGTAAATCCAGCGAAGAAGGCTTAGAGCTTGAATTTAACAGTTTGCAGGCCCAGCGGGAAGCGTGTGAAGCCTATATAAAAAGCCAAAAGCACGAGAATTGGCATCTTTTATCCACAAAGTATGATGATGGAGGATACTCTGGTGGGACATTAAACAGACCAGCTTTGCAGCAATTATTATCGGATATCAAGGCTGGGCTTATAGATATAATTGTGGTGTATAAGATAGACCGATTAACCCGCAGTTTAATGGACTTTAGCAAAATTGTAGAGGTATTGGATAAGCATAACGCGTCTTTTGTATCTATCACACAGCATTTTAATACCACCACCAGTATGGGGCGGCTCACATTAAATATGCTACTTTCATTTGCCCAATTTGAGCGGGAAGTAACCGGGGAGCGTATAAGGGATAAAATCGCCGCTAGCAAGAAAAAAGGTATGTGGAAGGGCGGCAAACCGCCACTCGGGTATTACCGCAAAGATAAAAAGATATATCCGGATGAAGAAAAAGTAAAACTTGTTAATAGTATATTCAAAAAGTATGTTGAACTCAAAAGTACCACACTTGTAAAAGAGTGGTTAAATAAACAAGGCCACCCTATATCTGTTGGGAACTTAAACTGTATCTTACGCAATAAAGCCTATATTGGCTTTGTCGGGCATAAAGGTACTTGGTATCTGGGGGAACATCAAGGCATAATTCCAATAGGACTATTTGACCAAGCCCAAGCGCGGTTAAGAGCAGTAACCGTATCAACCGGCAGCATTATAACCCCAGTAAAAGCCTTTTGGCGGGGAAGTTATACGATGATAAAGGCAACGTAATGAGCCCCAGTTGGAGTACGGGGAGCCAGGGGAAGAAATACCGCTATTATGTCAGCCAAGCAGTTATTAAGAAGGATCCTAGTAAAATAGGGCAAATAAGTAAGATATCCTTACCCAAACTGGAAGAATTTATAGATAACTGGTTCGCCCAGTTTATACGGGATAAGGCCAAAATATATCCATATATTAAAGGTTTTGACATTGCGAAACAGAAGGGAATTATAAATAAACTTACTTCCTACACAATCACCCGCAACACAGAACAAGCCCTTATCAAGCGGGTGGATATATCTCTCAAACACATCAAAATCACTATATATGAAGAACAAGTAACGGAACTGTTAAATGCCCTCTATGAAAACAGAGATATGAACCTGCAGCAATCCGAACGAGAATATCCCTATACGGAAGACTATCATATCGGCATTATAGACAACGGAGCCAAAGTATTGGTAGGGCAAAAGATTAAACCTAACCCTCGTAAAGATACTAATCTGATTCATATTTTGGCACAAGCATTTAAGTGGCATCAAGATATATTAGAGGGTAAAATGCTAAAAGAAATAGCCCAACAGGAACAAAAGACCAAGCAATATGTACGGCGAATCCTTGAACTGAGTTTTTTATCGCCAAAAATCGTACGGGCCATCTTCAATGGCACCCAGCCGGCTGATTGTACTCTTAAAAGGTTGTTATCTATCCATACGTCCAACTGGCGCGAACAAGAGGAAGAATTCTGCCGTTAAACAACTTCCCCGACGGAAAGACAGCATAAAATTATAAAAAAGTCCGTAAAACGGAAAAATCTGCCAAAAAGTATATGCTATGGGTTGTAGAAAAGAAAATCCCCGTCGGGAGATGACCCGAACGGGGATTTTTGTAAGATAAACAAAACTAAAATACGGAGTGTGTAGTTTGCTCAGCAATATGCTGTTAGTTTTTTGTGCCAAATTCCCTGATATGCAGGGAAAATACAGGGAAAATGTTAATTTTTAGGGTTTTTTGAGCCATTTTTCCCTGTTTCCCCTATACAACTTGTATAAATTCCCTAAAAACAAAACAGGGAATTAATAGAAAATTTAGCCAAAAATTCTTAATTCCAACTCTGTTTTCAGGGATTTATAATTTGTTGTAATTTAAATGCCTTGAATAAGAGGTAAAATCTTTCAATTTTGCTTTGGAAGAATTAAAGCCAATGTGGACTAGAAAAATGCCAAGACTCCTTGTGAGGTTTGCTAGTACATTCGCTTGCTGTAGGCAATAGTAAAAGGGATTAGATTAATTTCTAGCCCCTATTTATATAGGCATCTAGTGCTTCCAGTAATCCACATGTGCTACAGATTTCCGTCTTGTTATCCTTCCGGCTTATAGCAGGGTAACCTACCATGTATCGGCCACAGTTTGGGCATTTTCGGCGTGTCTTGGGCATATTTAACCTCGGTTGGTATGTAGATAGGTCATTACCGCGTAAACATTTTTTATGCGCTCTGCGGTGCAATCCAATCCATACAAGCTCCCCATTATCAGGTTTTGGTCCGATGTGGCAATACCGTCCTTGGCGTCCTTTACTCTTTCCGTAAGGTCTTTCACGAGACTCTGCAATACTTCATAGGAATGTTTGATTACTTCTAATTTCTCTTTTTCGGTCATATTACGCTGTTCTCCGTTTATTTTTTTATTACCAAACACATTTAATAATTGTTCTTGTGCTGTGGTATTTGGCTCGCAGGTTTCAAAGTTGCTAAAAAATTCCCACGCGCCATCATTTTTCCGAATGTAGGTGCTTGCCTTTGTAGGAGTATCAAAACGGCCTATATGTCTGAGGTCTAGGCTATTCCCAATCTTATCTTCTGCGTGTACGGTATATGTCCAACTAACGCATTTTAATCCGTTTATTTTATCTTCCGGCATATATCCTCTCCTAGCACCACTCCCAATTTACTTCCATTATCCCAGTCCACCATAATGGTCCCAATATCGTCCACTCCGGTTACAGTGCCTTGTGTCCCTATGGGCGGAGCTTGCACATCATCCATTTTTATCAACTCCACCCTGGTCCCTTTGGGATAATTAATCCGGAGCATTCCAACGGTTGCCCGAAGTGCATCTTTCGCTATTTTGTCTGCCATTCCAATAACTCCTTGTGGAAAAATATATATCCCGATATCGGGTACTCCGTAATGGCCATAGCTAAACCGGAAAGGGATTTATAACACTTCACTTCCCAATACAAACCGTCAGATTTTACCTCTATCATCAGATCCTTGCCCTTAAACTTTTTAATGAAGGTGGTCCCAATGGCGGGTAATCTGGAAGTATTGGGCTTTTTAAGTATGGTGGGGGTGGCAATTACGCTCTCTAAAGAGGCTTTAATAGGCGTTGCTTTGGCGGCGCAACTGACGCTTTGTTGTTCTTTTTTAGAAACCCCGACTTTACACGCGCAAACCGCAGTCTTTTTAGGGGTCTGCTTAAACAAAATATCCCTTTGCGCTTCTATCTTGTTTACGCAAACCGCGATCTTTTTAGGGGTTTTAGTGACTTTTTTCTTCATAATTCTCTTCTATAAGTTTTAGGTTTTACCGAGGCGGTTTTCCTCGTATGTACATATACGCTCTTATAGGGGAGAGAAGTCAAGTAATATTATTGTGAGATGGAAAAGAAGAAATATACTACTAAGTATTGTTAAGTTTTTTATTTTTTATATATTTTAATACGATATCAATTATCATATACATCTTATTGATGTCCAAGAATGTTCTGCTTATATGATGCAATGTGTTTTCATAAGCATCATCTGTAAATATTCCGGTAAAAGAGCCTATTGAGACTATTTCTTGATGCTTAAGGGTTGTTTGCTCGTCATGCACTTTGATAACTTTGTCCATTTCTTTGTATATCTCTTGATATCTTTCAGATTCTTCTTTGATGGCTTTATTATATTCCTCTCTAATAACATCTAGTTTTCGTAAATATTCCACACTCATGTTATCAAGTTCTTCTTTTTTTTGTTGAAATAATTTAGTTTCTTCTGTGCTGAATATTTGAACATTATAGAATGGCATTCTATGTACCATGGCATGTCTCAGTTCTTTTATTTCATTGAACCATTCTTGAAAAATACTGATATTGGTGTCTCGTAGTGTTTGTAAAAAGTTTCTATTAAATAAAGATATTCGAGTGCGATCCTTGCGATTGTTTAAATCAATATTGGGGATAACATTAAATTCAAATTGTAAGATAAAAGCTAAACTGTCCAATATTGAGACAATGTTTGGATATATTGAGTTTAATAGGAAATCTAGATGAATCTTTTCTTTTTCAGATAGTTGTTCATACCTGTAAGGATCGTATATTTTGAGTATTTCACTAAAATTAAAGCGCAAAATTTGTAAACGCCTTAAGAAATCATAAAGCTTATATTTATTAGCCTGTGAGTTTTGTAATTTATAATATTTCGCATATCCATAACAGAAAGAATTTATTTTAGGTGTGTATAGAAAGGGAATAATGTTAAGAGGAAAGAAATGGGAACATAAGTATATATCAGATTGATCTATCAAGTTTTTCTTTTCCGTTTTATAATTTACTATAAGTATATCTAGAAATAAGCGTAAATCTTCCATCGGAAATGAAAGTCTTAATTTATTGAATATTGCTTTGTAATAAACATAATAATCGTCATTAAATATAGCGTAGGAATTTATTGAGCCTTTAATATCTCGAAAATATCCTGGTGACTCTATAAATCGTTTAATTACAGGCTTTGTTGCTAATTTGATAGAAGAAGTTTTTATAAGATTATGTAGTAAGTCTTTCATAATAATATTATATGAAACTCCTTTAATTAGCGTTGCAAAATTGCGGGAAGGCGTGATTCATATTCTTGTCGTAGGCATTCCACTTTTTTATATCTGATTTGTACCCTTCTTATACTTCCTCCGATATTATTTTGTTTGCAAAAGTAAAATTTAGTAAAGTTTAAGTAGATATTTCTGAGAGGTAGACATGAAGCCGTTTGATACATTGTGGGATGATAATCCGGTAGACATTACCAAAGAAGCCAACTTCATTTGGAGCATAGCCAACAAACTACGCGGTACCTACTTGCCGGATAAATACGGCGATGTGATTATCCCTATGACGATTATCCGCCGCTTGGAATGCGCCCTGGCTTCCACAAAAGATGCCGTCGTCAAACAGTACAAAAAGAACCCCTCGTTTCCGGCCAAAGCCATGTATACCATATCCGGCATGCAGTTCTATAACACCAGTGAATTTACCCTAGCTGAACTCTGCAACGATTCCGAACACTTAGCCGCTAACTTCAATGCGTACATCAACGGTTTTTCAGCTAATGTGCAGAACATCTTAAAAGAGTTAGACATGCCCACCCACATTGCCAAGATGGACAAAGGCGGTTGCTTGTTCTCTGTTGTAAAGGCATTTTCGGAACTGGACCTCACTCCGGCCACGTATGATAGCATCAAAATGGGTTACATCTTTGAAAATCTCATTGGCCGCTTCTATCAAAACGTAGATGCCGGGCAATACTATACGGGCCGTGATATCATTAAATTGTGCGTATCGGTGCTCATTTCCGAAGGGTGTGATGATATTTTTGACGATGGCAAGGTCATTACCGTGTGCGACCAGGCCTGTGGAACAGGCGGTATGTTATCCACGGCGTATAGTTATATTAAACATTACAATCCTACTGCCGATGTACGTTTATTCGGGCAAGAACTTATTGGACAATCATACGCGGTGGGACTGGCTGAAATGCTGATTAAAGGGCAAAATGCCGACAATTTCCGCAATAAAGACACCTTTAAAGAGGACTGTTTTCCCAACATTAAAATGCGTTTTGTATTGGAAAACCCGCCCTTTGGTACGCCATGGGCCGGAGCGGATGCTAAGGAAGGGCAAGAAACCGCCGTCAAAGCTGAATACGATAAAGGCAAAAAAGGCCGTTGGGGTGCCGGACTCCCGGGCGGAGGAGATGCCCAACTGATTTTTGTGCAATCTGCCATAGATAAATTAGACCCCTATACAGGCCGGGCAGCTATCATTGAAAACGGCAGTCCACTCTTTGCCGGAAGTACCTCATCCGGGGAATCACAAATCCGCCGCTGGTTGTTGGAAAACGACTTATTAGAAGCCATTATTGCCTTGCCTACGGATTTGTTTTACAACACAGGCATTTCTACCTATATTTGGGTATTATCCAAGAATAAACGTCCGGAACGCAAAGGCAAAATTCAACTCATAGATGCAACCAGCATTTACCACAAGTTACGCAAGGCATTAGGCAACAAACGTAACGAAATCACGCCCGCAGACAGAACTAAAATTACGCGTTTGTATGCGGACTTTAAGGCAAATGCCTACTGCAAGATTTACGACAATACAGAGTTTATTTACAAAGAGTATACCGTCATGCAGCCGTTGCAACGGAGCTACGCTATCACGCCGGAACGCATAGACGAACTGCTCCAAGCGGGCGCGCTTAATAGCTTGTATGATGAAGTGACCGTTATGGAATTGGAAAACACACCCAATCCGACCGCCAAAGAAGCTAAAAAGTTGGCCCAATACAAAGAAAACAAACCGACTTTTGACGGGATTATCAATACCTTAAAGGCCAACATATCCAACCAAGTATTTACCGCGCCGGAACCTTTTATTCGCCACCTAACAGGCCTTTTACAACCCGTAACTACGGATAAAAAACTGATTGAAAAGGTCGCCAAGGGCCTATCTGTTATGGACAAAACAGCCGATATACAGAAAGACAAAAAAGGTAATGTTATCTACGACAAAGAAACCAAAGACACTGAAATTGTAAAATGGTCCGAAGACATAGACACATATATGGCCCGCGAGGTATTGCCGCATATTCCGGATGCCAAGGCCTTTTGGGAAGAAGACCTAAACGCCAAGAAACCTATTATTAAGACCGGGGCTGAAATCCCCTTTACCCGCTACTTCTACAAATACGAGAGCATCCGCCCATCCGAGGAATACCTGAGCGAGTTTTTAGGGTTACAGGAACAGGTGGAAAAGTCCCTGCAGGAGTTAAAGAAATGACCCAAAAGGTGTTTTTCTTAGGAGCTGGGTTCTCTAAAGCGGTTAATGACAACTATCCGCTGATGGATAAACTTACAACTAAAGTCCTTGGACGAATACAAAAAGGGTCTGTGCGTGAACATTTGGAAGAAATACCCTCCAAAGTCAAACAAGATATTGAAAGTCTTTTGACTTACCTTAGTACGGACTTTCCATGGAAAACAGATACCACGCGTTATGCAAACAAGGCCCTGTATAGTGCAATTCTTCATGAAATTTCTTCGTTATTCCTTGAACTAGAAACTTCTAACGAATATACACGTGATTACAAACCTTCAGATGTTATTGTTTCTTTTGCAAAACATGTGTTACAGACACCAAAAGAATATAATTTCTTAACATTGAACTACGATATTTTCTTAGAGCATTTATTTGCTTTTGCTTCTCAATGGAAAGCGGATTACAATGATTTATACAAATACCCAATGTCAAACTTACGCACTCGTATTATAGATAGTAGTTCAATTACAATTCGTTCTCCGTATCCGCAAGCACCTGCTGTATTAAAATTGCATGGTTCTGCGAATTGGTTTTGGGCAGACACAAGCCCATCAGATGAAATTTATTTCAGTAATGGTGCCGAAAAAGATTTTAATAATCTTATAATGGGACTTAAACCTTACATTATTCCACCTGTGCAAGATAAAAATGCGTTCTACAACCATATTGCTATCCAAGCTCTATGGAAAAAAGCCGAGGAGTTACTTAAACAAGCGAATGAAATATATATCATCGGGTTTTCGTTCCCACAGACAGACCTATCCGTTAGATATTTATTTCAATCTGCACTTCGTAATAGCGAACCGGATATTTATGTTGTCAACAAAGCTCACGAAGATGAATTGAGACCAACTTATCGGGATGTCTTACAAGGACAATGTGTGGATTACGAATACACCGGAAGTTATGACGTAGTAGAACGCTTTATCAGGGAAGTTATCCTGATGGAGGGCCATAAATGAGTAGACAAATGAAAGATAGTGGCATCCCGTGGATTGGTCAAGTACCGGAAATGTGGACGGTGGCTCCTATACGTTCTGTAATCAAAGAAATAACTACCAAAAACATACTGGGGAAAGAAACAACAGCGTTACAGTTCCGGTACGGCACAATTGTAGAGAAAGCCAACTTTGAGGCGGAAGGGGATGACTATGTTGCACGCACAATTCGGAACTACACAATAATTTATCCCGGAGTATTGGTGCTTAATGGGCTGAATCTGAACTATGATTTTGTAACAAAGCGTGTAGCTTTATCCAGGTTAAAAGGTGTTATAACGTCCGCGTACATGACTATAATGCCTATAGACACACATGCGTTGCTACCGGAGTTTTTGGAATACTTGTTCAAGTGTTATGACGCTAAAATGGCTTTCCACGGAATGGGAGAAGGTGTCCGTAAAATACTTAACTTTAACGAATTAAAACACCAACCAATCATCTATCCTTCCCATGACGAGCAGAAACAAATTGTAGCGGTATTGGATAAGAAGTGTACGGAAGTGGAGGGGCTGAGTAGCAATATACAAAAGCAAATAGAGGCCTTGGAACAGTACAAGCGGGCGGTTATTACTGAAACCGTTACCAAAGGGTTTCATCCGTCCGTTCCGATGAAAGACTCCGGCATCCCATGGATAGGAAAAATTCCACAGCATTGGAACATGCTGAAAATCAAGTATATTGCTAAAAGCAACCAGAAAAGTTTATCAGAAAAGACAAACCCTGATTATCAAATCAATTATATTGACATCGGGTCTGTTTCAGAACGGAAAGGCATTGAAACTTATGAGGAGATACAATTTTCCAAAGCCCCTAGCAGAGCAAGACGTATAGTTAAAAGCGGTGATTGCATAGTATCCACCGTTAGAACATACCTCAAAGCCATTGCTTTTATAGATGCCCAATTTGATAATTATGTTGTGTCTACGGGATTTTCTGTGCTTACACCGATGAAACAATTCTTGGTTAATAAGTATCTCTTTTTCTTGCTTAAGAATCACCCTCTAATTTCAGCTATTTCTGCTTATTCTACAGGTGTCAATTATCCTGCTATTAGTGATTCTGTGTTAGTAAACTTGAAAATGCCGATTCCACCCAAAAATGAACAACAATCGATTGCGAACTATTTAGACGAGAAATGCAGCAAAATAGATGCTATTATCCAAGACAAGCAGCAACAACTGAAAAAACTGGAGCAATACAAGAAAGCAACCATTTTTGAATACGTTACGGGCAAAAAACAAGTGCCGGAGGCGTAGTACCATGAAGCAAATCATATCCGAAAGAAAAGATTACCAACGTTTTATTCTGGAGCGACTCAGCCAAGATAACGGCTACGTCATCCGCCCAGCGGACCAATTTGACCGCTTACTGGCCATGGACCGTGAAATGCTGTTTACCTTCCTGCAAAACACCCAACCGGACACCTTAGCTGCCTTGCGTAAAATCTACAAAGACAAGCTGGAAGAAACACTTGCTCATGCCCTTAACAATGCCCTAACCAGTAAATCCGGCAGCTTACTTAACGTCTTAAAACACGGGTTAGACATCTCCAATCATCACTTAGATTTCATGTACACCAAGCCCGCTACTGCTTTCAATCCGGAACTGCTTAAAAAGTACGAACAAAACATATTTTCCGTCATGGAGGAAGTTTGGGCTAGCGACAAAGAACGGGTGGATTTAGTGGTATTTCTGAACGGACTGCCCATCTTGTCCTTTGAACTCAAATGCAATACCGCCGGACAGTCCTACCAAGACGCTATTTATCAGTACCGCACGGAACGTAACCCCAAAACCCGTTTATTCTTGTTCAAAGCGGGGTGCTTAGTCAATTTTGCCATGGACCTACAAGAAGTGTACATGACTACCCGCTTACATGGTAAAGATACCGTTTTCTTGCCCTTTAACCGGGGAAAAGGTACTGGCGTAGATGCCGGAGCCGGGAACGATATTTCCCCCGATAAATACAGCGTGTATTACATGTGGGAAGATATCCTCCAAAAGGACACGCTCTTGGACCTTATCAGCCGCTTTGTATTTGTGGAACATAAAGAGAAAAAAGACCCCGATACCCAAAAAATTATACGGTCCGAGAACATTATTTTCCCGCGTTACCACCAATTAGACGTCATCCGTCGGATACTGGCAGATGTGCGGGAAAATAGGTCGGCTCTGAACTATCTCATTGAACACAGTGCCGGAAGCGGTAAAACAAACACGATTGCATGGCTGGCCCACCGCTTGGCCTCTTTGCATGACGCGGACAATAAAATTATCTTTGATAACACTATCATTGTTACGGACCGCGTAGTAGTGGACCGCCAACTGCAACATGCCGTTACCAGTTTGGACCACAAAGCCGGACTCATCCGCGTAATGGACGATAAATGCTCCTCCAGCGATTTGGCAGAGGCTCTAAAAGGCAATACAAAGATTATTGCTACCACCATTCAAAAGTTCCCATACATTGTGGATATGCTCTCTGGACTTAAGAACAAACACTTTGCTGTGATTATTGACGAGGCCCATTCCTCTACCTCCGGCAAGAACATGGCTGCTATCACAAAGTCATTAGGCAGCGGGGATGAAGAATTTATGGACGCGGAAGACATGATTGCGGACGAAATCAGACGACACGGGAAACAGCCTAATATCTCCGTATTTGCATTTACAGCCACTCCTAAACCCACTACCTTGCAGATGTTTGGCCATTTGAACCCTAAAGGACAATATGAGGCCTTTCACGTTTATTCCATGAAACAGGCCATTGAAGAAGGGTTTATCTTGGATGTGCTGCAAAATTATACGTTGTATGAAACGTTCTACCAACTCAATAAAAACATCAAGGATGACCCGACCATTAAAACGGCTCCGGCTAAACGGCAGATTGCCCGCTTTGTAGCGTTGCATGAAACGAACATTAGCCAACGTATTGAAATCATCGTGGAGCACTTCCGCACTACCGTTATGAATGAATTAGGCGGTATGGCCAAGGCCATGGTGGTAACATCTTCCCGGCAAGAAGCGGTAAAATATAGCCAAGCATTTACAAAGTACATTACCGAAAAGCAATATAACGATATTAAGGCGTTAGTGGCCTTTTCCGGCAAAGTTAAACTAGACGGGCACGAATACACAGAAAGTGGGATGAACAACATTTCTGAGGATAAATTGCCCGCCTACTTTAACACCGACGAATACCAAGTTTTATTAGTAGCTAATAAGTATCAAACCGGATTTGACCAGCCAAAACTATGTGCCATGTATATTTTGAAGAAGCTACAAGGTGTGGCAGCGGTGCAAACGCTATCCCGTCTCAACCGCGTTTGTTATCCATATGAAAAGAATACGTTTGTGTTGGACTTCGTAAATACTTATGACGACATCAAAAAGGCATTTGCACCGTATTATACGACTACGTTACTGGCAAATACGGTTACGCCCTCCAGTATTTATGAACTGGAAACAAAGATTGATGCGTACCGGATACTAAATCCTTTAGATATAGAACAGGCCAATACCATTTTGTATAAGCAAGAACACACCGATAAAGCTCGACAAGGGCTGACCTTCTTATTTGGTAAAGCTAAACAGGCAATGGACAACTACAGTGAAGAAGACCAACGGGAAATCGTAGCACTACTGCGGCGTTTTGTACGCTTCTACGAGTTCCTACTGCAAGTGTCTTGCTTTGAAGATGTGGACCTGCATAAGAAGTACAACTTCATTTCGTACTTGCTTGCCTATGTGAACATCCGGCATCCCGGTAAAGGGTATAATTTGGCTGGTAAACTGCAAGCATCTAACTTCATACAAAAGAAGAAAGGGACCATTGAAAAGCCCGGCTTAAAGCCTAACCCGATTGTTAAACTACCGGAAGCAGATACCGTGTTCTTAGGGCCGGACAAAGAAGAAAAGCTGTCCAAAATTATAGACGACATCAACAGCCGGACCGGGATGAAGTTTGATAAAGACGTAGCAGTTAAGTCCATGCTGCAGATAAAAGACATTTTGTTAAAGTCCGACACGCTCAGGACCAGTGCCAAAAACAATACTGTAGCTAACTTCCGTTTCCCGTACTTTGAAGAAATTGATAAGGCCTTGATTGAAGGGTTAGGGCAGAATCAGGACTTCTTTTCCCTGTTACTGAAAAACGAGGACATCAAAAAAGAGGTTTTGAGTATCTTTACCGATGAAATCTACAAGGCGTTACGGCAACAGCAGGAATAGCGAACAGATGGATAATGAAAAGATTGAGAAGAGTGCAGTAAACGCAATTGAAACAGAGGTCCTTAAGTATCCTCGTTTACACTCTCATCTCCAAACAGCTGATAAAATACCCTCCTGGGATGGAGAACTTTATGTATACAACGAAGACAAGCATACAAAAGAAAACTTATCGGGTATTATCAATGTACAAGTTAAAGGTAAGCTCGCAAAGGACTTAACTCAGCCAACGATTTCTTACCCTTTAGATGTAGCTGATTTAGTTAATTATCGGGCCATTCAAGGAGCACTTTTATTTGTAGTTCTTATCAACCCTGAACAACCTACCCAGCGTCAAATTTATTATGCCCCATTACTGCCTGCGGATTTAGAACCATTGTTAAAAGAAGCAAAAAACAAGACTGGTCAAAAGACTATTCACTGTGTGCGTTTGCGAGATGGACATCCAAATTTAGAAGATATATGCGTTAACTTTATAATGGATGAACAACGCCAAAAGGGACAAGCTTCTGATATCATGATGACTTTACAGGAAGCCGCTGATAAATCTCTATCCACTTGTTTGTATGTACGTTCCCAACCGCAACATCTATTAGATAATTTATTCAATGCTGCCCACTGCGTATATGCACGCTATCAACTTCCCAATGATAAAGTTATAGATATACCGATAACTACCCGAGGGTATGTACAAGCACTACAGCGCAAAATCACCTTATCCGCTGACAACAAGAAAATTGCAGCCAAAATACCTTTAACTATACGTAAAGGAAACATAACAGATATAACTGTAGCTCCTAATTTAACCATTCAAATTGCTGGGGAAAATCTACAAGTCAATTACAAAGAACAGGGTTCCATACAAGACCGAATTAAAACGACAAAAATGATGAAACGAATTTGCGAGGCCTCATCTCTGGAAGCCAATGGACAAGTTTTCGCAAGTACTACTCAACCACAAACCGAAAAAGCTACAGCTCTACAATATAGAGTAGAATTTTTAGAAGACTTAGATAGGGTATTAAAGTTTTGGGGAGTAAAGCAACCCATCAATTTTGATGCTCTGACTCCGGCTTGTATGGCCAATGTAAATGCATTAGCGACTGCACTATCAACACCAGACCATCAATTGACATTGCCACAACCTCTATCAGAACAGGCCACTGTGAGACTGGTCAAAATAGCTAACTTAGCTGTATTGGTCTTATTTATACCCATTAAAGACAATGTCTATGCTTTGGAGAATTTCTTTAATCTGCCTAACCAAGATTTTTCTATCCCTATTGGCTCACAGCAAATTCCAACCAGTCGTTACATCCTTCTTAATAATAAACAGTATGAACAAGCAAGTAATATACCTTGGGATCGTGTTAAACAAGATTTATGTTCCGTGCCTTTTTCCACGATATACAGTCGAAATCTAAATAATACTCTATTAGCTATGTTAACAGCTTATGATTCTTGTTCAAATCCACAGCTGTTTAGTGTTATTAAAGCTGTCAGCAAATATCTAATTAAACATGAGCCTAATAATATATACAACATTATCAATCGTGCACAAGTTATTCAGAGGGAGAAACCTCTTTCTAAAACAGACAAGGATATATTGTTAAAAATTCAAGCTGAACAGACTGATGTTTCTGTTAAGCTGGGCGTGGCTGTTCTTCTGAAACAACCTAACCTTGAAGAATTGTACGCACAACTAAACTCCCAACAACGAAAAGATTTTGATAGTTGGCCTATCAGCCACTTATGGGAACGAAAGTAATAAATCATGATAAAAGATGAGGAGCACTCATATACAGCCAACATCATAGCTAATCAAAGGCCTCAGAAGAACTCAGTAGGAAGAAAAAGCTATAACCAACATGCTCGAATATTAAAGAAACATTTTTGTGATAACATAAATCAGGTTGCTTTTAGCTTTAGTGTCAAAACTCTGTCGAGTGTTAGAATAGTTAGCCATACATAACATTAGCTTAATTTTGCGAAAATATAGTGTCCAAAAGTAGGCGGGGTAGCTTTAATGCACAAGGGGTTTAATTTCTTGCTTTACTTTGGCTAAATCACTACAAGAGAGAAGCGGAATAAGCGCATTGATTCCTTCTACACTCTTATCCCACCATTTAAGTTTGAGTAGCAGGTAAATCAATTCATCATCAAAGCGTTTGCGGACGGTTTTGGCAGGGTTTCCAGCCACAATGGTGTAAGGTGGCACGTCTCTAGTTACCACGCTGTTTAGACCGATAATCGCCCCATCGCCAATATGCACGCCTGGGAGTATTGTGGAGTTTTGCCCAATCCACACATCATTGCCAACAACAGTATCGCCTTTGAACGGCAGGTCTTCTTTAGAGGGTGCGGATTGGTCCCAAAAGCCGAAAATGTAAAAAGGGTAAGTAGATACGGCGTTCATCTGGTGGTTTGCCCCGTTCATCACAAACTCTACACCTGCACCAATTTGGCAGAACTTACCGATAATGAGTTTATCGCCAATAAAATCATAATGGTGCGTAACGTGTTTCTCAAAGTCAGTATCCGCAAAATAAGTAAAATCGCCTACAACGATATTCGGATTTTTAATCGTAGGTTTTACAAATGTAAGTGTGTTAATATTCGGTAATGGAAAAAAGGTGTTAGGGTTCGGTTTATTCTTCATACTTTCATTATAAAATATTTACAGAACTACTGTGACCAAAAAGCGTACATGGCATAATAAAAGCGCAAGAAATCGTTTCCTAGCAACCGGAAAAACTACGCGGATATAGTGTCCAAATTGTGCCCAGTATATTCATAGTTTCGCAAGATTTTTTCACAACTTTTTATTATTCCACGACGAGAAACGGGAAATATACCTAGGAAAGAAATTAAGCAAATTTTGGCTGTGCGTATAAAGGGACCACATTTTGGGGGTATATTTGGGACTTTACCGACGAGAAACGCAAAGAAAACTAGCATTTACTGTACACCATACAGGGTCCACTAACAATATATACTTTTTGTTCTAATTTTGCTCATTTTGCTCCCGAAGCACCGTCGGAAAAGCATAAAAAAAGAACCACTCTCGTCTGAGAATGACTCTTTTTCTAAAAGTGCGCCCAACAGGAATCGAACTATTAAATTAATTGACTTGACTTCTCTCCCGATAGTAAGCAGTAATGTGTTACGGGCAATAACCCGTACATCACAAATACGGAGAAGTCAAAATGAAAAAACAAACCAAAAAATCTGTTGTAAAGAAACAACCTAAACCCGTCCAAAGAAAACCCGTCAAGACATTAGAAGTTTCCAGCCCAGCAGTAACAAAAGAATCCGCTCTAGTTCTTCAGAGTGAACAACCTACTGCCGGCAAAGCTACCCGTCAAGGACATTTACCCTTCCAACCTGGAGAGCTAATTACAAGACACTTTAAAGGGGCCGATATTGAGGTCAAGGTATTAAAGGATGGGTTTTTATATGCCGGCAAGGAGTATAAGAGTTTAACGGCAGTGGCTGTAGCTATTACCGGTTATCCGGTAAGTGGCCCGGCATTCTTTAAGGTAAAATAGGTTATGGCTTGTCATCTTGAAACATCTATAACAGGCGCATGGGATAGGTATGTAAAATTGCCTATTCCAACTATACGCAAAGTTTTACTTAACAAGTATATTGCTTGGTATAAGCAAACCCGAGAAAGTGGTATATCTCCCAAATATGTGTTAAAGCGCATAGAACAGGCTCAAAAGGGTTTTAATCAGCCCCACCGAAAACTCTATTTCAAAGTAGGTACAAAACTCATACGTTCCTATAAAGGGACAAAATATGAGGTTTTAGTAGTTGATGCGGGGTTCCTTTACAAAGGGGATATATACAAGAGTCTTTCGGCTATAGCCCAACTAATTACCGGAGCTCATTGGAACGGTAAAGTGTTCTTTGGAGGCAGTAAATATGGCCGAGGAACATAAGATATTGCGTTGTGCGATCTATACCCGCAAATCCACAGAAGAGGGATTAGAGTTGCAATTTAACAGTTTACAGGCCCAAAGGGAGGCCTGTGAGGCATATATAAAAAGTCAAAAGCATGAAGGTTGGAAATTGGTACCAACTGAATATGATGATGGGGGTTACTCCGGTGGTAATTTAAATCGGCCGGCTTTACAACGTTTACTTAAAGATATAACAGCTGGGCTAATAGATATCATTGTGGTATATAAGATAGACAGATTGACCCGTAGTTTACATGATTTTAGCAAGATAGTAGATGTATTAGAGGAACGGAACGCATCTTTTGTGTCTATTACACAACATTTTAATACGAGTAGCAGTATGGGGCGATTAACCCTAAATATGTTATTATCCTTTGCCCAATTTGAACGGGAGATAACAGGGGAACGATTAAGGGATAAGATAGCCGCGAGTAAAAAGAAGGGGATGTGGATGGGAGGGACCCCACCTATGGGTTATAAGCGCAAAGATAAGAAACTTTATCCGGATGAACCCCAGTCGGCTAAAATACAGCTTATATTTGATAAATACAACGAATTAAAAAGTGTACAACGGCTAAAAAAATACTTAGATAGCCAACATATCTACAGCCAGCATGATAGACCGCTTTCTGTAGGGAATTTATACCGCATTTTGCAAAATAGGGCTTATATAGGGGAAGTACCACACAAGGGGGTATGGTATAAGGGTGAACACAAAGGAATTATTGAAATAGGGGTATTTCATAAAGCGCAGGATACCCTACAGGAGCATAGAATTGATAGACAACGATATGAACCACAAAAGAGTTTATTATGCGGTAAACTGTATGATGATAAGGGTAATAGGATGAGCCCTTGTTGGAGTACTGGTAGTAAAGGCAAGAAGTACCGATATTACGTTAGCCAGGCAGTTATTAAGTGCAAGAGCGACAAAATAGGGAAAGTGAGTAAAATATCCCTACTGGAGATAGAAACATTTATAGATAAGTGGTTTAACAAGCAATTTAAAGAGGATAAATCGGTGTTTGCTAATTTATTAAAAAGTTATAGTGTGAATGACACCAAGCAGATATTAAACAGCATACAAAACAAAACTATAGAACAAGAGACACAAAGGATATTACTAGGACGAGTGGATTTATTGCCCGAAGAAATTACACTTACCATCTATCAGGAGCAGTTATGCGAATATATCCGTTCACTCTACGAAAATAGACCTATTAAAGAACTGTTTAAGGAATCACTCAAAACATCTCTTGTGTTCCATGTTAAATACCATATAGCAGTCATAGACAACGGAGCCAAAGCCATTGTAGGCGAAAGGATAGAAAAGAACACCAATAAAACCTTGGTTCAATTACTCATCCAAGCATTCAATATTAGCCATGATATACTGCAGGGGAAACAAGTTAAAGATCTATGTGAGAAATATCAACTGACAGATAGGTATATGAGAAAGATTTTGACTCTTAGATTTTTACCTGCCAAGGTAATCCTTGGTATTTTAGATGGTACACAAGGACGAGAGATAACAGCTAAACAGTTATTTGAACAGGCCAGTCAACATAAATAGATACAGTATCAGCTCTAGGTAAAAGGCTACTGCCAACATGCGGTAGCCTTTAAGTTTCGGAACTGCGAAAACGAAATTTTGAGCATGGGCGGAAGAAATTCTTGAAATAAACGGGGAAACGGAAAACGAGCATTTAAGATTTAAGTAAAATAAAAAATCCACGACGAGAAAAAAGTTCATCGTGGATTATATCTAATTAATTTACACTAGAGCACGGAGAGGGAGGGATTCGAACCCTCGATACGGGAATTAACCCGTATAACGGTTTAGCAAACCGCCGCTTTCGGCCTCTCAGCCACCTCTCCAAAATTTGCGCTAACAGTAAAATACCGTCAACAGTTATATTATAACAAAATTTTTAAGGTTTGTGTTATAACATTACGCCTCATGTTAAAAGCTCTTTTTTAAGCCTTCCGGCAAGGCGGAAAATGTCTGCCCCGTCAGCGCCGTCCATTTTTTGCCACTGCAAATCCAATGCCCGGGGATGACGGCTTCCGTCACTTTATCATAGTTGAGGGCCGGTTCCGCGCCGCTTATGCGGGCCGCGGTTTCATATATAAACGCGGCAACGCGCATCAGCCATTGGGGGGCGCTGGGCATAAACGGTTTTTTTACCCCCATAGCCGCCGCCATTTGGGTAATAAAAGAATCCCAGGAATAAATATGCTCGTCACACACAAAATAGGTTTCGCCGCCGGTGTCCGGCCGTTCGTACGCCGTCACTAACGCGCGCACTAAATCGTCCACATGCACAAAGCTGAAAAAGCCGTTGCCGGACGTGTTGACCATCAGCCCGCGCTTTACCCACGCGGCTATTTTGGATACGCCGGAATCATTTTTGCCGTACACAATCGGCGGGCGAATAATCGTCCATTTAATACCGGGTTTTAAGGTTTTGACGGCCTTTTCCCCCCCTAATTTGGTAATGCCGTAATCGGACACCGGCTTCGGCTCGTCGGTTTCCGTCCGGGGATGGTTTTTATCTGCCGCGTAGCCGCTGGCCGCCAAGCTGGAAACGTGAACAAACGTTTTTAGGCCCGGCGTTTGGTTGGCCGCCGCCACCACGTTTTGCGCGGCCACCACATTGGCGCGCTCAAAATCCGCCCGGGAAAAACCGAAAATGGCCGCCGCCAAATTAAACACGCCCTCACAGCCTTCCATGGCTTTTTGCAAGCTGGGCACATTATTATAATCCACCCGCACCACGCGCACGGCCGGGTTGGCCGGTTGCTCTTTAGGCTTCCGGCGCGAAGTAATGCGCACCTGAAAACCCGCCTGCAAAAGCGCATCCGTCAATTTGCGGCCGATAAAGCCGTTGCCGCCGGTAATTAAAACGGTCGGTTTCATTAATCCACCTTAATATCCAGGGTATCTTCCATCTTTTTTACGGCTTTTTTGGTGTGTTTCTGGATTTTTTCTTTGGTTTCTTTTACGCCTTCTTTATTTTCTTCCACTTCCTGATTGACGAAATTTTCGGCGCGGTCTGCCCGGCGGCGTACAAAGTCAAAATTAAATGTAAAACGGTTTAAGCCGCGTTTAATGTCCTCTTTGGTGGGGACTTCGCCATATTTTATTTTGTTAATGGGGGTCACGTTGTCTTTCTGCGGGAAATACCACAACAAGGAGCACATAATCATAACCACCAAAACAAAGGTAATCAGCTTATTGAGCGACGGGAAGTTATACAACCCCAACATATTGCTGATGATAGACAATACCAAAATAACCCCGGTCCACATAGCCAACGTCACGCCCACAAAATACAGGCCCGCCGCATCATAATTGGGGTACAAAACCATTACCACAAAATAGCACATCAATAAAAACATAAAACGCTGCCAACCATTCATAATTATTTCTCCTGTTTGAATTCTACCGCCACAGTCAGTTCGTCCTTTTCGTAATACATAGGCAAGGGCGAAAAAGGCCCGGCGTTAATAACGGCAGAGGAAGCCGCAAAATCATAAGTATCATCCCCGGACGAACGCTGTACGGTCACATTTTTTACCTTGCCGTCCCGGGCAATAGAAAAAGCTACAAGCGCGGATAACACATTCCCCGCCGGACGGCGTTTTTCCCACTCAATCCATAAAGAGTTTCTAACCTGCGTGATGTACCACGGATAAGGGAAATTGGCAAAATCGGTTTGAATATTCCCGCCTTGAAATTCGCCCTCTTTGCTGGCTTGCAAAGAGTCATCTTTTCCGCCCTCGCCCTCCTCTAAAATGCTGGGGGCGGCCAACGGCGCGGGGGCGGGTTGCTTTTTGACCGCCTGTTTTTTGGCGGAAATTTCACTCTTGGACGCATACGCCTTTTTAACAGGCTTGGCGGCCGGCTGTTGGCTGGCGGTATCCGTCACGGCCGGGGCTTTTACCTCGGGCGCTTTGGGCTTTTGGGCGGGCGCGGGCGCTTTGGCTTCCTGCCCGGTGGTAGCCACCACCTTGCCACTGCCGATAAAATCTATCGTATAGGTAGCAGAGGGCTTTTTCCCGGCCGGAAGCATTACCAGGAAAATAAGCAAAAACAGTAAGGCGTGTACTCCGCCCGAATACGCAAGATAACGGTTCATTAGTTTTTAGATAAAACCCCAATACCCAGTTTGGCCGCGCCTAATTTTTTGGCGGTGTCAAACACGTCCACCACGGTTTGTATGGGCACTTCTTTATCCGCCTGGACTAAAATGGTTTTTTTATTGGCCTTGCCCATACGCAACACCAGTTCCCGCTCTAACGCGGCGGGCGATATTTTTTTATCGGCCAGTAAAATCGCCCCGCTTTTAAGCACTTCTATACGGATGACGTCGTCCTCGGCCGTGGTATTAATGGCCTTAGCTTTGGGCAAATCCACGCTTAACTGCATTTGCACCAAAAGCGGGCTCATAACCATAAAAATAATCAGCAAAATCAGCGTAATATCAATAAACGGCACCATATTGATTTCCGCCATGACGGTTCTTTGTTTATGCGCCATTATTCTTGCACCCGGTTATAAATAATTTCGTCGGCAACGTTTTCCAATTCTTTAGAGAAAAAATTGGTTTTGCTCAAAAAATAGTTGTAGGCAATAACAGCCGGAATAGCCACAAACAACCCGGCCGCCGTGTTAATAAGCGCCTCGGCAATACCGGCCGCCACCACGGAGGCACCTGCCGCCGCGGCCGCGCTGGAGGCTAAATCCTTAAATGCGTGCATAACGCCGATAACCGTGCCGAACAACCCGATAAACGGCGTAATACTGCCCAGCGTACCCAATACCGTCAAGCGGCTTTGCAGGCGGGTAATTTCCCAATCAATGACCGAGTTGGCAATTTCTTTTTGTTCTTCTTTCGTGCGGCCCCCCTCTTGCAGTAAACGCAAAATAAGGTTAGAGGCCGGGGTGTCTTTGGTAATTTCCTTGCGGCAGGCGTCTTCCACCTTGGGGAAGTTGGACGAGCGCAACGGGTGGCGGCAATAGGCAATCAGCTTGCGCGATACTCCCACCGCTTTACGCAGGCGCACCCAGCGTTCAAAAATAACGGAAAGGGAATACACCGATAACAACAATAACAAAATAAGCACCGGCCCGCCGGCGGAAAACAACTCACGCAAATTAGTCATACTGGACATTTCCATTTCTATAAGCTCCTTTTTCTTTTAGCCGCGCACGGCAAATATTATAAAAATCTGTATCAAAATGTTGGCCATAAGCCCGGCGGCCACATCATCAAAAACCACCCCAAAGGCATTTTCCATACGGTCAAACGTTTTTACCAACCACGGTTTTAAGGTGTCAAAAGTTCTAAACAATACAAACGCCGCCAACAAATACGGCCACTGCCGGGGCAAGAACATCATGGCGGTAAAATAACCAGCCACTTCGTCTATCACAATTTTGGGGTTATCGTGCCCGGTGTATCCCTTAAATTGTACTTTTTTACAAATATACACCGCAAATGCCCAAAAAGCCAGTAAAAAAATCAAATACAGCATACCGTCTTTGGGCAAAATATACATAAACGGCACCGCCAACAGCGTGCCCAAAAAACCTGCCCCCGTGTTTTTTTTGAACTTAAACACCAACGGCGGCAGATAGCTGATAAAAAACCCCGTAGCCAAACAATGTATTATTTTTTGCACGCGTTTATTCCCCACGATTTTTCCAACAATTCCCAATTATTTTTTAAGTAGGAAACCGCACTTATCCAGGTAATCACGGCGGCAATAGCCGTCATGGCGTACGGGAGCTGCTGCAACGTATAAAAAGTAATGGTAAAAAACCGCCGCGCACAGCCGGACGTCAGCCCGATTAAGTGGTATACATCCAACACAAAGAAAATCAGCCCCACGGTAGTCATTTGGATAACCGTTTTGAATTTTCCCCACCGTTCCGCCGCCATTACTTTGCCTTCCAACGCGGCAATTACGCGCAGGGTGGAAATCATCAGTTCGCGCAGTAAAATAAAAAATACGGCCCAAACCGGCACGTCCAATTCTTTAATGCCCACAAACGCAAACAACGCGGCCGATACCAAAATTTTATCCACAAACGGGTCCACAATGGCCCCAAACGGCGTAATGGTATTGGTTTGGCGGGCAATTTTTCCGTCCACCCAATCGGTAGAAGCGGCCACAATAAAAATAAGGGTGGCTACCAAACGCGCCCAGGCAAACGGCATTAAAATAAACAAAAACATTACAATAGAAAGCGCCGCGCGGCTTAATGTAATTTTATTGGCTAACGTCATCATTTTTTAATAACCTCTTTGAATAAATTTTTGGCAAGCGGTTTATTTTTAACCGTTTGTTTCAAATCGGCCTGCGTTTTCATCAAGTCAGATTCTATAATAATAGACTGCGGGAAATAATCTTTTCCGTCCAACAACAAATAAAGGGTATATCCGGCGGATTTATCCTTGGGGAGCAGTTTTAATACAGTCCGCTGGGGCGTGGAATCAAACACGGTGGCTTGGTGCGCCTGCAACAAAGCCGTATAGTGGCCGAAATCAAACAACGCCTTATTGGGTTGTCCGTTCACCCACTCCGCCCACGGCATAGCGGTTATTTCTTTGCCGGAAGCATCTAAAATGCGCAATACTTTTTTATCGGTGACGGCAGTTTGCTCCGTTTTTTCTTCGTCATTTAAGGTATCCAACCGCAACAGTTGCCCTTGGGCTTGGAAAAACAACTTGCCGTGCGAACGGCTGATAACCACTCCGTCATAAGAGGTGGTTTGCTCAAAAGCCGTATTTAAGGTGGTTAATTTTTTATCCCATTTTGCAAACGCCTTTAGCGGGTCCGTTTGCGCCGCTTTGGGGGCCGCTTTTTGGGGAGCGGGAGCCGCGATTTGCCCGGCAGGGGCTATTGGAGCCACAGCCGCCACCTGGTGGGCCGCCATTTTTTGGCCGGCCGCCGGGGCATTTTTGTCAGCCCCAAACGCACCAACCGCTAAACCCAGTAATAAAAAACTACTTATAAACCGTTTCATACGTTTCTTCCTTATAGTTATGGTCATAGGGCGGATTTTCCAAATCCTCAATGCCGGCATCTATCAGCTCGTAGTTAATTTCCCAACGGTTAGAGCCCTCCGGCTTGGTAATATACCCTTTCATTTCAAGCACGCTTAAAATGTTGGTGGCGCGCGCGCTGGAGCCGAAATTGGCCTTTAACAAATCCTGCGATACGCGGCGGCGCTCTTTAATCAGGCGCAACGCCTGCAAAATTTCTTCCGCACTGGCGCCCAAACCGTCCTGCGGGCGGCCGCCGGGCTGTTGTTCGGCCACAATCTGCACCGGATAATCCGGCGCGCCTTGCGCCCTTAAAAAGTCCGCCACAGCATTGATTTCTTTTTCGGACACATACGCCCCCTGGATACGCAGCGGGTTTTTGTCGGACGTGCTTTGATACAGCATATCCCCGCGGCCCAGTAAATCTTCCGCGCCGGTGCTATCCAAAATAACTTTAGAGTCTATGGACGAAGCCACCTGCAATGCAATACGGGAGGGCAAGTTGGCCTTAATCACCCCGGTAATTACCTTTACGGAAGGGCGCTGGGTACAAAGAATTAAGTGAATCCCCAACGCGCGGCCCATTTGCGCCAAACGCTGTATGGAGTCCTCAATAGAGGCTTTGGTTTGGAGCATAAGGTCGGCCATTTCGTCTATAATAACAAAAATATAGAACATTTTTTCTTCGCCGTTTTTCTCCGCCCACTGGTTGTAGCCTTCCATATTTTTCACTTTAGCAAGCTGCATAATTTTAAGGCGTTTTTCCATTACTTTTACTAACATCTGTAAGGATTTGGCCGCCCCTTGCGCGTCCGTCACCACGTCCACATCGTCGCACGAGGTTTTGGGGTCATACAGGTATGGGATTCCCTCATACAAGGTCAACTCCACGCGCTTGGGGTCAATCATCAAAAATTTGGCCTGGTCCGGGCGGAGTTTGTAAATAATGGACATAATAATTGTATGCAAACAGATAGACTTACCGCTGTTGGTGGCCCCGGCAATTAAAATATGCGGCCATTTTTCCGCCACGGAACCGGCCGGTTGGCCGTCCGCATAGCGGCCCAACGCTATCGGAATAGCGGCTTTAGAGGCGGCATAGACGGAAGATTGCAAAATTTCTTTCATAGTCACCATGACGGGGCGGTCGTTGGGGATTTCAAACCCGACGGCATTTTTGCCCGGAATAGGCGCCTGCACGCGCAGGGAGCGGGCCTCCATACTGGCCTGAATATCCTGCGTGCGGGCCGTAATGGACGCAATCGTCACGCCGGGGTCCGGCTTGATTTCATAGCGTGTCACCACCGGCCCCGGGGATACCCCCGTGACACTGGCTTTAATATCAAAATTTTTAAGGGTTTGCTCCAAGCGTTTAGTGGCTTGGGTGATTTCTTCGTCCGTCGGGCCGACAATACCGTTATTGACCGGGTCATTTAACAAGTCCAAAGACGGCAGTTGAAAGGTTTTCGGGTCAAAAGGTTTGCGCTCGCCCTCCGGCTGGGTGGCAGGTGCGGCGGCCGCTTCCACCGGGGCGGCAGAAGATTCGGCACGCATTTTTTCCGGGCTGGGCAGTTTGATAATTTCCGCCACCGGGCGGCGGATTTCCGGCTTGGAATGGCGTTCTTCTTCTGGGGAGTCTGCGGATTTTTCGTCGTGCGTTTGGGCGGACGCGGCTTTGATTTCCTCTTTCCCGGTTTGTACTTTTTCTTTTAATTCGGCGCGGGCGTCTAACCATTCGTTATAATCCGCGCGGATAAATTCGCCGGTTTTTTGCACAATTACGCCCCACGGAATAGCAAACAACATGTGCAGGCCCACCAATATCAGCGCCAGCGAAAACACGCCGGAGCCGAACGTGCCCGCAATTCCCTTAAACCACAAAAAGACCTCTTGCCCGAACTGCCCGCCGGAGATGTTGGATTTAGGCAACAGGGAATGAAGCAAAGCTAACAGGCTGGCTCCCGCGCACAAAGTAGTGCCGCTGCCCAATAAAAAGAATAAAAAGGCGGCGCTTTTTTTCCGCACGCTTTGCACCAGCCAATACGCCAGGAAAAGCGGCAACAACACAGACGTCTGGCCAATATATTTGTATAGCTGGCCGGCCAGCGTATCCCCTAATACCCCGCGCCCTACATTAAACCACAAAATACAAAAAAGCCAAACGCAAAGCGCCCCGCCCAAAATATACAGGGCAGACGGCACCCAGTTGGCGGTGGTGGCTTTTTTAGTTCTTTTTTTGGATTTTTTATATGTGGTTCTATATCTGACCATACCGTATATTTTACCAATTTTTAACCGCTTTGTAAGGTTTGGAAAATTCCCCTGATAAGGGGCCCGGTAAAACAAAAAACCCGGTGGCTGTTCGGGCTCACCGGGTGCATAAAAAAACGGCTATAATGTGGGGGGCAGTGGCGGTTGGGCCGCGGCAGGTGCCGGCATGGGAACCTGTACCAAAGCCACATTATAATTCAGCTCGTCCGCTTCCAGCGTAATTTTACCTTGGGCGAACAGCGTGCCCAGGGCCATATACAAAACAGAGCTGGGCAGTTGGAACGTTATTTTCAGCTTCCAGGAAGAAGCCGTTTTATGTTCCGCCAGGTATTGCAAAATCCGGGCGCAGGCCACTTGGATATTTTCGGCTATCGGATTCATACTTACGCCCGTTCAATGGCAAACAGCGCATCACCCTGTTTAATCGGCTTGCCGTTTTCCACCAATACTTTTTTAACAATACACGGGAAATCCGCGCGGACTTCGTTAAATACTTTCATGGCTTCAATCAGGCAAATCACTTCGCCTTTTTCCACCTTGGCGCCTTCTTTTACAAACGGCGGGGCGGACGGAGTGGACCCGCGGAAGAAAATACCCATCAGCGGGGATTTGATTACTTCTTTATATTGTTCCTGCGCGGGCACGGCCGGGTTGCCGCCTTGCGCGGCAGAAAAACCACCCGCATTGACGGGCACGGGCACCATGGCCGGTTTGGCTTTTACCAGGCGCAGATACAGGCCGTTCTGGTTATACTCAATGGTATCTAAAGAATTGTCCTGCATGAATCCGTAAAGTTGCTTTACGTCTGTCAAAATCGGGGATTCTTTAGCGGCCGTCTTTTTAACGGCGGCAGGAGCGTTCTTTTTGGCTGCTGTTTTTTTCATAAAGAAAATAACCTCGGTAATAAATATAAATTGCTTATGTATATTTTACATAATTTTACGGCCCAATGGCACGCTTGTTGCCTGCGCTATTGGGCAGAGTCCGGCAAAAGCTCCGGCTGTCGGGCGGTTTCCAGGCGTTTTATTTGCGCCGGAGTAATGGGCTGGCGCAAGCCGAACGTGCGCAGGGCTTCATACGCGGATATGGCAAAATTCAGGCTTTCCGCTACCTCTTTGCGCACCACCCAGGTATTGATACCCACTACGCGGCCAGAATCTTTCAAAATTAACGGCCCGCCGCTGTTGCCGCTGTTTACAGCCGCATCCGTTTGTATCATATCGCGCCCGTGTTCGTCCCGGCGCAACGCGCTGATAATCCCCTCGTTCACGCTCCAACGGTATCCTTTCGGCTCGCCTAAAGCGGCTACCGCGGCCCCGGTATAATACTGGGTGCGGTCCGGCTCTAACATGAGCCACGGGAAGTTTTCCCCCTCCAGTTTTAAGAGGGCCAAATCCCGCGCCTGATTGCGCGCTACCACGCGGGCATAACGCTTGGGGTACCCGGGGCCGTCCGGCGAATATTCCTTATCCCCATATAAAACCACTTGCACGTCCCGGGCTTTTTCTACCACATGGGCATTGGTCAGCAAATAGCCGTCCGCACTGATAAAAAAGGCCGAACCGCTGCTTTGGTCCCTGGAGTTTAAGACGGTAGCCACCGCTTTTAAGTAAGCGGTATAATCCGCATCCATGCGGGTTAAATCCGCTTGCGCGGCGGGGCTGGCAAATATCACGCGGTCATCTTGCATTTGCTTGACTATCCGTTTAAGCAACTTGGTTAAAATTTGCTCGTAATTGTGGGTTAAATCCCCCCCAATCGCTTGGATTTGCAACGGGCTGAACAACCCCAGCGTATAAGTGGCTAAACCATCCGCCACATAGGTAGAGGCGGCAAAGCGGATTTTTTCTTTATCTTCTTCCTGATAGACCGCCACCGGGGCCCCGGTATGCGGATTACGCAACGTAATGCGTAAAACCGCGTTTGCATACGGCAGGTGCCGGACACGCAAACGGCGCGGATTATAATATCCGTTGCCCTCGTGGCGCATATAAAAACGGCGTTCTTCTTCATAACGCGGGAAAAATTCCACCTCAGCCGTATAATCGTACCCCTTGCGTTGGCTGTACACATTGGCTTCCACGCGCTCAAACAGGGTGGAAAGCGCATCAGCCGCCGCTGCGGACAGGCCGTCATCCGTGCGAATCACAAACCGGCGGAAAGCAATAAATTCGTCACTTTCCACCCGGAAGAAATCCGGCACATATTTATCCTGCACCACCATCACACTTGCATTAATTTTGGGGGATACATCCGGCTGGCGGTACAAGCCGCGGCTAAATTTACCGTGGTAAGTACAACCGCTCAGCAACAAAACGGACATTAAAAGAGGTAGAATCTTCATGCGTATATTATAGCAAAAGCGGCTGACGGCCCCGGATAAAAAGCCGTTTCCGCGGTGGTTTTGGGGTGCGGCGGTGCAAAAAGCGCGCAGGAAAATACCGGGCCGGGCGGCAGTAGTTCAAACGGCAGTACAAAAATTCCGCAGATAATTTAGCCGCTCGGCAGGGTTTTAAGTACAAGGGCACAAAAAACCCCGGCTAACCGAAACCGGGGCTTTTTAATTATTCCTGCCAAAAACTTAATATTTGAAGGTATCGTAGCGGAGGTTGCCTTCTTTATGCACTTCTTTATAGGCTTTGACAAGCGCTTTGTAATAGGCCGGGGCGTTGTCTTCCCCATAGTTCAACCATTCGCGGATTAAAAACATATCTTTTTCGTGGGCTTTTTCAAAGGCGGCCACGCGCGCATACGCATTTTTACCGGGAATGGTTTTGGTGTACGCATAAGAATCCAACAGTGCCTTATACTGTTCCACCGCTTTTGCAATTTCGGGTGCCGGGGTTTCCCCGCTCAACGCGGCCTCTTCTATTTGAGCCATTTGCGGCTTATAGTGGCGTTGGAAATTTTTAATATCTTTTTTGCTCACTTTATATTTGGCAACGCCGTAAATTTTATTGCGTTTGGCTTTGGCACGGGCCGGAGCCGCCTGGGACATGGGCGCAACCATTTCTTCCGGCGCGCTTTGGGCCACGGCTTCATTACGGCGCTTTTGGGCCGCCCGGGCCTGTTTGCCCGCCTTGCCTGTGGGGCGCGCGGGAGCCGACGGAACAGCCGCTACGGCCGGCTGAACGGCCTTATCCTCTTGGGCGGGAGCGGCAAGCGCTTGCGGCTGTTGGTTAGATAGCCGTTCTTTAGTAGCCCGGAGATTGGCCTGTTGGGCCTCTTGGCGGGCGGCTTGTTCTTCTTTTAACAGGCGCATATTTTCTTGTTGGCTATGCAACCGTTTTTTGGCCGCGCGGGCCATGCCAACGGTATCGTCCGGCAGCGTCAAGGTATCCGGCTCAAAAGAGGACTTATACCCCATTTGCCGCTTAAAAGTGCTACGGGCCACGTTTTCGTTGCGTTTATATTCCGCGCGGGCACGGCGGGCATCCTTTTTTTGATATTTTACCGCTTTGGGCAACACCGCGGACGGCGCTTCCTTTTGCTGTAAGGCTTTTACTACCTGCGTTTTGGCAGAAACCGCCTGCGCGGTTTGGTGGGCCGGGTCCGGCTTGAGGCCCAATTTATAGCGCAACGCCCGGGCTTGTGCCAAAAAATCTGCCTTGGCTTGGCAATCGGCATGCAAATGGGTTTTATCTTTCTTTACTGCGGTGGTGCAGTGTTCGTCCACCGCCGCGCCGCAGACCGGGCAAAGCGGGCCGCGCGGGCCTTTTGCCAAAGCGGCCTCGCATGCGTGGCGCTCCTGCGCCTGCTTTTCAAAACCGGTATCTTGGAGTTTAAGCCATTGGGCGTATACATTTTCGGCACATTCGGAGCCGCGCTCTACATAATACCCTTGGAAATAGGCCGTCTTTTTGACATCCGCCTGCCCGCCGCAGAGGGTTTCTACATAAACAGGCTCTTGCGGAGTGTCTTGCCCCACCCCAAACTTGACTTGTTCCGCCGGTTTGTATTTAACGGGAAATTGCACGTTTAATTTTTTGAAAGAAACCTCTTGGGGAATTTTGGTATCCAATGCAAACCCGCCCCCTAAATTTATTTGTTTTTGGCTCTGCGCCGCCGACGGCAACACACCAAAAGCCAACAACCCGAACAAAAGCGTATATTTATGATTCATGGCTCACTCCTCAATAGGGTATATTTCCTTTAATAATATAAAATTTATTGCCCGGTTGTACAAGGGCCCTTTGGCCCAGGCCCGCCTAGGCCCTTTGAAAGAGGCCCCGCCGGGATGTTCTTACATACGGAGCAAGGCACGCAACCCGGGGCCCAACACCGCCCACCACACACGCAGGAACGGAAAGCGGGCAAGCCATGCTCCCAAACAAAGGCCGGACCCCCATATAGCAAAAGGCCCCGCCTAAAAAGCGGGGCCTTTTTTATTTTTGCATCGTGAAACTATTTCAGCAAGACTTTGCGGGATAAGCGCACTTTGCCGTTATTGTCAATTTCCACGCATTTTACTTCTACAATGTCGCCCAAGTGGAGGACATCTTCTACTTTGTTAATGCGTTTTTTGTCAATTTCGGAAATGTGCAACAATCCGTCCTTGCCGGGCAAAATTTCCACAAACGCGCCGAAAGGCTGAATGGAAACTACTTTACCCTTATAGATTTTGTTGAGTTCCGGCTCCGCCGTAATAGCATCCACTTCCGCTTTCGCTTGGTCTAAGCGGTCGCTGTTAGCGGCGGCAATGGTGACGGTACCGTCCTCGGCAATATCAATTTTGGCTTGGGTGGCATCCGTAATGCGTTTAATGTTTTTGCCGCCGGGGCCAATGAGCGCGCCAATTTTATCCACAGGAATGTGCATTTTGAAGATAATAGGCGCAAAGCGGGAGATGTTTTCTCTGGGGGCCGCGATGGTTTTTTCCATGTGGTCCATAATGAACATACGGCCGCGGGTGGCTTGGGCAATCGCTTGGCCCAAAACATCCAACGGAATACCGGTTTTCAGTTTAACGTCCATTTGGAACGCGGTAATACCCTTGCGGGAACCCGTCAGTTTGAAGTCCATATCGCCCAGGTGGTCTTCCAAGCCCATAATATCGGAAAGCACTACAAATTTATCCCCTTCCGAAATAGCACCCATGGCAATCCCGGAGCAGGCCGATTTCATCGGTACGCCGGCATCAAACAACGCTAAGGAACCGCCGCAAACGCTGGCCATGGAAGAAGAACCGTTGGATTCGGTAATGTCGGACACTACGCGAATCGTGTACGGGAAGTCTTCTTCGCTGGGGAGCAAGGGCAGTAAAGCGCGGCGGGCCAATTCACCGTGGCCGATTTCGCGGCGGCCCGGGGAGCGGTCCGGCTTGCATTCACCCGTAGCAAAACCCGGGAAGTTGTAATGCAGCATAAAGCGTTCATAGGTGGTGTCGTCCAACCCTTCCACCATTTGTTGGTCGTCCGGCGTGCCCAACGTGGCAGACGCCAAAGACTGCGTTTGCCCGCGGGTAAACAACGCGGAACCGTGCGCACGCGGCAAGAAGCCCACCATGGAGCTTAACGGGCGGATTTCGTCCGGCTTGCGGCCGTCCACACGCACGCCTTCGTGCAAGACCATCGCGCGGGATTCTTCATACATAATGTTTTCCAGCGCAATACCCGCATACATGGCGGCATTATCGCCGTAAGTGGGGGTTAATTCTTCGGTAAAGGACGCTTTTAATTGGGCCACCTGCGTATCGCGCGTTTGCTTATCGGAAAACGCGTGCAGGATTTGTTTGGCCGTTTCGCGGAATTTGCCGTTGGCCAGTTCCGCCACTTCTTGCGGGAGCTTTTCAACGACGTATTCAAATTTGGGTTTACCGGCCAATTCGCGCAGTTTTAACTGCACAGCGCACATTTTGTCAATTTCCGGCTTAGCGGCTTGCATAGCCTGGATGATGGCGCTTTCTTCCACTTCTTTCGCGCCGCCTTCCACCATTAATAAACCTTGCGCGGAACCGGCAATAACCAGGTCCATATCGCAAGATTCTTCTTGTTCTTTGGTGGGATTGATGACAAACTGGCCGTTAATGCGGCCTACGCGCACGGCGGCAACCGGTTCGTTAAACGGAATGGAGGAAATAACCAAAGCGGCGGAAGACGCGAGTACGGACAAAACATCCGCGTCGTGTTTATCGTCGCTGGAAATGACCATGGCCGTCACGTTGGTTTCGCAAGCGAAGCCTTCCGGGAAAATCGGGCGCAGGGTGCGGTCAATAATGCGGGAAGAAAGGGTTTCTTTCTTGCTGGCGCGGCCTTCGCGCTTAAAAAACCCGCCCGGGATTTTACCGGCCGCGTAGGTTCTTTCCTTATAGTTTACCGTCAGGGGCATAAAGTCGGAAATACCGGGCTTTTGCTCCTTGGTGCAAACCGCGGTGGCCAGCACCATGGTTTCACCCAAGGTGGCCACGACGGCACCGTCGGACTGTTTGGCTACCAAACCCGTTTGCAGGGTAATTTTTTGGCCGCCAATTTCCACATCCACGGTTTGAATATCAAACTTATGGTTGAAATTTTGCATGAGAGATTATTTCCTCAATTTAAGTTCTTTGGTCACTTGAGTATATTTTTCAAAGTCAGATTTCTTCAAATAAGCGAGCAAGCGTTTGCGTTGGCCCACCAATTTGTTTAAGCCTCTTTCGCCCGCAAAGTCTTTCGGGTTGGCTTTCAAGTGGTTAGAAATATATTGGATGCGTTCCGTAATAAGCGCAATTTGTACGGCGGCAGAGCCGGTATCGTTGGCGCTGGTTTGGAATTTGCTGATGATGTCTTTTCTGTCTTGCATGGAAAGTACCATTTTTTTGTACACTTAGGCCGTTTGCTGCACAACCAAGCACTCTTTATCCGAAGGAGTACCGAGCCGGAGTAAGGGCCTTCTCCTATTTTTAATTTATACTTACTAAAGTACAGTTTAATTATAGCAAATTGATTTGTATTTGGGAAACCCTATAACAGGTTTTCTTTGGGGGCGGGGCCGTATTCGTTGGGTAAAGGGGAGCCTTCTTGCCCCATTAACTGCTGGGAGTAAAACTGCCAGTTGCTAAAACGCCAATAATTAAGACAGCGCCGAAACGTAGCAGACCCACTATACCCCAAATCATGCCCGCGGCGAACCAATAGAGTCCACGACCCCACAAGCGCTACGGCACACACGCTGTACAGGGCAACCTGGTATTCATTTATCAACGCCAACGCCTGCTCCAACTTATGGGGTGGCAAGAACAGCATAATGATAATAGCAATAAAAGCCACAACCCCCGGGGCCCGGATGCCGTAAACATATTCTTTGCGGCTGGCGCGGCCGAACGGACACCAAAAGAGAACCAGGCTTTTAACTGCGTATTTTATACCATCTAAAATGATTTCCATAACATTATTGTAGCAAAATAAACCGTCAAACACAGAAAAGCCGCAACCCATTATCCGGGCCATGAAAAACCCTATAACTGGTTTTCTTTGGGGGCGGGGCCGTATTTGTTGGGTAAAGGGGAGCCTTCTTCCTTAAATAACCGGCGGTTAAACTGCCAGCCTTTGAACATCATACATTCGGACGAGTGCCACAGCGTAGCAAACCAACCATACCCCAAATCATGCCCGCGGCGCACCAATACGCTATACGAAGCTACCACCACCCACACACAGCCGCCCACCAACACCCAGGTATAATTATTTGACAAAGTATCCCACAGGGCCGGGTTGCGGGCAGGCAAATACTTAAACGCCCACACCACCAGCACCGCCAACGCAAGCGTGGTATTATTGTAATAAGTATATTCTTTGCGGCCGGCGCGGCCGAACGGATAAAAACACAAAAGCAGGCATTTGAGCGTGTAAAAAATAATATTTGCTATAAATTGCATAGTTTTAATTATAGCAAAAAGCAGGCGGATTTTATGGATAATTTATAGGGAAAGCCCCAAGTTGAACGCAACAAATTTGTCCACATTTTCCAACTCTAAATCCGCCAAGGTATGAAAATCACTAAACTCTTGGCTAATCCAAGCAAATTCTTTGCCGAGTTTATCATCTAAAACGGTTTGACGGATTTGCGTTTTCATAGGCTTTCCCCTTTTGTAAATGTTGTTATATTGTATTGTAATAAGTCCGGGGCGGCTTCTCCAGGGCCGTTAGACCCAATTTTTACCTTTTTTAGACCTAACCTTTTTTCCGCCGGGGGCCCACGCTTTTTATAGGCCCAAAAGAACCAAGTTTTGTATACTGTTTGTATATGAGCGCTTTGGAAAAACTGATTACGCAAGCCGAACAAACCCACCGCCTGACCCGGGAAGAATTAATCACCTTACTGGCAGACCCGCAGGCGGATACGCTTTTATTTGCGGCGGCGGACCGCGTACGCAAAGCCAACGTGGGGGACGGAGTTTACCTGCGCGGGCTGATAGAATTTTCCAACTATTGCAAAAACAACTGCTGTTATTGCGGTATCCGGCGCGATAACTCCCACGCGGAGCGCTACCGCTTAACCCCGCAGGAAATTTTACAAACGGCCCGCCTGGCCCAAACCCTGGGCTACAAAACCGTCGTGCTTCAATCCGGCGAAGACCCTTGGTTTACGGCGGACAAAATGTGCGAAATAATCCGCCAAATCAAGCAATTAGGGCTGGTAATTACGTTAAGCATTGGCGAAAAAACGCGCGAAGAATACGCCGCCTACCGCCAAGCCGGGGCCCAGCGCTATTTACTGCGCATAGAAACCACCAACGTAAATTTATATGAAAAACTGGACCCCGGTATGCGTTGGCACCAACGCGCGAAGTGCCTGCAAGACTTAAAAGAATTAGGCTACGAGGTCGGCTCCGGCTCGTTAGTGGGTTTACCGGGGCAAACGGCGGAAAGTTTAGCGGATGATTTATTATTTTTTAAGCAAATCCCGGTGGATATGGCGGGAATCGGGCCGTTTATCCCCCACCCGCAAACGCCGTTAAAGGGCGAATCCACCGCCGGGCATTTTACCTTATCCCTAAAAATGATGGCCCTTATGCGCCTTATTTTGCCGGACATCAACATCCCCGCCACAACCGCCATGGAAACCCTGCACCCGCAAGGGCGTATCATCGCCCTGCAAAGCGGGGCCAATGTGGTTATGCCCAACGTGACGGACGTCCGCTGGCGCAAGCGCTATGCGTTATACCCGGGTAAGATTTGCCTGGGTGAAGATGCCACCCAATGCCGCGGGTGCATAGAGGGCAAAATAAACGCTATCGGGCGGCATATTGCCCACGCGCCCGGCTTTCATGGGGAATACCTCCAAATGCAAAAAAAATCCGCCCGTTAGCAGGCGGATTTTAAGGGCGCTTTCCATAACAAATTACCAATCTTTATAGGCCGCTAATAAATACATCAGCCGCTCTTTACTCCGGGATTTTTCCACCAATATTTGGCGTTTGGCCGGGTTTATAATGCACAAGCCTTGGCCGCAGGTATTAAACAAATACATCCGCGGGCATTGTTTGCCGTTGCAATTAAGGTATTCACTGCGGCCAATCGGCACAATATCTTTTTGGTAGGCGGTGGCAATTTCTTCCTCTAAAAACGCCTGGTCAATCGCGTTGGCAAAGGCTTTGGCATACGGGCACCCGCGCAGGGAAAGCGTAAAAACGTGCTTTTTGGGCCCTTGCAAATATTGGCTAAATTCGCTGTTGTTTTCAATAGAGTCATACACTTCCTGGGGAATATTTTTTACTTTTCCGCCCCCCAGCAACGCCCCTTTCAAGTCCCCCTTGGCAAGTGCCGGGTTTTCAACCGGTACTTTATCCGGGAATAACATAAACAGCCCGGCCGTCAGCACGCATAAAAACAGGAAATACGCCATAAAAGAAGCGCCTTTATGATTCATAAAAAACCTCACCATTTAATATGCGTATATTTTAGCACAAAAACGCTTTTTATCCACGCACAATAAAAAACCCGCCCGGTAGCAGGCGGATTTTTTAACTCCTTTCAAAACATACAATTTACCAGTTTTTATAGTGCTTTAGTAAGGGGATAATGCCCGAGCTTCGCTGGGAATTATCCACTACTATTTGGCGTTGTGCCGGGTTAATAATACATATCCCTTCGCCGCACGTTTCAAGTAAATAGGATTTAGGGCACTCGGCGCCCCCCTTACACCTTATCATTTCGGAGTGGCCCACCCGGATAATATCCTTGTGGTACACGGAGGCAATTTCCGGGTCCGAAAATGCCGCGTTTAACGCTTTGGTAAAGGCTCTGGCGTACGGGCAACCGCTCGGCAAAACCGCAAAAACGCGCTTTTGGGACCCGCGCAAATATTTGCTGTAATCCGAGTTCAGCGCCATAGAATCATACACGCTCTGCGGGATTTCTTTTACCTGCACCTCCCTAAATAGCGCGGAATCGGCTATATCGGCCCCCAACATTTCCTGTTGGAATTTGGATACCATCGCGTTTTGTGCTTCCGGGGGCAACATGCCTTTGGTTAGCGGCAAGCCGCCCTTCCCCAGGTCCGTCGGAATAGCAAGCGGTGCTTTATCCGGGAATAATATAAAAAGCCCGGCCGTCAGCACGCATACCAGCAGTAAATATGCCATAAAAGAAGCACCTTTATTATTCATAAAAACCTCACAATTAATATGCGTATATTTTACTAAAAAAGCCCCGTTTGTCAACGCATAAATAAAAAAATCCGTAAATTTGCTTTATTTTCTATCAGAAATGTATTACAATATAAAAAATTCGCGCGGGATTTATGCCCGGGCAACACTACTAACTGGAGATGTAGCATGGTAAAACAGACCGTCAAAAAAGCCGCTAAAAAACCCGCGGCCAAAAAGACTGTAAAATACATTTACTCCTTCGGGGCCGGAAAAGCCGAAGGCAACGGCAGTATGAAAGAACTTTTGGGCGGAAAAGGCGCCAACTTGGCCGAAATGTCCGGCACATTAAAACTGCCCGTCCCCCCCGGATTTACCATTACTACCGAAGTTTGCACCTACTATTGGAACAACAAACGCACCTATCCCAAAACTTTACAAGCAGACGTTGAAACCAACCTGAAAAAAATTGAACGCGAAACCAAAAAACAGTTCGGCTCCGAAAAGAACCCGCTGTTAGTATCCGTGCGCAGTGGGGCCAGAGCCTCCATGCCGGGTATGATGGAAACCATTTTGAACATCGGCCTGACCGAAAAAACCATTCCCGGTATGATTGCCAAAACGGGCGACCCGCGCTTTGTGTATGATGCGTACCGCCGCCTGATTATGATGTATTCCGACGTAGTGATGGAAAAAGCCGCCGGCATTGAGCCCAAAGACGGCGAAGGCATCCGCAAAATTTTAGACGGTATGATGGGCGACTTGAAAAAGAAGCTCGGCGTCAGTGACGACACCCACATCCCCGCCGAAGAATTAATCAAACTGTGCGCCCAATTTAAGGCCACCGTTAAAAAAGTATTGGGCAGCGCGTTCCCGGATGACCCCATGCAACAGCTTTGGGGCGCCATTGGCGCGGTGTTTGCCTCCTGGAACGGCAAACGCGCCATTGCTTACCGCAATATTGAAAACATCCCGCACGATTGGGGCACCGCCGTCAACGTGCAAACCATGGTATTCGGCAATATGGGCGAAACCAGCGCCACGGGCGTAGCGTTCACTCGCAACCCCGGCAATGGGGACTCCCACTTCTACGGCGAATACCTAATCAACGCGCAGGGCGAAGACGTGGTGGCCGGTATCCGCACGCCGTCCCCCATGAACAGATGGTCCGCCAACGAACATTCCAAACATTTGCCCACCTTGGAAAAAACAATGCCCAAGGTGTATAAAGAATTGGATAAAATCCAACAAAAACTGGAAAAACACTTCCACGATATGTTGGATATTGAATTTACGATTGAAGACCAAAAATTGTGGATGTTGCAGTGCCGCGTAGGCAAGAGAAACGGCACCGCCGCCGTGCAAATGGCGTTGGATATGGTAAAAGAAAAGCTGATTACCCAGGAACAAGCTGTTCTGCGTGTGACCCCGGCCCAGTTGGGCGAACTTTTACTGCCCGCCATTGACCCGAAAGCCGAAGCGCAGGTAAAACCGATTGCCACGGGTCTGCCGGCCGGCCCCGGCGGTGCGTGCGGCAAAATTGTATTTAACTCCGCCGACGCCATTAAACTGCACGAAGCAGGCAAAAACGCTATTTTAGTGCGCGAAGAAACCAACCCGGAAGATATTGAAGGCATGCGCGCGGCCTCCGGCATTTTAACCCAACGCGGCGGGATGACCTCCCACGCGGCGCTAGTGGCGCGCGGTTGGGGCAAATGCTGTATTGTCGGCTGCGGAGAATTGGAAATCAACTTGAGCGCCAAAACCGTTAAAATGGGCGGCAAGACCTTCAAAGAAGGCGACGAGCTGACCTTAAACGGCACCAAAGGCTGGGTGTATAACGGCGCCTTAAAAATGTTGGAAGCCGGCGAAGGCAACAAAAACCTGGTTAAATTTTTAGCATTGTGCGATAAAGTGCGCGTCTTAAAAGTGCGCGCCAATGCCGATACGCCCGAAGATGCCGCCAATGCCCGCAAATTCGGGGCCGAGGGGATTGGGTTGTTCCGCATTGAACACATGTTCTACGGAAAAAATTCCGATAAACCGCTCTTTATCCTGCGCAAAATGATTCTTTCCGCCAGCGAAGATGAACGCAAAAAAGCGGTCAACGAATTATTCCCCTTTATGAAAGCCGCCATTAAGGACACCATTAAAGCCATGGCGCCTTACAGCGTGACAGTGCGCTTAATGGACCCGCCCTTGCACGAATTTGTGCCCACCTTGCCCGAAAAACAGCAAGAATTGGCCAAAGCGTTGGGGATTAGCATGGCGGAATTTAAGGAACGCGCCGCCGGCCTGCACGAAGTGAACCCCATGATGGGCCACCGCGGGATTCGTTTAGGGGTCACCTATCCGGAAATTACCCGCATGCAAGCCCGGGCTATTTTTGAAGCGGCCGCCGAACTGCTCAAAAATAAAGTAAAAGCCGTGCCGGAAGTAATGATTCCGCTGACTTGTGACGCGCAGGAAATTGTCAACCAAAAAGCGCTCATCCGCGAAGAATACGACGCCGTGGTTGCCAAAACCAAAGTGAAAAACCTGAATTTTTCCGTGGGGACGATGATTGAAATTCCGCGGGCGGCTGTTCTGGCCTATGAAGTAGCCCAAGAAGCGGACTTCTTCTCCTTTGGCACTAACGACCTGACCCAAATGACGTTCGGTTTCTCCCGCGACGACATTGGTGCGTTCCTGCCCGAATACCTCAAACAAGGTATTTTGGAAGCGGACCCGTTCCAAACCCTGGACCAACGCGGCGTAGGGATGCTTATTGAACACGCCGTGGTGGAAGGGCGCGAGGCCAAACCCAACCTTAAAATCGGGATTTGCGGCGAACACGGCGGGGACCCGGAAAGCGTGGAATTTTGCCACCGCGAAGGGTTTACCTATGTGTCTTGCTCGGCCTTCCGCGTGCCGATAGCCCGCTTGGCCGCGGCTCAAGCCGCCGCCAAAGACGTGCTGGCCAAAAAGAAACACAAATAGGTTTATAGCATACCAAAATCCCGGGCCTTGTAAAAGACCCGGGGATTTTTTTATTCCATAGGATACTGTGTAATATACTTCTTAGGCCTGCGTCCATCCCAAGCCACCCCGCGCTTTACTACTTTTGCGGGATTTCCGGCAATAACGCAGTTTTCCTCGGTAAATTTACCAGCCACCACAGCCGAAGCCCCCACCACGCAATTTTTAGCGATAAAACTATTCTTCAAAACAGTGCAGTCCATAGCCACCCAAACATTATCGCCAATGATAATCTCTTTACCCCAATTTAGTAATTTTTTTGTTTTAGCATCATAAATGGTATGAGTATCACTAGCAAATAGATATATTCCCCAAGAAAACATACAATTTTTTCCAATAGTAACAGATGTATTGTCTTCCATTACAATAATATTTACTCCATTAGAATAAGAATTTTTGCCAATGCTTATATGACAATTATAAACTGGGGTTTCGGCATCACCTAATCCGATATTACCATCCCATTTTGTTACAGAAGGGTCAATTTCCACCTTGTTGTTATCACCATATATTTCTATTTACACTCCCTTCGGCACAAACGAAACAACATTTCCGTTTCCTAATATTAACGGCTTCCTAGTTGCAATATTAGGACGATATAACTCCTTAATATACCGCCCCACTAAATGAATCAAAAATAAAATTTTGGAATGTCCATATTTACTGTGTAGAAGCATTTTCTCTCTTTCAGTCATATTAGTTATCCTTTTATAATAATTTGGCTTCAATAATTTTATCCAATGCGTATTGTGGAGTAATACTTTCCATACATATTCTTTTTCCTCTTAAACATTTCTTTTGCCAAGTGCGGGAATAACACTCGCAATATATAGGGCAGACATTACTACATAAACTGATATTTTCAGAATATCCATAAACTTGGGGAGAAGTCGGCCCGTAAAATACACAAGACGCGCCCCCTTTTAACGCGTGGCGCAAGTGGACAAGGCCGCCCTCACTATCTATATGCAAAAAAGCGTGCTTTAAAATGACTTTTATTTCTTCTAACGAGGTTTTTCCTGCTAGATTTTTATCGGCATTTCCTAAACGCTCGCCTTTACCACACCCTTGGCTTGGGCAGGACGGCCCGGCTCGCCAGGCTAGTCCGCGTTCTGTGGGCGGGGCAATACCGGCTGCTCGGCGGGTTATTCTAAAGCGTATTCCCGCTTATATACCCCCGGAACCAACATACTATCCACTTTTTTAACCCATTCTTGGCGGTTGCCTAAATAGGTTTGGGCAAAATCCCGCGCGTTTTTCAGGGCATCTTTGCTGTGGGTAGCATACCAACGCGCCACAAATTGCACCGCTTTTAAGCCTTTTCCGTCCGGCATATACTTAAATACATTGTATTCCGCCATGCTACCGCCGGGCGAAAATACCAAAAAATCTACCAAAGCGGCCTCTTTATCGGCAGAATTATGAATATCAAACGGCGCCTGCGGATTTTTTAATTGCATTAACCGGGCCATTTGTTCGGCCGCCTGTTGGGCCGAAATGCCTTTCATTTGCGGGAAAGAATACACCCCCACCATCTTGGAATAATTTTCCAAATCTTCCCCGGGTAAAAGATACTCGTTCACAAAGCCCGCTTGCTCCCGGGCAGAAAATGCCAACGCATACTCTTGTCCGTCAAACCGGGCAGACGGCAACTTTTCCGGCGCGCACGCCCCCAGGGCCACCCCGGCTAAACAAAATAAAATAAATAGTTTTCTCATATTTATATTATACCTTTTACAGGGGCCGTTTTCCCCTTTACCACAGTGGAAATATTTACTAAAATATATCAATGAAAGCATTTCCTATTATTGTATCTTCGCCCTCCGGGGCCGGGAAAACCACGATTGTAGATGCCGTATTAAAGCGGGACAAAACAGTCGCCCGCGTGGTGACGGCCACTACACGCGCCCCCAGAACCGGGGAAAAAGACGGAGTGGATTACCACTTTTGGACGATAAAACAATTTGAACAGGCCATTAAAAAAGGCCAAATGCTGGAATGGGCCCAGGTGCATACGCACTATTACGGAATCCCTAAAAAATCGGTAGAGGCCTTGCTCAAAAAAGGAATCTGCCCGATTTTGGTGATTGACGTGCAAGGTGCCCGCACCATGTTAAAAGAATACCCGGACGCGGTGACGGTATTTATCGTTCCCCCCAGCTTAAAAGAGCTTAAAAAGCGCATTTTGGGCCGCAACGACAACACCCAAGACATAGAACTGCGTTTGGAAACCGCCAAAAAGGAAATGCTGGAACTGGACCACTACAACTACGCTTTGTTAAATGATGAACTTTCCGAAGCGGTGGATAAAATGGCCGGTATTGTGGCGGCGGAACAATGCCGCGTAAGCCGGCAGGATGACAGTATCAAAAATTTGAAGTAATTTTTAGAGGGAGTGAGCAAATGTCTACACAACAAGATAAAGCGTTTGACGCCGAATTAATGAACTTTGACGGAGACCGCTACGACGTAGTAGTATTGGCTTCCATCTGGGCCAAAGAACTCAAAAAAAAGGCCGAATACAAAAACCAACCTAATGCGGTGGTTATTAAAGTAGCGTTGGACGATATTATTTCGGGCAAAGTTTCCAAAGAAGAAGTATTAAAAATCAGCAAAGAAAACTTGGAAGCCGAATTAAAAGCGCAAGAAGAAGCCCGCAAAGAAGCCGAACGCAAAGCCAAAGAGCCCATGAAGCTGTAAACCATGAAAGACTCCGTCCGCGTTTTGGCGTGTGAACTCAAGCAGTTTCTTTCCACGCACGAAGAAGAAGACTTTATAGCGGCGGCCGCACCTCAAGCGGCCGCCGGATTTTCACGCGCGGACGAAGCTCCCACAAAACACGCCGCCCCGGCAACCGCCCAAGACTGCCTAACCGTTGTTTTTGGCGCCACGGCGGGGCAACCCGTGCAGGAAATTTCCGTAGAAAAGCCGGTTCCCCCGGCCCCGCAAGCGGCCCCTGTGCCTACTACAAAAGCGGCCCCTGCGCCTACCCCGCAACCGCTACCCCAAGGAACTTGTATGACGACCGAACAAAAAACCGCCGCGCTGGACGAACTGGCCCAACAAATTAAAACCTGCACCCGCTGCCCGCTGGGTTCCACCCGCTTAAATGCGGTACCCGGGGAAGGCAACGTAAATGCCCGCCTGATGTTTGTGGGCGAAGGCCCCGGCTTTGACGAAGACCGCCAGGGCCGCCCGTTTGTGGGCCGCGCCGGGCAACTGTTAGATAAAATGATTGCCGCCATGGGGCTCAAGCGCGAAGACGTTTTTATTGCCAATATTGCCAAATGCCACCCGATGGTGGACCCGCAACATCCCGAAAACCACGGCAACGACCGCGCCCCCAATGCCGAAGAAATTGCCTTCTGCCGCAAATATATAGAAAAACAAATTTCCATTATTTTGCCGGAATATGTGGTAGCCTTGGGCGGGGTATCGGCCAAAGCGCTGATTGCGGACGCCAAATCTTTAGGCGCGTTGCGCGGCAAATTCCACAATTTAAGTTTGGATAGCGTTTCCTTGGCGCGCCCCGTAAAAATTTTGGCCACCTATCACCCTGCCGCATTACTGCGCAACCCGGGTTGGAAAAAAGACGCCTGGGCCGATTTACAAATGGTTATGGCCGCCATGGGCTTAAAAGGAAGCCATTAATTTTTTATGTTTTGCAAAGTAGTGTTTGACGTCCCCCTGGACCGGGATTTTGATTACCATGTTCCGCCCGAATTAGAAGCGCAGGTTTGCCCCGGGGTGCGCATTACCGCCCCGTTCGGCCCGCGTTTAACGGCTGGGCTGGTGCTTTCCGTCAGCGACGAACCAACCTACCAAAACACCCAAAAAATCAAAGATATTGTTTGCGTGGTGGACCCGCGGCCGATTTTCGGCAACGATTTATTCCCCTTGGCCCAATTTATGAAAAAAATGTGGGGCGGCGCGATTGGGCAAATTTTATTTGCGCTTGTTCCCCCGCAACCTTATTTTAAGTTGTTGGAAAGCCCCGCTTTTACCCCGTTTACACCCGCGTTTGCCCATACGCTGTACCCGCACCAACAGGCCGTATTAAATACCCTGCAAGCTATGCCCGCGTATGAATTTCACCCGGTTTTATTAAGCGGCCCCGCCGGAACCGGCAAGACGGAAACCGCCCTGCGTTTAGCCGCGCAGGTGTTGCAGAACTTCGGGCAGACGCTCATTACCGTGCCGGACATTGTAGCCGCCAAAGATTTTATTGCCCGCGCCCAAAGCGCGTTTGGGGCGGAAAACGTATTTTGTTGGACCAGTAAAATGCTGCTCAGCCAAAAGAAAAAATACTTTTCCGCGGTGGCAAACGGCGTGCCGTGCGTGGTTATTTCCACCCGCTCCGGCGCGTTATTACCGTTTAAGAATTTGCGCCTGGCCGTAGTGCTGCAAGAAGAAAACGACAACTATAAACAAGAGGAAAACAAACCGTATTACCACTTGCGGGATTTAATTTTGCTCCGCGGGAAAACCCACGCCGCCACCGTGCTTTTTGTGTCCGGCACGCCCAGTTTGGAAATGCTGAAACGGGTTAAAGAGCAAGCCGTTCAAGAAATAAAATTCACGCAAAAACTCCCCGCGTTCAACTTTGCGCCGCAAGTAAAAATCACCCCCAAAAAAGGGGCTAAATCCAAGTATTTATCCGACTTTTTATTAGAGGAAATCAAACAAAACCTCACCCGCAAGGAGCCTGTTTTGCTGGTGCTGAACCGCCGGGGCTATTCCAACGCATATTACTGCTTAAACTGCGGGGCGTACGCCCGGTGCAAACAGTGCGGCAGTTTGCTTTCGCGCGAAAACACGCCGGAAGGCGGCGACTTTCTGCTCTGCAAAAAATGCGGCGCTAAGGAAGATTTACACCAAATTTGCCCCAAGTGCCAAAACCAGATTTTCAAATCCCGCGGCGGCGGAACGCAAAAAATAGTGAGCGAAGTTCAAAAACTGTTCCCGGCCGCGCGCTTACTGCGGCTGGATTCCGACACCTTAAAAACCAAATCCGGCCAAGGGCATTTGGCTTCCGGCGCCCTTAAAACAGGGCAGGTGGATATAGTTATCGGCACGCGCCTGGCCGTCAGCGCGGTGGAGGCCAACGCCGTCACGCTCTTTGGCGTATTGGACGCGGATTTGGAGCTAGACAGCCCGGACTTCCGCGCCTCGGAAAAATTGGGCCAAATGCTGTTTTATTTGCGCTCCCGCGCCGCGTGCGTGCCTAACGGACGGCTGATTGTGCAAGCCTCCGGCACGGATATTTACCCCTTTGAATTTTTGCAAAGCGGAGATTTTGCCCAAGCGGCCGAACAGGAACTGGCCCTGCGGGAAGCGTTTAATTATCCCCCTTTTATCCGTTTGGTGCGCGCCACCTTAAAAAACAAAGACCCCAAAGAGCTTTGCGCGCAAGCCGCACACTTAAAAAGCATTTTTAAGCAACGCGCGCAGGAAATACTCGGCCCGGTGCCGTGCGGCAAAAAAACGGACACTCTTCAAAAAGAATATTTACTGTTCAAACTGACGGACGAACAATACTTCCCCGCCGTGGAAGTGTTGGATAGCCTCTCCACCCAAAACAAAAAGCAACCGCTTAAACTCTCGGCCGACCCGTACGATTTTTATTAAAAACCGCCTGTGCCTAGTGCGTAGCCTATTCCCATTATGCTAAAATATGGGATAAGTACCCATTTGGAGAATTATAAAATGACCATTGATGAACAAATAGATTTTTTAACGCGCGGCTGTGTGGACGTGGTGTCCAAAGCCGATTTAGCCAAAAAGTTGGAAAGCGGCAAAACCTTAAAAGTTAAATTGGGTTGTGACCCTACCAGTGCGGATTTGCACTTGGGGCATAGTGTGGCCCTTTCTTTATTGCGCCGCTTCCAGGATTTGGGGCACAAAGCCGTGCTGGTGATTGGGGATTTTACCGCCGCCGTGGGTGACCCGTCCGGCCGTGACTCCACCCGCCCGGTTTTGCCGCGCGAAAAAATCTTGGAAAACGCCAAAACCTATACGGAACAAGCCTTCAAAGTATTAGACCCGTCCAAAACCGAAATCCGCTTTAACAGCGAATGGTTAGATACGTTTGTATCCGGCAAAGATTTAATGCTCACGCTCCAAAAAGTGACGGTGGCCCAAGTGTTGGAACGCGACGACTTCAAAAAGCGTATGGCGGCAGGCAACCCGATTAGCCTGTTGGAAGTGTTATACAGCTTATTCCAGGGGCAGGATTCCGTCGCCTTAAAAGCGGATGTGGAACTGGGCGGCACGGACCAGATTTTTAACTTATTAGTCGGCCGCCAGCTGCAAAAGAACAACGGCCAGGAGCCGCAAGTAGCCATTACCGTACCGCTGCTGGTAGGGTTGGACGGCATTAAAAAGATGTCCAAATCCTACGGCAATTATGTGGGCTTAAACGACGCCCCCAACGATATGTTCGGCAAGCTGATGTCTATTTCCGACGAACTGATGATTGCTTATTACGAGCTTTTAACCTCCGAAGATTTAACCGCCGTTAAGGCCATGCACCCCATGGAAGCCAAAAAGCATTTGGCGGGCCTGCTGACGGAACGCTTCCACGGTAAAGAAGCCGCCGTGGCCGCCCGGGCCAACTTTGAACAGGTTTTTTCCAAAAAGCAAAACCCGGACGATATGCCCGAATTTAAGCCCGAAGCCGGGCAATTACTTTCCGCCGCGTTGGTAGCGGCCGGGGCCGCGCAAAGCAAGAACAAAGCGCGCGCCTTAATAGACCAGGGTGCCGTACGCTTAAACGGCCAAAAACTCACGCAAGACGGCGTTTTGACGTTTGATTCCGGCGCCGTACTGCAGGTGGGGCGGCGCACCTTCTTAAAACTTATAAAATAATATGAAACGGCTTTTGATATTTTTTGCCTTTTGCTTGGTATTTTTGCTTAGCGCGGCGTGGCTGATAAAAATGTTCACCTGGGATAAAGGGGAGCTGACTACTTTTACCATTCACCCGGGGCAGAGCGGCGCGTCCGTGGCGCAGGAATTAAAAGCAAAAGGCATTATCAAAAGTCCGTTGGCGTTCAAAATTTTACTGCGCTTAACTTCTTCCGCGCGGGATTTGAAAGCCGGCAAGTTTGACTTACGCAAAAACACCCCCAGTTTTGAGGTCATCAACTGCATTAAAAGCGGGCAGTGTATTCACTATGAAAAACTGACCGTACTGGAAGGCTGGAGAAGTGAAGAAATTGCCGAAATGCTGGCCGAAAAAAACATTACGGATGCCCAAGAGTTTTTGTCTATTGTGCGGGAGCGCAATTTAGAAGGCAAATTGTTCCCCTCCACTTATTTATTTTCCGAAAAGACCCCGGCCCAAAAAGTAGTGGCGGAAATGACGGCGGAATATGCCAAACGCATTAAGCCGCTGTTTGCCAAATACCCCACCAAACTGACGGAAAACCAAGTATTAACCATAGCCTCTATTGTGGAGCGCGAGGCCATCCACCACGACGAACGCCCCAAAATTGCGGCGGTGTACTTAAACCGCTACAAAATAGGCAAACGCTTGGAGGCGGACCCCACCGTGCAATATGCGCTGGGGTTCAACACGCGGGAAAACCGCTATTGGAAAAAAGGGCTCACTTATAAGGACTTAAAAGTAAACTCCCCCTACAACACTTACCGCAACGCGGGGTTGCCGCCGGGGCCTATTTGCAACCCCAGTTATGAATCCGTTTTAGGGGTGTTGCAACCCACGCCCAATTTTAATAATTTGTATTTTGTGGCCGATAACACCAGCCGCCACGTTTTCAGCCCCACGTTTGACGAACACAAACGCAACATCCGGCGTATCCGCGCCCCCAAACAAAACCCGATGTAAGCGCAAAATATCTTAATAAATAAAAAAGGGCTCCCGGTACAAGGGAGTCCTTTTTTGCCGCTATACCCGCAAAGGGCCAAAACCCGGCAGAAAACTAAACCCCGCAGGGCCGCCCGGCTGAGCCCCGGCGTGCCCTGCGTAAAACAAGCATGTGGCGCAATATGCCCATACTACACCCCGGCACGGCCGCCCGGCGCGCTCTGCGTACAACCGGGGACAAAACTTGCTACCTACCCCAAAGGTCCCCTTTACGCGCCCATTCCGGCATGCCCGGCTTGTCTGGCCCCCGGGGCGTTTTTAATAAGGCTACACTTGGGCCCTGTTTTTTACCCGACAAAAAGGGCCCCATGCCGGGGGCCCTTTTTTCCAACCTTGTGTATTAGACAAGGAGGATATGTGAAAACTATTAATTAGCGGGCACAACAGGAAACGGTGCGTTTTTCATACTTAAACCCGCATTGGTACAAGTCATAAAAGCTTTTCGCTCCTCCGGCGCCGACATCACAAGTGTAAATGGAAAACCCATAATGGGCACCAACACCGCGACAGGTACTATCATATCCTTCTGAGAGATAGCATCTTTTTAGGCTGGGACATCCCTTGTTATCATTGTCTGACAGACCGCACAAAGCTTTACACAGTCCATCACCGCTAGCAAGAATTTCATTTTGAGTCATCGGACATTCCTGGACAGAACCGGATGGAAAATATTTAATGACTTTACCTGTTTTATTGTCCTTCATATAAAAAGCCCAAGAATCAAGTTGATGTTCATAACCGTAAGAAACATCCACACAAAAAGCTTCAGCGCTATTTACTGTATAGCCTTTATGGTCCGCACCAGGCACTAAAGAGGCGACCTTTTTATTTTCAGCGCGCGCCGTATTGTCACAACTTCCCCAAACATAGCCGGACGGAGGGTCATATTCTTTGGTCGTAGTCCGACCCAGGAGTTTATCATCTGCCGTAGCGCGCACGTCCGTACAAGTGCCCGAATAGGTACCGTTGCAAACAAATTCGCCCAAGCTATCCCCACCCGGGCAAGTATCACTTGCGTCACCCGTCACAGGAGTCCAAGAAGAAAACTTGTCTTTGCAGGAGTCATCCGCACATTCTTCCACGGTTTTGGAACATTCCCCCGCAAAGTCTACCCATCTGCCGTTTACGCATTGTTTGGTAAATTGCGTACCGCAACCGTTGCAACTTTGGCTGCCGCTTACGGCCCCCTCCGTACATTCCGGGGTTTCACATTCCGCCACCGTTTTGCTACATTCGCCCAACTGGCTGACCCAACGGCCACC
>OGNQ01000202.1_pt1 | contig 59488 bp, 97 predicted proteins | sample 1573481 | NCBI WGS metagenome assembly OGNQ01 (sample SAMEA2581920, study PRJEB24529) | metagenome | biome: Human gut stool | place: China | collected 2011 | reverse complement strand
CTGTTTCCAAGGACGGAAAGACAAAGACCAAGAACTCCGGCACGAGCGGCGTGGTAGTCTTCAAGGGGCTTAAAAGCGGGACGTGGACGCTTAAGATTACGGACGGTTCTCAAACATCGTCTAAGCCTGTTGTCGTTACCGCCGATTATTCAACCGTGATTGCATTTTTTGCAGCCACCATCAACATCACCTATCCCGCCGGTTCGACATGCACTTGCTCTGACGGCACAACGACTCTATCCGCTCCTGACACCAGCGGTACATGGGCTTGCATCATACCGAACGCCGGGACTTGGACGGTGAGTTCCACCGATGGGGATAAGTCGAAAAGTGCCGATGTCGTGATAACCACTGATGGCCAGACCGAGAGTGTCACGCTGCAGTATATCACTTATCTGTTCAAGGACGGTGAAACTTACGATTCGCTGACTGGCGGGTGGAATGGGACGGTTAACGCTGAAAAGCAAGCACTCCAGCTCTATGCCGCAGCTGAAAAAGCAGCCAGCGTATGGACGAAGAAAAAAGTTAATCTAACGGACTATAGCACTATGCTTGTCACAACTAATTCTAATACTATGATAGGGCTTGCACTCATTATCACTTCTGTTGTTCCCGGCGAAACTTGGAATCGCGTAGCGGAAACTTCATTTTCGCATGCCGAGGCGTCAACAAACTTAAGTCTTGATATATCAAAAGTAACAGGTGAATATTTTGTTTGGCTTTCAGCATATTCGGAAAAAGGTGCTACCAGATACATATATGAAGTTTCCATGCAGTAGGGGAGGTGCAATACTTGAAAACAATTTACATTGATCAAGAATTTAAGTGCCACGCCTCTGATGACGGTACGATGACAGCGGTCGAAACGGATGCCTTCGATGGTAAGTGCAGTATTTATATTCAGGGCTATCGCTTCATCCCTGCTGGACAGACGTGGACACGTGCTGACGGCGTAGTATTCACCGGCGAAATGATTGCTCCGTGGAAGCCGTGGGCGGAGCTGGACACGGTACAGCGGGAGTATGAGCGAGAGCAGTATCAGACGGTTGCTTCTCAGAATACCGAATATGAATCCGCATTGACTGAGATCGAAACCGCTCTGGGGGTGAATAACGCATGATGACCATAGAAGAACGCAAAAACGCCATCCTTGTAAAAATCATGGAAATAAAAGCAAGCGGCGGCGAGGAACAGTTGAAAGAGCTGGATGAAGCCTACAAGAAGGGGGTTGACAGTCTGTGACACAAGAGGAAAGAAAAAGTATCATGTATGCCCAGGGGCGTGCGAATGCACTTGCCTTGCAGGAGAAAGCCCCGGACATGACAGGCACTGAACTGAATGCGGCGGATAGCGACATTCCCAGCTTCAAGGCTGCTGTCGCAAACAAAAATATGCTGGAGCGCAAGATTGGGTTTGTGTGTCAATCGTCTGCTGGCCGTGTGGTGCGGCTGGTGCAGCCATATGACAGCGCCATCTACACCAAGGAGCCGGAGGAACTCCCTGCACAGTGGGGGTTCGCTTGGAGTACCGACCCAGCAAAAGCGTTGCCGTTCGTTGCTATGTCTACCAGCCCCTATAATAAGGGCGACTGCTGCACGGAAGGCGGTAAAGTATACCGTTCAACGATGGGCAATAATGTATGGTCGCCGTCCGCATACCCCCGGGGCTGGGAAGAGGTGATTGCGTGAAAATTACCGAAGTAAATGACGGAGGCTCGTGATTCAAAATGAGGGTGAAAAAGAAACGTAATAAGAAAAAGGTTCCTACCAGTAAGATTCTTCTGGCAGGAACTTTTCTTATATCCATCGAGATATTGGTATTCTGTGAAGTAGCGTATTTCTTTAACCCGGATGCAACAATTCTGATTGCACTTCTCGGGGTGCCTGTATCGATTGTACCGGTTGCACTTGGCTATCTGAAAAAATCGTGTGCTGAAAATACATCCGGTGGAATCGTCTATGAGACAGTAATGTCTAATAGAGGAGATCAAGCCGGAATTGGAGATTAAGGAGGAAATTTTATGAACATTCTTACTGGTATTAACAACGTTCTGATGCTCATCAACGATCATTGGACGGAAATCACTATTCTGATCGGCATGGCTCTGCTTCTCTACAAGAAGATCAGAGCATATCTTGCCAAGTCTAAAGAAGAGAAGATGGAAATTGCCCTGAAGCAGGCAAGAGAAATCATTCTTGATCGGGTTACTGCTGCCGAAATTGATTATGCCGACTGGAAGAAGGCCGGTGCTATCAAGCGTGCCCAGGTGCTTGATGAGATCTTCGCCACCTACCCCATTCTTGGTAAGATCACAAATCAGGAAGAGGTTATTAAGAAACTTGACGAATATATCGATGAAGCTCTGGCAACTCTTAGAGAGGTAATCGAGACCAATACGCCCAAGCCTGACAATTCGGAGGAGTAAGCCATGACAACCAAACAGGTTCAGTTGCTTTTGTCCTATCTCGGTTATGATCCTGGTGTAATTGATGGCATTATGGGTGCAAACACGAGGGCTGCCATTCGGGAATTCCAGTCAAATGCAAAAATCAGTGCAGATGGCATCCCGGGACCTGTTACGTATGCTTCGTTGAAGAAGGCCATTACCAGCGATGATTTCAGGTCGAAGCACATCGCTGTGTCAACACCTTCTACCGGGGGTACAAAGACATTTACGCCTAGGTTGAGCAGGCCTGAAGCCGGTAATCCGTATTACAACACCCGGGCCAAAGGTGGATATTCTGATGCAATCACCGGAAGTCCTCAGGACGCTGGATGCAACGTTCTTTGTAACTGCGTTGGCTACGCCTATGGTCGATTTAATGAGATTGCCCAAGCCGGTTCCTGTAGGTATCTGCGCCCGTCCAATGCTGAGAATTTCATTCAATATAGGGGTGGCCTGTCTTATGGTAAGGAGCCTAGAGTTGGTGGATGTATGGTTTGGCAGAAGGGTGCAACATTGTCCGGTTCCGACGGAGCAGGTCATGTCGCGATTGTAGAAAAGATCAATGCCGATGGCTCAATTATCACGAGTGAATCCGGCTGGGGTGGTCCGGTTTTCGTCACAAAGACTCGTTATAAAGGCGATGGGAACTGGGGTGCCGGTGGCGCATACAAGTATCTAGGTTGTATTTATCAGCCTTGATATAGATCGGTAATCAATCGGTTAATGCGAAAGGAGAAATGTTTATGGACAACTATTACCCGCAAACACAGTCCTATGGCAGAAAGCCAGATCCTCCTCGATACGATCTCTGTTTCGTAAAAGGAAGGAAAGGCGCACTTGACTTCGAGATGGGGCCGAACAGTCGAGCCCTATTGCCGGATGCGGATGAGCCTGTCGTATGGTTTGTCTGCACCGATGAACTCGGTCGTAAATCAACCTGTATTGATTACGATATGGTGGCCAGGGTGCATGAACCGGAACCGACCACACAAGAACTCAAAGAAACTATTGCTAAGCTTACCGCTAAAATCAGTAACTTGGAGGTGCAGTTAGGTGTCGAATCCGTTGATGAAAAATAACGGCAACCCGGGTGCATGGCTTGGTGGAACACAACCCAATACTCAGCAACCGCTTGTTGTGAGTCCAGAGCTGAAAAAGCTATACAATATGTATCAGGCAAGCACCAATCCCCAAGGTTTTATGAAGCAAGTAATGTCTGCCAATCCGGCATTGGAAGCAATGTCACAGAAGGGCAGCATGAAAGATCAATTCTACGCCGAATGCCAGCGACGCGGAATTAATCCCGATGAATTTCTGGCACAGGTGGAGCAGGGCTTAAAGTAAACCTGAGGCTCTGCTGTCCTCCATTTCTATATTTTTCGGTCTTCGAAGGCGAGCGTACGGCGTCTTTGTTGATAAAAATATTTTTAGGAGGAAATACTTATGGGTATCACCAACGAAAACTGCGGATTTGACGACGGCTTGTGACTATTTGCCATTCTGGCTCTCTTCGGATTCGGAGGCAACGGAATGTTCGGAAACGGTAATCGGGTGGGCGAAGCTTATGCCACTCAGGCGGATATTCAGAGAGCGGTTGATCTGAATTCCATTCAAAAGGGTCAGTCCGATATCGAAAGAGCTATTAGCACTACAGCCAGTGGTGTTATTGGTTCGGTAAAGGATGGGAACTATAATTTGCTTGGTGAGATCAGAGACCTTCAGACCGAAGTCAACCGTGGTTTCACCAACATGCAGGGCTGCTGCTGTGAAATCAAGCAGGGTATTATGGAGAACCGGTATCTTGCTGAGAGAAATACAAAGGATATTGTCAGTGCTATCCGCGAGGAAGGGAATGCAACTCGGACTATGCTCATGCAGGGTGAGAATGCTCGGCTGCGTGATGAGCTTCTTACTGTCCGTGGTGAACGCAATGAACTGCGTCAGAGCAATTACATCCTCGGTCAGATGGGGCGCTGGACTAGCTATCCTCCCTGCCCTCCTTGTCCTACTCCCTGCGGAATGCAGAGTAATTAAATTCAAAATGGGGGAGGGCTTCGGCTCTCCTCCTAACTATTTTTGAAGGAGGTCAAAGACAATGGGTTGCAACTTTTATGGCCAGTGTTGGAACCAGAGATCTATTGCTAGATTTTACAATCAGACAGTTCAGGTCTTTCCTGCCAATGTAACAACTCCGATTGCGATAAATGCAAATCAGGTTGTTCTTGACGGAAAAGCAATTGTACCTTCGCTGAATAGCTACAGAATCGATAAAACCGGGCTGTATAGGGTATCTCTTGATGCTACTATTCTCGGCACTACTGCCGGCAATGTTTCCATTGAGATGCTTCTTGATGGCACAGCTAATCCTTGCGCAACAAAGACTGTTACGCTTGTTGCGGAAGCCTATACGACGGTACATATCGAGACTGATATTCAGTTCGACCAGGTATGTCGCTGCCAAAATAATACGTCTCATCAAGTCAGCTTTGCCATTGTGAGCAATGGAGGCGCTGGCAATGTTGTGAACGTTTGCAGCAGTGTATCTAAACGTTAGCAAAAGGGGTGCTTTGAGAAATGCTCACATGCGAATATTTCAAGCATGAGATCGATGAAATTCTTAAACAGGATGGATTGGACCGGACATCTCTTGATGTTTTGACAAAACTTCTTGTCACAAAGCATTTCATTGGTATTGAGATGTCGGAATTTACCGAAGAAATGGCGAACATGTGGGTTTCTCACATGAAAAACGCTGACGGTACGACGGGAGCTCATTGGACAATTGACGCAACTACAGCAATCCGTGATAAGCTCGGTTACCAGAGAATCTGCAAATACAAGTTCTGGGCGGTGATGAACTCGCTTTATTCCGATTATGGAAAGAGCCTTGGTAAAACCAACATCACTCCGGAAATCTATGGCGAGCTTACAAAAGACTGGATTGAAGACGAGGATGCTGTCACAGAAAAGGCCGCTGCATACTATACCTATGTGGTAGAACACAAATAAGGAGTGAATGCAGATGGGCGAACAGCAACTGATTACTTTGATCGTCGCAATGTTCGCGTCAACTGGATTTTGGGCTTTTGTCAGAACTATTTACGAACATCAGTGCGAGAAAAAGAAAGAAGAAAAACATAAGGTAAGTTATGAGCTTGTGAATGACCTACGCAAAGCGCTTCTTGGCGTAATGCATACAATGATATTTTCGCTTGGAACCAGCTATGTACGGCAAGGAACGCTAACACTTGAAGAATATGACAATTTCATGTCGCTGTATGAGCCCTACGAGAAGCTCGGAGGGAATGGCACCGGCAAGAAACTCAAAAATGAAATTGAAAAGATTCAAGTGACTGATGCTCAAACTAATACCTGATTCACGGGAGTCGCCCAGCAGTAACATGGGAGTGTAAACGCATGAAGACTTGCTTCTAAGTTAATCATTTGTACACTACTCATACACTGTTGGGCGATTTATCGTTGGAAATAAACCATAAGTATATCTTTCGCTCATCCCGTGCGGATGACAGAGTGGTTAAAATAATGTAGAATAGTTTTAATATTACCAAAGATAACTGGATAAACAGAACTTTTAAGCGCATATAATGTTGACTGAAATTACCTTGTTCGTACATCATTCCTACAACTCATTTTATTTTTTCAATTTCTTCACGAAGCCAAGATATGGGCCTATCAGTATACACATTTTCTGTTATGTCTGATATATGATGCCCAACAAGGCGTTTCAAAGCATACTCATTAACGTTTGCTTTTTTCGCCATTGTTACAAACTGCTTTCTACAATCATGCGCCGTATGCACGTTGGAGCACTCGGCTGATGCGATGGTTTGCTTGAAAATCTCTCTATATGTATCGTAATTTAAATGTGTCTTACGTTTCTTTGGTGAGCTAGGAAATAACCATTCACTGTCGGCAGAACTCATCCAGAATTCGTAAAAGATATTTTGTATTCTGGAATGAATCGGGACGATACGGTTTTTTCCTGCTTCTGTTTTGGATCCACCTTTTATAGTCATCATGTCCAAGTCAACGTCGGACCGCTTTATACTTAGCATTTCGGAAGGACGCCACCCCATATAGCATTGAAATACTATCATTTTGACATATCTATTTGTTTTTGATGCCTGCCAGAGCAAAGTCATTTCTTCGTCAGTAAATGATACATGATGCTTTTCCACATAATTGTTTTCCATTGGTGTTTCTTTTGAATAATTTCTTGTCATCAGATCTTTTGAAATAGCATAATCGCATAACTGGTTCATCGTGCTTCTGATTTTATTTAACGTGCTTGGTGTTGCAATTATTCTTTCCAAATCAATTGTTTTATATGGGTTTTTGAATAGTTCACGAATATGGCGAAACCTGAGTGCCTGCACCTCTATCTTATGTATTTGTTCGCAATAGGTCCATGCGTGCATGATATTTTTTAAACTTCTAGGATTTTGCACGTCATGTTCACTTATCCACTGCCTGAACAGTTCGTCCATAGTGATAGAGCTTGTAAGATCAAACGGATTTCTATTATATTCTGTAAGTGCAACGTATGCATCATTGTATGTTGGAAAGTATGCTTTTGGCTTAAGGAGCTTGCAGATTGGCTTTCCGTCATCGTCTTTTCCAACAGTAACCATAACTCTGTATGGATTTGCTAGATTCCGGCCTGATATTTTTGTAATCTGACCAAACCCGTTAGGTAATCGCCTATGACCTTGCGGCTTCTTTCTCGGCTTGAAATTATATTTTTCTTCCATTAATGGATATCCGCAGTTTGGACAAGTGTATGCTTTTTCGCTTACCAAATGTTCACACTCTGGGCATGTTTTTAACATAGAATAGACACCTCCACATAAAAAGTTGCACATTTACCATATGAAGCATTCTACACTAGTTTCGCAAAAATTTCAATTCCTATAATGAACAAAATTTAAGGAGTTGTTTATATATGACTTACAAACAAATCGAAACAAGCAGAGAGATTCGACAGTGGATTGGTCTTGCGGCGAGTGCTGTATTGGCAGCAACTGCGCTGGACAAGGCTTACCCGGATGCGAAAATCAAAGCAAAAAGGTTCGGAAATAATCTGAAAAACAAAGCTGTAAATCTGTTCAAGAAGGAGCGTGAAAAATGAAAACGTTACTTAGCGGAATTGGAAAGGTGATCAAATTCGTATTTGGCACAATCGCAGTCGTAGGACTGTTCGGTTTGCTGATCGGAATGTTGATCGGAATTGCAATTTAACAAAGTGACGGGGCATTACAAACGCTCCGTCTTTTTTTATCCTCGCAAAAATTTCAGTTTGTGTAATGAGATGTATGACATCTTACAATAATTATTTTGGAGGTTATTATTATGGAAAACGAAGAAATGATTAACGACGAACAGGAACTGAACGACGTCGAAGTTATCGATGCCGACGAGGTTTGCGAGCAGGAAGACTCTGAGGTCAGCGGAAGCGGACTCGATGGGCTCTCGTTCGCGCTGGGAACTATTGCGACTCTTGTTGTCTTGAAGGGCATTAAGAAGGTTGTGAATAGCGAGCCGGTGCAGAACAAGATTTCCACCGTGAAGGCTAAGATCGCTGAACGGAAGGAGGCGAGGGCAGCAGCTAAGGCGGCGAAGAAGCTGAAGGTTGTTGATGCTGAGGCCGTTAATACGGAGGAATCCAAAGAAACCGATAAAAAGGTTAGCGGTAAGTAGTCATTGGACTTAAAAAGGGGATCTTTTACAAGGTCTCCTTTTTTGTTTCTACAGCGTTGCGACAGCATTCGATTTGAGAATTGTGTATAGTGGCTTTGAAAGGAGGGCGCAAAATGCAGCATCAAAGTATAAGCGCAAGATCAGTTCCCATCCGAATTGTTGCACGAATCTATGGAAAAGACCCCGCCTGGGTAAGAAAGGGGATTATTGAAGGGTGGCTTCCTATTGGGATAGCGACCCGTGATGGAAAAGAAATTCACAGCATTTCCGAACAGAACTCAAAGCACAGGATTAACTACTACGTCTCACCAAAACTTTTGTATGAACACACCGGATTTATTTGGAGGTATGAAGAATCATGAAAAACCAGCAGAGAGCAGAAGTCAGCAAGAAGAATCCCTGGTACATTCCTAAGGAAAAGTATTACGAGATGCTGTACTTCTCTCGTCAGTATCCCACCATGCGGCAGGAGCTTCGCGACCTGCAAAAGTCTTACCCCGCTATCAATATGAGCGAAAAGGTAGCCAGTTCTGATATTCCTACTCCCACCGAGAAAGCAGCCGAAAGATGCGCCGTGATTAGGGAGAAGATGTCTCTCATCGAAGATACCGCTAAAGAAGCTGGTGACGATATTGCTAAGTGGCTTTTGATTGGAGTCACAACCATGCGCTCCTATGAGTATCTTTCACTCAAAATGGGGATGCCCTTGAGCAGGAGCTCGTATTATGAGCGTTACAGAAAATATTTCTATCTTTTGGCTCAAAAGCGTTGACATTGGCATGGCTGTGAATGTATAATACTTAGGTAAAGGAGGAATAACTGTATGGAGCTTAAGGAATTTGCCTGCCCGAATTGTCATGCCCCATTGACTCCGATTGAGGGTGCTAGGTATATGTTCTGTAATTATTGCGGTACAAAAATCATTATTGATGATATCGAGTATTATCGAGAAGATTCTAAGACCGAGAGGGAACGGATCCGGGCAGACAAAGAGATTCAAAAGTCTTCTGTTGAGAAAGGTGCCGAGGTTGAACTAAAAAGAATACAGCACAGGGAGACCGTGTTTGTATTTGTCTTTTTTGGGGTCATAGCTCTGCTTTGCGTACTTCTTTTTGTTGTTCTTGGAACAATGGGCCTTCTAGAATAACAGGTCCGTCGTAATCTCCACCACCCATACGACAGTTTCTCCTGCTATAATTATACCATCCACCCGCTGAGAGAAATCTTGGCGGGTATTTCTTTCGCAAAAAATACACCCCACTTAATGAAATCAGTGAAAGGAGATTTCGTTATGGAAAATAATATTCAAAGCATGATTGATGAGGCAATTGAGGGTGCTATTAATCAGCTCAACCGGCTGGAAAAAGGCTCTCCGGAGTACAACCAGATGGTGACAAACATTGCGAAACTCAATGAGCAAAGGCTTAAAGAGGCTGAGCTTGACGCAACTGCTAATTCCAAAGCAATGGAACGGGCTATCGAAGATGAAAAGATGGCTCACGAGAAAGCGCTTAAGGATGAAGAGACGCGCCAGACGAGGATCAAGGCCTATGTGGATTTGGGTAAAAGCGTATTGTCCCTTGTGGGTACTGTTGGAGTAAGCCTGGCCATAATGACGTTTGAGCAAACGTCGCCTTTAGTTACCAAGGCTTTCGGCTTTATTCCAAAGCCGAAATTCTAACTGAAGAAGGAGACTGCGTGATTTTTACACGTGGTCTCTTTTCTTCCCGGAGGATTCGCTATGCGCTATCATCATAAATCTGGCTGTATCACATCGTTTATAACCGCTTCTATTTATTCCTGCAACCACCCCATTTATCGAAAATGCACACTCTATAGAGTCGGAGAAAAGGGTCTTGCCGTTATTCAGCAGAGATATGATCCGAAAACAAAATTTACATGGTGGGCAGATATAGATCAATGGCTTGTGGATGAAATATTCTTCCACCCAAAATTTAATGATTTTTTCGAAAAGAATGGCGGTAAAGAGAAGGATGGACTCTATCCAACAGTGGCTGTCAGACAGATTATGTGGCGATTGCGTATGAAACCTCTACCTAAAGAAACTTGGGAGACAGTATTCGACAGATTTCCAATATAATTTATGCTTGATTTTCTTTTGCGGTTTCGTTACAATATAACCACCACAAAAATATAAGGAGGAATCCCTATGTCTAAGAAAATCTATTGCAATTCCTGTGGTTCTGAAATGCGCGTGTTTCTGGATGAGGTCATCTGCGATGATTGTGGTAATTACGGCTGGATCGAAGATGACGGCTCCGTCACCCAAATGGATGATGGTGAATACCACTCTGATGCGGATGAAAACGCAATAGGGACCAGCGATTACGAAGCAGAATTATATTCTGGAAGTCTATATGATGAGGAGGATTAACTCGCAAAAATTTCATACCTCTTAATGAAGAATAAACACTTTATTAGGAGGTTTATATTATGAAAAAGAAGTTTAAAATGTTCTGGGAGGACTATTGTGACCTGTACGCGATCAGTTGGGGATTCTTGAAGAAACATTGGATCGGAACAATCATCTATGTTGTGATATTATTCACGGCGTACGTGATCTGGATCTGTTATTCGGTGTTTGGAGGTCTCGACGTAATCGTCGATTGGTTTAAGAATACTTTTGGAGCAATAAAACGATTTTTCAAGCGTAAAGTCCATAAGGCATAATTCTTAAAACGAGAGAGAACTCATTTACGGGTTCTCTCTTATTTTTTATTTCGAAAGGAGATTGTTATGCGTATAAATCTAAGTAGGGTCAGCAAAGCCATATCGAAGTCCATTCCGCATATCTTTACTGCGGCCGGGATTATATGGTTTGGCATCTCTGTGGGTTCCGCATACTCAACAGGGAAGAAAATGCAAAAGACTGATATTTCCATCAAAAATGAAGATGACGTCAAAAAGCTTGTGAAGACGGCGCTTCCGACGGTTGGAAGTTTTATGGTTGGAACAGCCTGCGTAATTATGTCCGATGTATGCAGCGCGAGAATCATTCGGGCGTCCAATATTGCATATAAGCGACTCGCTGCTAATTTTGCAGAATACAAGGCGGCCGTCATCGGTGCTTGCGGTGCAGGGGCAAATGAGTTGGCGATGAAGAAAGCTGCTGAGACTCATGCTCCGGACACTGAAGAAAAATTAGAGGCCGGATACTACCATTTCTACGATACCTTCTCTAGAAACGATTTTGTGGCAAAGATGGAAGATGTTATCGCTGCGGAATACGAAGCCAATCGCAAGCTGTGTGAAGATGGCATTCTATCAGTGAATAGCTGGTACGATATGCTTGGCATTTGTCACATAGAGCGCGGGGATGAGTTAGGATGGGATATCGGAGAACTCTCCGACTACTTTGGAATCTGCTGGCTTGATTTCGGAAACGTTGAGCACGTCGATGAAGATGGCACGAAGTGGTATTCCATCCACTATTCTTATGATCCTTGCATCGACGGGATAATTGACCCGGATGTGGACTGGAATACCATTAAGGACATGATAAACCGATCTGGTCAAAATGTGCTGCCTGAACAGATGTAAGATTCGCAAAAATTACAGCCGTGACAATGAAGGAGGTGAACTTCATGTTTAAGAATCTGACGAAAGGAGAACTCGTTGGTGTGATTGGAAGTGCTATTCTGACTGGCTTGGGAACTCTGCTGTTTAATGCAGTTGAGCTGACAAGTGCAAAGAAGGAAGCGCGAGAAATCGCCGCCGGGGATTCCGAAGAAACAGAAGAAGTTGAAGAATAACGTTTACCCAGCACAAAGGGAGGCTATGTGATATTTTCACATGGCTTCCTTTTTATTTTGCCGAAAGGAGAAAGAAATGTCGCATATTAAAGCAAGACTCGAAGAGATCAGGGAAATTATGGAAGTTTTCAGCGGTGATGAATTGAGGGACAAACTCCGTGCATCATTTGGCTATTCTGACGCCGAGATTTCCGAAATTATTTCGTATTATGGGAGGAACAATCTGTGAAATTTAAGATTTCGCCGAAAGGAATCATCAATGCAACGAACAAATTTATTAGCGCCCATGCGCACGAGATTCTGGCTGCCGCTGGCATCTCTTCGTTTATCACGGCAATTATATTTGCTGCTAAAGAAGCTCCTGCCGTCCAAAAGGATATTTGCAAAGCCGAAGAGGAAAAAGGTGAATCGCTGACAACAGTTGAGACGATCAAGATCAGCGCTAAGCACTATATTCCGGCAGCAGTGACCGCTGTTTGTGGCGCAGCTTGTGTGATCGGCGCTACCGTCCTCGAAAACAGAAAACTGGCAGCAATGCTCACTTTGTGCCAGGTGACGGAGGATAACCTTGCTTCTCTGAAAGAGCATCTCACCGAGTCGATCGGTCCCAAGAAGACGGAAAATCTCATTGAAGAGGTTGCGGCAAAGAAAGTGGCCGACACGAATCTTTCGGATGAAGATGTCGTAAAGACGAAATACGGCGAGAGTGTCTTCTATGACCCATGGTCTGGTCGATTCTTCGGTTCCACCAAAGACAGAGTGGAAAGAGCCGTTGCAAACATAAATCTTCGCTTGACTGGGTGCGATTTCGTCTATCTGAACGAGTTCTATGATGAACTTGACCTGGCGAACACCAATCTTGGCAACTATTCCGGCTGGTCGAGCAGACTTGGCGAGAATTTGAACATGAATTGGGGGTATGGTCCGACAATGGATGGTCGCTCCTGCGCAGTCCTTGACTATACGATCTTCGCAGACGGCAATATTCGTAAGATGAGTGGTGTCAGTGAGGTTCTGATGTAAAGGAGGGTCTTATGGACGAAACAAAACAAAGAAAGAAACTTGAACCGGTCATCTCCGGAGGGGCTGAGATCAAAAAGAACACCGATCCAACGGTTCTCGTCGGAAAATTTCTATCCGATGGCATCAAGACGGCTGGCAAATCCATGATTGGGGATGTCTTGTTTCCACAGTGCAAGTTAGCGGTTTATAACGCCCTGATTAACGGATTGAATGTCCTGTTCTGGGGACCTGGTGGGCAGAAGAAGCCAATCTCAACCACTGGATTGGGTACAAGAATCAATTATTCCGGCAACGGAGGCGTAAAATCAATCGGGCAAAATCAACCAGCCAAGAATCAATCTACCGGCGTTCTTGACCCTGAAGACGTTACATTCGAAACAAGAATCGACGCTCAGACGGTGTATGACTCCATGATTGATATCATCGGTCAATACGACCGGGTTAGCTTGGCTGAATTCCTTGAGCTCGCAAAAGTGCCAAATGACAACTTTACGTATCAGAAATACGGTTGGGCAATGCTGCCGCCGGCTGATATTCGCAGACTTGGGAACGGACGATACTATATCCGTTTACCGAAACTTCAACTTATTTAGGAGGGAACAACAATATGAACTTCAAAAATGTAGGAATGGTAGCACAGCGGTTTGGTAAGGCTACCATGAAGACTCTTGAGCACTATGCTCCTAAGATCCTTGTTGGTCTTGGGATTGCTTGCTTTGGTAGCGCGACCATCGTTGCGTGTAAGGCAACTACAAAACTCGCACCTACCATGGAAGAGATCAATCATGATATTTCTGTGGCAAAGGCGATTGAGGCAAACGATGCTGACGCCGAAAAGCAGAAGAATAAGGAAATCACAAAGGCTTATATTTCCGGCGGGGTAAAGCTGGCAAAGCTTTATGGAACTGCCATTGCACTGACTGCGTCTGGTGCGGCTTGCGTTCTTTCCGGTAATCATATTATGACGAAGCGGTATGCAGGAGCTGTTGCCGCCCTTACGTCCACCGAGAATATGTACAATACCTATCGTCAGCGTGTCATTGAGGAATGCGGCGAGGAAAAAGATATCCAGTTTCAGAACGGTATTAAAGAGGTCGTTGAGTCTGTGCCTGTGCTGAACAAGGATGGTTCTCCGAAGGTCGACAAGAACGGTGAAGTTAAGACTGTTGAGAAAAGATCTTTTCAGCAGACAAAAAGCGCCAATATATATTCCCGCATGTTCGAGGAAGCAACTACCAGAGCATGGGATCCCAGTCCCGAATATAATCGCAGTTCTCTTAAGTTGAAAGAGAACTTCTTCAATCAGCAACTCCATTCGTGGGGTTATATCACCCTGAATGAGATTTATCGTCAGCTTGGCTTCCCAACAACCTCTTATGGCCAGGATGTTGGCTGGATTATCGACGACGAGACGCCTCATGCAGTTGTCGACCTTGGACTGTATGATGTTGATCCTGAGCAGGGTTGTATGAAGATCGATGCCATGGATGCCTTCACGAATGCGATTCTTCTGACGTTCAATGGCTGCCGGTATATCAAGGATAAGATCTTCAAGTATCAGCGCTACTTTTGATGTTTGCGATGATGCTGGAAAAGATCTATGGTTACGAAGATGAAAGGAGATAAATATGAGTTTTAAGGAACCTTTGTGCTTTCTTGGTGGCTTGATTGTCGGAGGCGCTATTGGCGTTCTGGTTATGCGTCGACGCTGTGACGAGCAAGTGAACCAGGCTTATGAAGAGTCCAGATCGTATTACAATAAAAAGCTTGCCGAGGTTAGCGCAAAAAATCGCAACAAGCCTGCACCCGCTGAGATTGTCAAGAGCATTGTAAAGGATGATACTGAGCCAGTAGTTGTTCAGAAGAATCCTGAGAAGACGGATTATACCGCGTATTCTACGATTACGAAGGAGGATCCTGTCGACCCAGTGCCGGTTGAGTCCAAGCCCGAAGAAACTGAGGAGCCGTTTGTACTAATCTCTGATGAGGACTATATGTATGACCATGACTACGACAAGATGACAGTCGTGGTGTATGCGGATGGCACTTTGGCACGGGATGATGACGATGATATCCTTGACGTTGACGAGACAATCGGAGCTGGTGTATACAATGCTGCACTAAATAGCGGGAATCCGTATGATGCCATTTACGTCCGCAATAAAGATCGTCAGATTGACTATGAGGTCGTCACGAACGATAAAACCTATACGGAGCAGACAGGAGTGTTCCTTGGTGGGGAAGCGAGGGATTAATGCATGAACCCAATTGAATATGAGTACCGAGAATGGCTTGTATCATTGGCGTTCGGGTTGTGCGAAGGCTTTGGTGATTATAGAGAGCTATTCGAGTATTTATATTCTCGGGAGTTCGTGTGGATCATCGATCGCGACCGCAACCGAGCTGCCGATGGGGTATGCCTAAGAGATACCTTTGCTGATATTTACCAATACCAGAACATTCGAAGCTATTTGATCGCACCATGCAATATGCTGGAACTTATGATATCCGTTGCCGATCGGTCCGAAAAGCAATTTATGTCCGATGCTGAGCTTGGCGATAGGACAGGAATGTGGCTCTACGAGATGCTGAACAGTCTTGGCATCGCCGATCTGACAGATGGATATTTTAATGAAACAGTGGCCAGGAGGGCGATTGATGTTCTCCTGGCTCGCTCATATTGCAGGAACGGGCGTGGTGGACTATTTACCGTTAGAAATCGTAACGTTGATATGCGAAAAGCCGAAATTTGGCACCAAATGAACTGGTTTCTGGATGAGGTGAACGAGTCTATGGACGTGTAAAGTATAAACTGAAAGGAGAAATAAAGTCGATGCTGGACTTTCTGAGGGTTGCCACGCGACAGCCCAAAAAGGGGGTTCTCGAAATCTACCCCAAATTTATATATTGTCCAAGCTCTGATCTTATGGTGCGTGGCGGCGATTTCTACGCAATCTGGGATGCTGAAAAGAATCTCTGGTCTACGGATGAAAACACGGCTGTAAAGTTGATCGATGCTGAACTGGAAAAATTTTACAAAGAGCACAAGAGCGATTATTCGGATTTCTATGTGCAGGTCATGTACATGTGGGATACGGATAGCGGTTCCATTGACAAATGGCATAAGTTTGTTCAGAAGCAATGTCGGGACAGTTTTCATCCCCTTGACGAGGCTCTAACATTTGCTAATGACACTGTAACAAAGGAGAGCTATGTAAGCAGACGCCTACCATATTCCTATGAATCTGCACCAACACCTGCCTGGGATGAAATCATCGGAACATTATATTCTCCAGAGGAACGGATGAAGCTTGAATGGGCAATCGGTGCAATTGTTACAGGAGAATCAAAAAAGATTCAGAAGTTTATCGTCATGTATGGTGCACCTGGAGCGGGTAAAGGTACGATCATAAATATTATCCAGCTTCTTTTCGAAGGGTATTGTGCAGCTTTTGACGCTCAGGCTCTTGGCAATCCGAATAGTTCTTTTGCTCTTGAATCGTTCCGGTCCAATCCCCTTGTTGGTATCCAGCATGATGGAAACTTGAGTAAAATCGAGGATAATACTCGTCTCAACAGTCTTGTTTCTCATGAAGTAATGACTGTTAACGAGAAATTCAAGTCATCATATCCTGCCAGATTCAACACGTTTCTATTCATGGGTACCAACAAGCCGGTACGGATCACTGATGCAAAGTCGGGTATTATTCGGCGCCTGATCGATGTATCGCCAAGTGGAAATCGGATTCCAGCAGAACGTTATCATAAGCTCATGAACGATGTCAAATTTGAACTTGGTGGAATTGCGGCACATTGTAAAGAAGTATTTGAGGCAGATCCGCGTCGTTATGACGAGTACATTCCTCTGACCATGATGGGCGCATCAAACAGCTTCTATAACTATGTGCTTGACAATTACGACAAATTCAAACAGGATGATGGAATCTCAATGAAGCAGGCTTGGGAACTCTATAAGAACTACAATGCTGAAGCAAATGTGGCGTATGGATATTCTCAAATGCTGTTCAAGGAGGAACTTAAATCCTATTTCAAGGAGTTTCATGAGAGATTAACGCTGGAAAACGGTACTCGCGTTTGGAATTATTATCGAGGGTTTCTTAGCAAGAAATTCGAGATGCCTGAATCGGACCATGATCTTGACATTTCTGAAGTTAATTTCCCAATGAACTGCACTGAATCCCTGTTCGACAAGGAGTTTGCAGATTGCCCTGCCCAATATGCCACACAATCGGGAACGCCATTAAAAAAGTGGGCGGATGTTACAACAAAGCTGAGTGATATTTCAACAAATCTCTTGCATTATGTAAATATCCCGGAGGATCGAAATGTTGTATTTATCGACTTCGATCTGAAAGACCCCCAAGGAAATAAGTCATTTAAACTGAATGCAGAGGCAGCGAGTAAATGGCCTAAGACTTATGCGGAGCTCAGTAAAGGAGGTGAAGGAATCCATCTTGTGTACTATTACACAGGAGATGCATCCAAGCTGAGCGCCTTATATTCTCAAGATGTTGAGATCAAAGTCTTTACGGGCGGGAGTTCCATGCGACGCAGGCTTAGCAGATGCAATGATATTCCTATTGCCACAATCAGCTCCGGATTACCAATAAAGGAGGAAAAGAAAGTGGTCGATTGGAAAGGCTTTACCGATGAAAAGCACCTTAGGGCTTGTATTGCACGAAATCTTTTGAAGAAGAATGTCCCATACACAAAGCCAAGCATCAACCTGATTTATGAAGATCTGGAGAAAGCTTATAAATCCGGAATGGTGTACGATGTGACAAACATGATTCCTGATATTCAGGCTTTTGCCCTTCGGAGTACCCACAACTCTCAGTATTGCCTTAAGAAGGTTTCTGAGATGAAGTTCAAATCCGAAGAGGAGTCGGTCTGTGTTGATGCAGTTGGCGATAAGCTGGTATTCTTCGATGTGGAAGTCTTCCCGAATCTATTCGTGGTAGTATACAAACCCAGGGGTGAACCTTGTGTCCGTCTGATCAACCCAACTTCTGATCAAATCGAGCTTCTGTGTAAAATGCGTCTGGTCGGTTTCAATAACCTGGATTACGACAACCATATTCTTTATGCCAGAATGATGAAATACTCCAATGAGGATATTTACAAGCTTTCTAAGAGTATCATCAAGGAGAAGCGCGGTAAATTTGGTGGGGCTTATAACCTGAGTTACACTGATATTTACGACTTCTCTTCGACTAAGCAGAGCCTTAAGAAGTGGGAAATTGCGCTTGGCATTCATCATTTGGAGCTTGAATTCCCGTGGGACGAACCGGTACCGGAGAAAGATTGGGACAAAGTCGCCGAATACTGCGAGAATGACGTGGTTGCTACCGAAGCACTGTTTGACTATCTGGAGCCGACTGACTTCCTCGCTCGTGAGATTCTGGCAGACCTGGCTGGTATGTCCGTCAACACTAAAACCAATGATCTGACTGCTCAGATTATATTTGGTGCAGACAAGAAGCACACTCAGCTGGTCTATACCCATATGGATACTGGCGAGCAGGAGCTTCCGCCCGGTGTCGAAGGGTCTAAGGAGATCAATTCCTTCCCCGGATATGAGTTTAAAGACGGAAAGAACATGTTCCGTGGCGTTGACCTTGGTCGAGGCGGCTGGGTCTATGGCGATCCAGGAATCTATCTCAACGTGGCTCTTCTGGATATTGCTAGTATGCATCCAAATTCTGCAGTTGCACTAATGTTCTTCGGTAAGCACACAGAAAACTTCAAGCAACTCTTGCAGGCTCGAATTTACATCAAACATAAGGACTATGAATCTGCAAAGAAACTGTTTGGTGGAAAGCTTGCAAAATATTTGGATGATCCGAAGATGGCAAAGAAACTTTCTAAAGCTTTGAAGATTCCGATCAATGCTGTGTATGGTCTTACTTCTGCCAGGTTTGAGAACCCGTTCTATGACAAACGGAATGTCAATAATATTGTGGCTCTGCGTGGTGCACTGTTCATGAAAACTTTGTTTGACGAAGTTACCGCTAAGGGCTTCAGGATAATCCATATCAAGACGGATTCCATTAAGATTGCCGAAGCTACTCCCGAAATCATCCAGTTCTGTATGGACTTCGCTAAGAAATATGGCTACGCTTTCGAGCATGAGGCAACCTATGAGAAGATTTGTCTTGTGAACAATGCTGTATATGTGGCAAAGGCAGCTACTCCTGAGTGGTGTCAGCAGACGTATGGATATTTGCCGGAAGAGAATGAACCTACCTATCTGGAAGAAAATGGTTATTGGACGGCAACGGGTACACAGTTCCAGGTTCCATACGTGTTCAAGACGCTGTTCTCTAAGCAGCCAGTTGACTTCGAGGACAAATGTGAGGTGAAATCGTCCAAAGAAGGCGCCTTATATTTGGACTTTAATGAAGGAATGCCTGAAGGAGAACATAGTTATCGATTCATAGGTAAAGTTGGTCAGTTTACTCCTATGAAAAACGGTGCTGGTGGGGCAAAGCTACTTGCGAAACGTGAGGATAAGAAGACCGGAGAAACCAAATATGTCAATGCACCTGGTGCTACTGAATATCGCTGGATGGAGTCTGAGATGGTTCGGATTTCCAATAAACAGGATTTGGTTGACGAGAACTTTTATATTTCTCTCGTGGATGATGCAAAGGCTGCTGTCAGCAAATACGGAGACTTTGAGTGGTTTACAAGCTGATATTTGAAAGGAGAAACATATGCTGAAAGAAAAAGCGCAGGATACGGTCGGCGAAATCGCCGTAGAAGGTGTAAAGGCCAAGCTGAAAAAAGACCTTAAGGAAAATTGGAAGGACTATGCGCTCGTGGCAGCCGGAATCATCGGAGCTGTTGCGGGCGTTAATCTTTTGTTCAACCTCATCAATCGTCCGGTAGCAAGCCGGAGTAACATTCATTTTTATATTCACATTGTTTAAAAAAAAGGAGCTAAATAATTATGGAAAACCTCAAGATTGAAAACGCATCTATTATCTACAAGAACTTTTCCGGAACCCGTGACGAATACCATCCAGGACGCAGAACCTTCCACGTGATTCTTGACGAGGATGAGGCCGCAGCACTGGAGGCTGATGGCTGGAATGTTCGCCATAAGCCTAGCAAGGCAGATCCCAGTGTAATGTTCCATACTCTCCCTGTTGAGGCTCGGTTCGATAACTATCCTCCCAAGATTGTTATGATTGGCGAGTCCAGCAAGAAGGTGACCTTCCTGGATGAAACCACCGTCGGCCAGCTGGACAGTGCAGCGATTAAGACGATCGACCTGATGCTTAGTCCCAGCAAGTGGTCTGCTGCTGGTCGGACTGGAATTAAGGCGTATTTGAAGACCGCATACGTCACAATCGAAGAGGACGACTTGGATCTCAAGTACGCCGCGTTGCTTGAAGATGCCATGAGCAAAGCTGGTGAGTTTAATCCGGCTCCTGGCGACGATGACGAAAATGCGCCGTTCTAAGGAGGGTTTGATATGCAGTCTTATGATGACTATATCGATCAGGATGTAAATATGACGGAGCCAGTGAAGTCAGTGGATCCGGTAAACCATCCGTCACATTATACCTCTAGCGATATTGAGTGTATCGATGCGATTGATGCCTGTGTCTACAACTATAAGAGCCCAGTTCATGCTGGTCTTGTGTGGCAGGTCATCAAATACCTCTGGAGAGCGCCGTTGAAGGGAAACTATAACGAAGATATCCGAAAGGCTAAGTGGTATTTGGATAGGCTGGTGACAAAGCTTGGCCCTGATAAAGCTGTATGACCATCAACTGAAATCGCTTGAGAATATTACGAACGGTTGTATTCTCTGCGGTGGTGTTGGAAGCGGAAAGTCCATAACAGCAATCGCTTGGTATTACCTGCTTAATGGCGGTCAAATGTCAACTCTTACGGGAGGGTCCTACAGTAAAATGCGGGATCCTCCCAAGGATCTTTATATAATCACGACTGCCCGTAAACGGGACACAAAGGAATGGGAACGTGAGTTAATTCCTTTTCTCCTGGCTACAGACAAGACCAACTTCTATTCCAATAAGGTTATTGTGGATAGCTGGAACAACATCAAGAAATACACAAATGTTATCGACGCCATATTTATATTTGATGAACAGCGAGTTGTCGGTTATGGCGAATGGACACATGCATTTCTTGATATAACAAAAAAGAACCAGTGGATTCTTTTGTCGGCTACACCAGGGGATACTTGGTCGGATTATATTCCCGTATTTATCGCCAATGGGTTTTACAGAAATAAAACACAATTTAATGCTGATCATGTGATATTCAAGCCGTATTCCAAATTCCCGCAAATTGACCGTTATATAAATGTTCAGCGCCTGATTCGGCTTCGGAATCGAATTCTTGTTGATATGGATTTCATCAGGGATACTGTGCGAAATAATATTGATATTTTTTGTGCCTATGACATTGCAGGCTATAAGAAGATTACAGAGACCCGGTTTAATCCATACACAGAAGCTCCTATAGGGAATATTTCCGAACTATGCTCTGTTTGGCGAAGATGTGTAAATGAAGACCCATCAAGAGTTGAGAAAATCCTTAATATTTGCCGCCATAGGCCGAAAGTTATCATCTTCTATAACTTCGACTACGAGCTTGTTATTCTCAAGGAAATTCCTTATGAAGATGGAACTGTCATTGCCGAGTGGAACGGTCATAAGCATCAGGAAATACCTGATAGTGATCGATGGGTTTATCTAGTCCAATACAATGCCGGCGCTGAGGGATGGAACTGCATAAAAACAGACACAATTATATTCTATTCCCAGACCTATTCTTACCGGTGCTTGGAGCAATCTATGGGACGAATTGACCGCCTGAATACGCCATATCACAATTTATATTACTACCATCTTAAGAGCCGAGCGCCAATCGATATCGCAATCGCACGGTCGCTCAGAAGCAAAAAGAAATTCAACGAAACACGTTATGTATCCTCTATGGATAAAGTGAAAGGAGTAACAAACTATGCGAAAGTATCTTCGTAACATTGCCCGTAATAACATGAGAAAGGCCGGAATCCGTCATTTCAACCGTCACATGCGGACTGACGGTAAGCGGACAGCCAGCTACTTTGCAATGAATTGGAGGGATTGGGTCAATGCCTGATATTGTCCAGGTTGAGGTCGATTTTGAAGCCCATTGCAAACTCTGCAAATACAAGGACGTTCTTCAGTCCGACGAACCTTGCACAAGCTGTTTGGAGCAGTTCTGGAATTGGGGTTCGAGCAAGCCGGTGAACTTTAAACTTGCAAGTAAGAAGGATTCTGTGCGCTCCAAGCGGGCGGATAAAGGTTGATCTCGCAAGATTTTCTATTCATATAATAGAAAGGAGGCAATTTGCCTATGAAATCTATTAATCAAATCTTTTATTACGGTCTCGGAGGACCAGACAAGAACTATAAGGTTCTTAACTATGAATTTATAGTGAGCGAAAACTACTCAATCTGGTTGGAGAAGCGAGTGATTGAAGGAATGCTGGAAAGAAACCCCGGCATTATGGAAATCTATGCTATTGATAACCGGAGAGGGTTAAAATGGGACTTCGCAGAATCCATAAAGGAGGGATCTGTAGAATCTTGTCAGATCTTCAAGGACATTCTTAGAAGAGAAGGTAAAAAGGTTTACCCGGCAAATAAGTAATCCTAAAATTAGGAACCTGGTGTTTTTACATCGGGTTCCAATTTTTATATTTTCAAAAGGAGTGCATAAATTGGGATACTCTATTGAACTGGTAAGAAGGTCGATGCCTAACATCGGGGATCACAAGCATGGCGGGATCGTTGATTATGTACATCGTGACAATTTATGGTATCGGGTCAAGAAGCCAGACGGAACCACTGAATCATTTAAGCTTCCAAATTCCGAATTCAAAACAATGTATTATAACGAGCTACGCATGGCACGGAAACTTTTGAATGTCAGAACTCCTGGCGTGAGATGCCCATGTAAAGTTGTTGAGACTAAAAAGGAATACGCATCTTTTGTCGAGTGTTCAAAAGACATTGGCTGTAGTCCATGGACTGTTAAAAACGCGGCTGATATTGGGAGAAAGGTTCTCGGAAAGTACACGATAGAGAGGCTTAAATAATGGAAATTCAAAAGATTGTGATTCGGAGGCCAGTAAGCACTGAAGATAGGCTTAAAGGTCTTGCAATTATTATGTCTATTGATGTGTCCAAATTTCCAAAAACAATCGATGCTGCTAAGTCTTTGCCATTTGATAAGCAGCGCGAGGCATTCTACACTGCGGTTAAAATTGATCGCGCGGCAAGACTCCTTGGGTTTCTCAGCGTGCGCGATATGATCACATTTATCGACATGTACGGACCAGATTCACTGTTTTAATAAAGGAGGAATAATATTTATGCAAATATGTATCGGAAAACGCATTTATGGTAGAAACAAATTCAGATGGTTTTACAGTCCTATGCTTAAGGAAAACATGAGATCAGGCGGGATTATTATATTTTGGTGGCTTGGACATAACTGGTATTTTTGTCTGAAGAAAACGAACGGAAAGTGTGTATTCGAGAATGGTAAGTATATTTGGAAAAAGAATAAACTGTAAAATGAGGATTTATAATGGCTGGAATTAATATAAAATTTTCCCCTTCTCCCAGGCTTTGTGAAGTCGGTGGCGAACTTGGATATTTTCACCTCTGGGAACGATGGGCCAGTGCCATTGATGCCAGTCCGCTTCATGGTGGGCATCCTGCTGGTCTGATTGGACAGGTTTATGGTGTCGTTGAGTTCAAGGACGGAGTACGTCGTGTTGATCCAACAAAGATCAAATTCTGCGATGAAGAAAGTGCGAACCTCCATGCACTTATAAAGCATAGTGAGGCGTTAAAAAATGAGGAAGATTTGGAGGAAAAATAATGTCAAAAGAATACGATGCTTACTTGAGTAATCATAGGTTTAACGTTTCCAGAGGATACAACTGGCTTCATAAGAATCTACCAGAGATTTTTGACGGTATGGATGAATATCCCGCAACACTGTGGTTAAATCATGACGAGTCGAAAAAATATCCCGATGAGTACAAAGCCTATGACGATTATTTCTATGGGAAGAATCGCTCCTTTGGAGTCGTAATGGCATTCAAAAAGGCGTGGCTCGAGCATATTCACAGAAATCCACACCATTGGCAGCATTGGGTGTTGATTAACGATGATCCAGAGGAAGGCGAGGTCATCCTTGAAATGCCCTACAAATACATTATCGAAATGATCTGCGACTGGTGGTCTTTCAGCTGGGCGAAAGGTGACCTGACAGAAATTTTCTCTTGGTATGACCAGCACTCAAAGTATATTAAGCTTGCACCCAAAACTAGAAAAACGGTTGAAACTATTCTAAAGAAGATTCAAGAAAAGCTTGAAGAAAACGAAAAAGGAGAATAATATGGGCCAACACAAATATAATCCTACTGCTATAGCAGCAGCGAATGGCGAGCTTCCACCTAAACCTAAGAAACTTGGTAAACGAAAAAGTGAAAGGCTGCTAAAGCAAATGATTTGTGCAAAGATGTATAACAGAACTGGCATGGCACTGCCTCCTAATGGAGGAATTGTGGTTCGAAAACCTGACTCAGAATAAAAAAAAGGAGAATGATATTTATGATTAAACTTGAAAACACCGAGGTTATGGGCTGGGAGCACGCCATTCGTGGTATGCGTAATCCGATGAACTCTTGGGAGAAGACGGACTCATATCCTGCTGTTGACTGTGGAAAGTGCGGTAAAATCGAGCGAGAGGGTATTTGCACAAAAGATGACCGGGATTGTACGGGCTTTGAATGCTTTGAAGTGGGCCCGAATGACCTGAAGCTTATGACGACCCTTCGCAACGCAGGCACAGACCATCGTAAGTTCATGCGGATGATCACTGTGTATCTTGATATTACGGCTCCGCTGTATTGGTGGAAGGAATTCGATACCTACAAGGTTGGTACAGTTGCAAACTCTTGCAGTACGATGCATAAGATTGCGGATAAGGAGTTTACGCTGGACGATTTCAGCCATGAGCATTTGTGTGATGATGAGCTTGCACTTTTGGAAGAAGTTATTACCCGTTTGAATATGAACCGAATTGTGTTTATTGCCAAGAACGATAAACAAGTGGATCGGTACACTGTTATGTCAGATGAATGTTATGCAAAGTACAAGAAGACACTTTGGTGGCAGATGATCCAGCTGCTACCTAGCTCTTACAACCAGAGACGGACAGTTATGATGAACTATGAGGTTCTGGCAAATATGTATAAGTCTCGTAAGAACCATAAACTTGATGAGTGGCACACCCTCTGCGATTGGATCAAAACACTGCCATGTTCTCAATTGATCACTGGAGAGTTTGATAAAATGGAGGATATCAATAATGACAAAAATGCGTAAAACATTCATTATCATCGCCCTGATATTTGCTTTTCTCCTTGGAGCGTGTTGCACGGTCGAGGTTGAAGCGGCCCAAGATAATCCGATAAAAATCTGGCCGGAAAATGAAAATGGTCCATATAGAACTCTATGTGTTGCCGATGAAGAAACTGGTGTCAATTATATTGTGACCGCCATTGAAGCATATGGTAAGTGGTACGGCATCGCTATTACTCCTCGCTACAATAGCGATGGCAGTTTGTATACAAGCAAGTGAGGAGGCACTTATGAGACTTTGCGAAGTAGAAGGAGATAAAAATGACGTTTGACCGATTCAAAGAAGACGGAAGAACCATCTGTATCCAATTTGAATGCTATAGATGTAAACAAATTGCCTATAGGACCATGGAAGAATGTCGCCCGAAGGACCGTGAACCGACTTTTCTAAGGGATATGGAACCTCCAACTGGCTGGGGTAATACTAGGAAATATGGGAATCTTCTTTGCCCGGAGTGTAAGCAAAAATTCGATGCATTTATGAAGGGAGAACCGGTGGAATGAGGCGTAAAGTAAAGGAGGATATTTTATGATTGCAAGGAAATGCGATCGATGTGGTTCATTTTATATTCCTAAGGATGATATGAGAACGTATGTAGTTGGTAAGAAATCTTTTGTCAACCCACTAATAGATTTATGTCCCGAATGTCATGACGATCTTATCACGTTTATGGCGAATCCGGATGTAGTGCGCGTGTATTTAAAGCATAAGGGGGAGAAGGAATGAAACGAAAAACGGCCATTAAGAGACTTATGGGCTATGGGATGAGCAGAAATGAAGCGAATAAGAGACTTATCGCAGCTCACTCCTTGGAACTGCCAAATCGTGTTGCTGTTTTCTTCTCATATCTCATGATACAAGAGCAGATTCCTATTTGTCAAGAAGTCTGTCCAAGTCCAGGCAGTTCAATGGACTTGGGATAATTACGATTGAGGAGGTAAAACAATGACTGAACGAACTGTAACCATTAGAGGCAGAGAAGAGGACGTTGCTACTATACTTAGGCTCCTTAGGCATATGGAGTATCTTGGAAACGTTGGAGCAAGCAGAAACCTCCTCGTACGGGTCGACGGAGATGGCTCTGGTCGGATCCGTGTGACGGACGAAAATGGAGAGAAGCTAGATAATTTCCATTATAACACAAAACAAAATCTTGATATGGGTGCTATTGTTGGCGTTTATGATATCGGTTAAAAGGAGAATGATATTTATGCTAATCAAAAGAACTTGGACAAGATATGACAGGAATACTTTTACGAAATATTATTACACAGGATATTTTCTATTTGGGCTCATTCCGATCTTCATCGATCGGGATGCATTCAGGTATGTTTAAGATGTTAAAAAGTCTGAAGTTTACTAATGAGAATTATTAAGTAAGGCGATAGGGAGAAAAGCATGGAAATTAAAAATGCAAAAATTCGTTCCACAATGCTTGGACGAGAAGATCATGGAATTATGACATTCATGATTTACATTAACACAAACAGTTTCACTTGTGGCGTCGGAGGATATTGCCTTGACGAATTCAACTCTGCTACTCAGACGAGAGTGTTCCGAGCTGAGTCCATGGAAGCGATATCTAAGGTCTTGGAGGTAGTTGGCGTTGATAAGTGGGAGGACCTTCCTGGAAAGTATATTCGCTTCGAGGATAACGGCTGGGGTTCTACAATAACCAAGATTGGCAATATCATCGAGGATAAATGGTTCGATTTGAAAGAATTCTTTGGAAAGGTTGGTTGATATTTATGAGTAGACTCGAAGTACCAAAGCCTTGTCCATTTTGTGGCGGACGATCCATTATTGATGTGTGCATGGATAGGATGTATATTCGACCATACCATAAACGAACTTGCAATATGAAGTATTTGGACACTTGGCTTATATCTAGTATGCCAATTGAAAAGCAGATAAAAATTTGGAATAAAAGATACTGATTTAATTTGGTTTGAATAATTTATATTTTTGAAAGGAGAAAAGCTAAATGAGCTATATGGAGCAATGGGCAAAAAGAGAAATTGAAATTGCATGTAAGCGTGAGCGCGGCGACAAAAATCCTAATGAATGGGATTATGGCGTTGCAAAAAAACTTATCCGAAGTGGGAACTTGAATACGATCAGATTGGAATAAACCCAGTGACCGGATGGACATTTCCTGTTAAATATAGGGAGCGATATGGTTATGAAATTTGATATTATCAAGATTATCGAATTACTTCAGGGGTATGGATATGAACTTGATATTATTCCGGTAGAAGAAAACCGTGTAAGGATAAAGGTTCGTTCCGGAGAATACTATAGCAGCAAGACGATTGATCTCAATGCAGAAGCCAGGTATGCTGGGAACGCCAATGATATTATCTACCGCAGAGTTTTAGAGGTCATCATGAATCTCAAAGCTTTTGAGGGCGGTTATAGACCCGTATACTGCTCATGTGGTGGCTCGTTATATGATAAGAGCGGTGGAAAGGACCCCAACTTTACCTGCATGCGTTGTGAAAAAACTTACCCGAAATGGAAACTCGAATATGATCAGATTGGAGTAAACACAATGACTGGATGGACATTCCCGATGGTAAGGCGTAAAAAGGAGGAATTAGAGAAATGACTGAAGATATGAGAGCCATTATGCCTACGAGTATCGCGATTAATGGAGGTAATGATAATGGGTTGTTTTGATTCGGAAGATGTAATGAGAATGGGTTATTTTGATTTTATGGGATTGTTAAGGATTCTTAAAGGTAAAGGATATGAATTGAGTTTATACCCCGGCGAAAGGGACACATTTAATATTCAGCTGACAGATCGGGACCGTGACACGGGTCGCGCATTCAACGTGAAAGAAGTGGTTTCATTAAGCGCTATAGAACAATATAAAGCCAGTCCTAGCTATGTTTTATGCAAGGTTTTTCTTGGGTTGATGGAGCGATTGGATAGTCGAACCAAAGGCTTTAAGCGTTATACAGAAAGCATGGGTAATCCGAATGACAACGAAACCTAACTACACTCATATATTTTGCGCATGTGGCGGAATTATCGGGGACGAGTCTGGAAAAGCGGACGTCGATATGCTTCGCTGTCTAAACTGCGGCAAAGTATATCCTATTTATAAACTTGATTACGATTATATTTACGCGAATCCTAAAACGAAATGGATTTATCCGGTTAAAAGAAGGGGGATTAAAAATGGATAGAACCGCCTTAATCAAAGAAAAAGAACTCCGTTTGAACATTCTTGGCATCTATACTACTTCTACCACATATGCGTGCTTTGGGACGAATGAACGTGCTAGATCCATTCCATTCTATGGGAATTGGTTCCATATGGACCGGATTTATGCTCCCAAAGATAATGATGCTCTTGAGAGAGCTGTGGAGTCTGTCGAAGGCACATACGGCTGCCGAGTATATGCCGCCATTTATAACCGTTCTGAAAAACTTGGTGATATGCTCACCCTTCTCACGATTTCTTCTGATGAGTCCGAATGGGAGCAAGAAAGAGAAGATTTGAAGGCAAAGCAGCCGCTCGCATATGTCCACAATTTCACCTATCCCGGATTCTCTGAATGGGGTACAGTCCTCTTGAGAATGAATGGAAACGTGCTTGAGAGGATTGGATAGATGCTAACGACAAAAGTCAATTTTAATGATCCAATCTTTCAGGAATATCCAGATCGCCTTTATATGTATTTTGGATCATGGCAGCCTATCAAGGAGCTACAGAAGTTAGTTTCAATGGGTATCCATGTTTTTATGTTCTATGAAGGCGATAGTCTCGATCCTCACGATCGTGTTACGGTATGCGTCTCAAAAGATTTGAAACGTGGTGGATACACCTATACCTATGAGTATCGCGATGGATGGAGCGAGCTTCAGCTTAGTAAGATGATGTCTGATATTTATAAATTATATGAGAAAGAGGACAAGAGATGACATATCACTGCCATGGCTGCACGCGAAGAACCGCAACTTGTCATGCTTCCTGTGAAGATTATGCTAACGATAAGAAACTAGCAGAAAAAGAACGAGAAGCAATGAAGGGGCCTACCGAAAGCGTTCGGCTGTATATAAATGAACGTGGATACAAAATCCGTGACAAGATGATAAAACGGAGAAAGAGGAAGCCAAATCGATACTATTAACTTTGTGGCCACAAAAAATCGCAAATATTTCATCCATTATAATGAAGAGAAGAGCGACTCTTTATGTAATATTAGTAACATTTTTATTTATTAAAAGGAGAAAATTATTATGGCTAACGTTGCTCTTGGATTATTTATGCTTATATGCATATATCTGTTTGGTGTTTTAGATAGAAAAGAAAAACACGAATTCGAAGCCGAAGAAACAGCTAAGGCTAAGGAGGAGGGATATGAAGTATATTTCGCTTAATTTATGAGTGAAAGAAGGACGGACTACAACTCCTCCTTCTTTTTTATTTTTGACGAATTGAAAAGGAGAAAATTATGGAGAACGGGATAAAGCGCGGCGACTATGTAATGCTAAAGCCTTACATAGATCGATCAAAAAATCCGTTTGTTGACAAACTATATGAGGACAATTACGGGCGCAATGGTCTTGTCAGAAAGGTAACATACGCTCCTTCACAGCCATGGAAAGTGGCAGAGGTCATTTTTTCCGGTGTTCCTTATATTTCGGTAGTACCACTTATACACCTTGATTTCATTAGAAAAAGAGAAGAATGGCCGTTAAGAACTAGGATTTTTCCTGAGCCAAATATGACGGTTACTGATCGTCTTGCAGTTGGCATTACCAAAAAAGTTCGTGCGGTTTTCTTTAACATAAGAGACTGTGAATTCGAGGAGCAATGCTATTTCGAAGACGGCAAAGTAGATATTCTCGCCTCAGATGCTTTGATTGAGCATGGTAATCCGGAAATAAAAATGTATTACGATTACGAAAAGTATGAAAAGGAGAAAATTATGGAGAACGAAATTAAACGTGGGGACTATGTTGAATTGACTGACTCTTTGAGAGAGTTCCATCCAATTATAATCAGCAAGCTGTACGATCAGCATCGAGGCCGCATAGGGCTTATTCGAGCTGTTAAATATGTCCCTGAGCATATTGGAAAGATAGCTGAGGTTATATTTTCCGGGGTTCCTTACATTTCGGAGGTTCCGACTAAATATTTAAAGCGGATGGGTGAAAGATTACTATATCCTGGTAAAAATCCAAAATTCCCTGAACCTGGTATGAAAGTTGTATCTTTTAGTGCTGACATGAAGAGCATAAAGGCAGAATTTGTTCATGACGTCATTTTTGAGAAGAAAAATGATGGCTTTGAAGAGTATTATTCAAGCTACGGTGGAAACATATCTAGGCTTGAGTCAGAGGATATTATCACACACAGTTGTCCCAAGATAAAACCATATTATGATTGCGGTTATGCCCCTCAGCATGTCTACCACGACGATATTACCACAAATTTCAAACGTGGATTAGCAGACTTAATTAAGTGTAGCGAAAATTCGTTAAAAGGAGAATCTAACATGAAAAACACTAGCAATAAGCCTACTCCGTCGAACCCCATCAAGCAGGTTATCTTCAATGGCCCTGCAACAATCGTTTACTGGAAGGACGGATGCAAGACCGTCGTGAAATGCCAGGAAGGTGCTATGAATGACCATGAGAAAGGCCTTGCCATGGCGGTTGCCCGTCACTACTTCTGTGATATTCTTGGGATGTCCAGATATGACGGAATTTTCAAGAAGTACCTGCCGAAGGAAACTAAGGAGAAGTAATGATGAAGGCAAAGAAGATAACCGCACACACTCCATCCATTATTGCAATACGATATCTTGTAAGGCACTACACGGTGAAAGAGCACAGAGACGGTACCTTTACTGTGTACTTATATTTGCCGAGAGATAGTCAAATGACTGTTTACGGGCGAGTTACACCAAAGCGGCTAGTAGACATGATGTATGTTTTCGATATGAAGGGATATATAATGGATGCCATTGAGGAGGAATAATTATGCCGATAAAATTGACGATAGCTGTGTATGTTCTCTTGATTTGCCTTTGTCTTGGTATTTTTGCTGGATGCTGTTCAACTTCAGAAAGTACCAGCGGCAATTATAAATGGTACGTCAAGATTTATATGCCTGATGGTGTCATAGAAGGACCAGGACGTATTACAATCACGAGTAATTCTGGAATTGTCTCTGTAGAAATTGACGGTATCCAATACAAAGTCGGTACTCAGAATATCTTAGTGAGAAAATTACCAGAGCCTTAAAAGGAGGAATAAAATGCTATTAACGTTTCTTTTACTGCTACTGTCATTCCTCATTTTTATAATTTTCATATTATTAGACTGGATGATTGGAGCTATCATAGCGTCCATTATAACGATAATTCTCTGCTTTTTCATCCTTTTCCCGCCATCGGATATTAAAAAGAAAGGCTGATTGTTATGCTTGCAAAAGATGCAACAAGCAAAGATATTTCCGATATGAAAAAGCGGCTCCTTAAATCAAAGGAGCTGCTTATTTTTAATCACGAAACCAATGCTGCGATTGCCATGGTAAACGACCACAAAAAGATTATTATGCGTCAGGAGGAAGAAAAGTATGACGGAATCTACCAATAAGACATATGAGGTGCATTATAGCACCGCCCAGCTCGATGATAATACTTACTTCGTGCAATTAATAATTAATGAAAACAAAAGCAAGCAGATGATTCTGAACCAGGAAGAGACCACTAGCTTCCTGAAATTCGCAAGCAAGTATGGCTTTATCGCGGATAGAATTGCGTTTTGAAAAGGAGAAAAATGTCATGAGTTGTGTAGCAAATCCCTGTAAAATCTGCAAAAATATTGAATTTTGTAAGTTTGCCTTGACCTCCTGTGAGGCTCTGGACGGCCTCAGAATCGGCGATGGTAATGGGCCTTTTTACATATCGGTCGATTGCAAATACCGCAATATAACAAACGTACGGGCGAGTAACGAGACTATGAGCAAAATTTCTTGTGAAAATGCGAGGTAACGTAAATGGAGGAATTTTTTTCTGTAAGTCATCCTTTTGTAACTGTACAGGAGGCTGCTTTTCTTTGTGATGTGAGTCAGACCACTATTCGGACGAAGATCAAGGAATACAAAATGAAAACCTACCTCGATGATAAAGGGCATATCCACATTCGAACGTTAGACCTCCTTCTTTATTATCATAAGCGCATGACCGGACAGATTGCCAAGGCCGAGAAAGATCTCCATAAGGCAATCAATGCCCGTAATAAAGTTCTGTCTGAGTATTATGCACTTTTCCGAGAGTATGATGATCGACTAAATGACAATGGTGAGGGTTGTATCACGATATCTGCATTGAGGGATAAGCTTGATGAGTTACATAACTCATGCATTGAGCTGAAAAAGGTGTTAATAACTATCGGGAAGCAAACCAATTATTACTATACGGTTAAATGATATTTTTGGAGGTAATATATGTCTACTAATAAGCATTTTTCTTTTAGATTTTGGCTATGCAACCTGATTTTCGGCGATGCACTCAGGCAAGCCATGGCCTTTGGAATTATTCAGCTTGAGAATATTCTTAGATACAATATTTATGATTCGCGGCTTGATTGGTATTGGTACCACAATCTATTGATTGTATTTGATGATCTATCCAGCATTGTTTGTGGAATAGATCATCACTCTCTTAAGTTCAACGAAGAAGGTCTTATAGTTAATAAAATGAAACGTCGTTTTAAGATCTGCAATTTGCTTTATTTCGGTTCACTATCAAACGAACTGGGCTCGGCAATCAGATTGCTGTTTGCGTTGACATCATATCTGGATGCAGCTGGCTGTATGTATAACGAATCTTGTTCGGATGCTATAAGATGTATCATTCGTAGTTTCAATAGAATTATGTATTAACAATCTGTGAGGAGGGATTAATATTCCAATGACCGGTGCAGAACTAAAGAAGGTTCGTATGGAACTGCGATTGACCATTACTGACGTGTCTAGAATGACTGGGATTAGTCGAAGGTCCATCTATAATATCGAAAAAGATATTGCAGCAGAACGGAACTACTTGTATCTTGAGCTGTTTTACGATCGATATCGGTATAAGGAAATGACGCGCATAAGAAAGGAATTTGGAGATCGATGATGACAGGAAAAGAATTAAAGCAGATGCGACTATCACTTGGCTTGAGCACTAGAGACGTTGCCGACATGACTTTTATGGCTAGACGGCAAATTTATGAGATAGAGAATGAAAAAGCTGCGAAAAGAAATTACCTCTATTTGGAGCTGTTTTACGATGATTATCGAAGAAAGGTGCTATTTGGAGGCTAAAATGGCTATTTTGTGGCTAAATGGCTAAATCTGGATAAATTGGATTTATCCGCAAAATGACCATATTTTGTGCAGAGAATGCTCACTTTTTGCAGATAGCTCATATTTTTGGGCACTCTCTGCAACGCTGGCTAAATGGCTAAATTATTTTCTAATTATACGCGAGAAAAATTAAAATATATAAAAGAATATGGGAAAAAATCTATCCATTTATCCGCAAAGTGGAAAATTGACAGAAAATAAATGATGAATGCGAAGGAGTTTTTATGTTGAAATTTAAATTTTGGCTTGCCATTGCAAAAATGTATAACAGGCTGGCGGATGTCACGTTGGGCGTTTCGAGATTCCTTGTTGAAAGAGGAAAGCATGGAATTAAGAAGCATGACGAGTATTATTTCAAATATATTGAATCGAAGGAAAGAAATCATGAATATTTGAAATAAAAGCACGAATATGGCGGGATGGTTTAGTTGGTTGAGTAAATTGAGTCGCCCGCCCAAATCGCAACATTTTCAACTTCCTTAATGAAGAACAAAAACTTAAGGAGGATATTTATGAGAACGTTTAGAGGGTATATGATTAACACGTTGCGAATCAATGGCATTGCCATGTTTGTGATTCTGCAAGTGCTGTGCGTGTATTTCCTTATTGTAGGACCGACAGAAATAAGCGCACCATTGCGATCACTGTGGTATACCGCTGCTTACGACGGGTTAATTACATCCGGAGTGATCATAGCTCTTAAAGAAAGAAGTTAGTTCAGAGAAAAGGAAACTGCTTTTACAAGTGGTTTCCTTTTTATGTATATTTGTGGTCGCAGAAAATACAGATTATATAATGGGGGTATATCCCCAAAATTATTTTATTGGAGGTACTTTTATGAAGTGCATTGAAAAAGCAAAAAACTATTGGAAGGAGAACAAAGATGAAATTGTTTTATCCGTGAAGATCGGTGCTGCTGTGTATAGTACATACCTTATTGGTGTATTTGTCGGTACAGTTTGCGATGAACTGAAATGGAATGCCAAGTTGAAAGATAAATTTGTTACGGACGCCTGTTTAGGACGTGCTGATGCAAAAGCGTTTGGAGATTATGACAAGCCCGTTCGGTTACTCGGAATGAATCGAGATGAATGCCCAGAGTTTGATCGTATGTTTTCTCAGGCAGCAGATACCGGTTATATTACGGATATGAAAGGAGAAAAGAGAAAAGTAGTTGGCGCTATTATTTATGGTGCTGATGAAGTAACCGAAGAAGAATAATTCTTTATAGAGAAAACCACTTGATATTTTTACAGGTGGTTTTCTTTTTTTGTTCGCAGAAATTTCCATCCCTTTAATGAACAATATTAAAGGAGGAATTTATTATGTTTCTTGCTGGAATGATTATCGGTGTGACACTTGGTGTCCTTCTGATACGTTTGCACAAGCTGCTGAATGAAATGGATGCAGATGCGCAGCGGTTTAAGGAAGATGTCAAGGCGACATGTGAATTTTGGAAGGAGAAACGAAAAGCGAATAATTGATATTTTCAAAAGAGAACTGCTTTTTACAAGTGGTTCTCTTTTTACATTGTGAGCAAGGTCGCAATTTTTTCAATCCATGTAATGGGAAATAATCCTAATTAAATATTTTTTGGAGGTATTATTATGGAGAAGTTAAAAGAAGTATTAGAAATGATCTTGAAAAATATTATTGAGACGATTGACATTGTTTTTCTTATTTTGGAAGCACCATATATAATTGTTATGAGCATTTTTCTCTATTATGGGAAATGCGATATCGTATATTTATGGTTTCCAAGTTTTGGAGTAATGTCGATGTGGATCGGTGATTGGACAGGTAAAATTGAATATTCTATTGATGGCCATACTCTTATCAAGAAACTATTTAAGAAGTGATATTTTGAGAAGAGAACTGCTTTTTACAAGTGGTTCTCTTTTTTGCTCTTTTACCCTCGCAAAATTTACAACCCGTGTAATAGAGAGGAAGACGGTTTACGTTTTCTTTTATATTTTTGAGGAGGTATGGAATGAAAAGAGAAAACAGTTTTCAAGCAGAATTGATTAAAGAGTTGAAAGCTATTTTTTCAAATGCTGTTATATTGAAGAATGATTCTTCTTATTTGCAGGGGATTCCAGACCTCTCCATTTTTGTCGGAAGCAAGTGGGCTTTTCTTGAATGTAAAAAAAGTCGTAATGAGATCCACCAACCAAATCAGGACTATTACATTCAGAGCGCTTTGGACATGGGAAGTTATGGAGCTTTCATTTTTCCTGAGAACAAGAATGAAATCATTGAAGAACTAAGAGATTATTTTTCTTAGTTCTTTTTGTTTTTAGAAAGGAGAATCGCAATGCCCTTTGTTTTTAACCCACATAGAAATCTTATCGGGCAGCATGCTCTGCTCAGTGCAAGCAAGTATCATTGGACAAGGTATGACGACGAGAAATTTGTAGCGTCATACAACAATGTGATGGCTGCAGAACGAGGAACCAAACTTCATGAATTTGCAGCGAATGCGATTAAGCTTGGCGTTAAGCTTAGCGGAAACTCCACAATTGCAATGTATGTCAATGATGCGATTCGATACGGCATGACGCCGGAGCAGCCATTATATTATTCTGAGAATTGCTTTGGTACAGCAGATACAATCAAGTTCTCGAAAAAGAAACTTCGGATTCATGACTACAAATCGGGAGAAGGTCCTACATCAATTATTCAGTTGAGAATCTATGCCGCTCTCTTCTGCCTTGAGTATCGTGTGAACCCTGAAGATATTGATACAGAGCTTGCGATCTATCAATCCGGTGCTAAAAATGAAGAAACAGCAGATCCTGCCGAAATCAGGAGAATAATGGATAAAATAATCCATTTTGACAAAATGATATTTGATATGAAACGAGGTGCGATTGAATAATGGGATATGAACATTCTCAGGATGATGAGTCCATTGATATTTTTGATAACGAAGATGTCGAAGTAGACGATTATCAGGATGATATCCTTGATGATGAAGACCTAGAAGCAATTGCCCATTATGGGATGCCTCGTAGATCTGGCAGATACCCGTGGGGGTCTGGTGAAAATCCTTATCAACGGGAAGCTTTCTTTAGAAGTTCTTATGGTGAACTTCGCTCACAGGGGCTTTCTGATGCAGAGATCAGAACTGCAATGGGAATGTCCTCCACTGAGTTTCGTCAGATGAAATCCATTTCAAAAGATAGAGTTCGTGCCGAACGGATTGCTCAGGTTATGAAGCTCAAAGAGCATGGATATTCTAATGTCGAAATCGGTAAGCGGTTGAATCCACCCAAAGGTGAAAGCTATGTTCGTTATATTCTAACTGAGCAAGCTAAAGAGCGAACGGAGCTCACTAAGAAAACTGCCGACTTTATGAAAAAGCAGCTTTCTACTAAGAAGTACCTTGATGTTGGAGAAGCATCTGAACGGGAACTTAGTGATATTCTTGGGTATAAGATTACCGCTGAGCGTAAAGACACTGCTCTTAAGATGCTTCAGGAAGAAGGCTATGATATTGTCGAAATTAAGCTTCAGCAGGCTACCAATAAGCGTAATTTTACGACAATGAAGATCCTTGCCCCGAAGGGCACAACAAAGCAGGATATTTACAACAATCTTGACGCCGTTAAGACTATCGGTGACTACGAGACTGTTTCCGAAATGACGGAACTTGGTCTTAAACCTCCTGTTAGTCTTGACTCCAGTCGCATTCAGGTTCGTTATCGTGACCAGGGTGGTTTGGAAAAGGATGGCACAATTGAACTCAGAAGAGGCGTCGATGATATTTCCCTTGGCAAAGCGAATTACGCTCAGGTTCGTATAGCGGTTGACGGAACTCACTATCTTAAGGGTATGGCCGTCTATTCTGATAACCTTCCTGATGGTGTTGATGTTGTCTTTAACACGAATAAGACAGAAGATGTTCCGATGCTTGGGCCGAAGGATAATACTGTCTTGAAGCCAATGAAACGTACTGCGGATGGGCAAGTCGATCCTGCAAATCCTTTTGGAGCCACAATCAAGAAGCAGCTGTTTTACAATTCCGGAGATGGGAACGAAAAGCAGGGCGTAATGAATATTGTCAACGAAGAAGGAGGCTGGGCTGAGTATGCTAAGACTCTTTCTGCGCAGATGCTCTCAAAGCAGCCTGTTCCACTCATCAAACGTCAGCTTAATGAATCCTACGAGTCACGAAAGAAAGAACTTGATGAGATTCTGTCCCTCACCAATCCTGCTGTAAAAAAGAAACTTCTTGAGAGCTATGCCGAGGATTGCGATACAGCTGCCGTAAATTTGAAAGCTGCGGCATTCCCAAGGCAGGCGACTCAGGTTATTCTTCCTCTGACAACCATCAAGGACACCGAGGTCTATGCACCCCAGTATCGCGATGGAGAAGAGGTTGTCCTGATCCGCTTCCCCCATGCGGGTATCTTTGAGATTCCTAAACTTCGAGTTAATAATCGCAATAAAGAGGGCAAAAGCTCAATCGGCCCCGCCGCTAAGGATGCTATTGGCATTAGTTCTACCGTTGCCGGGCAGCTTTCCGGTGCGGATTTCGATGGAGATACGGTTCTTGTTATTCCGGTTAATGACAAAGTTAGGATTCGCACAGATAAAACTCTGGATGCTCTGAAGGGTTTTGATCCAAAGGTAGAATACAAGGGCTATCCTGGTCTCAAAAAGATTAACAGCGATTATAAGCAGAAGCAAATGGGTGTCGTATCGAATCTGATTACCGATATGACCTTGCAGGGCGCTCCTATGGATGAGATTGCACGTGCCGTTAAGTACAGCATGTGTATTATCGACGCCGAGAAGCACAATCTTGACTATAAACGCTGTTATCAGGAGCAGAATATCGATGCTCTGAAAAAAGATTATCAGGGCGGTGGTGGCGTCTCAACACTGATTTCTAAAGCAAAGAGTCCAAAGCTGGTTCCTGAACGAAAGAATTTCAGTATCGATAGAGATACCGATCGGGAGACTGGCGAAAAGAAATATCGGGAGACCGGTCGAACCTATACTGATAAAAACGGTAAGGTTGTCCTTGCCCAGGAGAACTCTACACGTATGGCGGAAACCAAGGATGCCAGAACCCTTATCTCTGACGCTGATACCCCTACGGAGAGGGCTTATGCGAATTATGCCAATCAGATGAAAGCCCTTGCAAATAAGGCTAGAAAAGAGTATTTGGATACTCCTAGTGCCAAGTTTAACCGGTCTGCTGAAAAAACCTATGAAGCGGAAGTTAATTCTTTAAAAGTAAAACTCAATAAGGCTTTGAAGAATGCTCCTCGCGAACGTCAAGCTCAGCTTGTTGCTAATGTTGTTATTAAGAACAAGAAAAAAGACAATCCTGACATTGACAAAAAAGAGGAGAAGCGCCTTAGACAGCAGGCTATAGCTGCGGCACGGGCACGTTTTGGTGCCAATCGTCAGGATGTTAGGATCGACATTACAGACCGAGAATGGGAAGCCATCCAGTCTGGCGCCATTAGTAATAGTTTGCTTATGAGAATACTGGCCAATACGGACATGGATGCCGTAAGACAGAGAGCCATGCCGTATCAGGGGCAGACCGTGACCCCCTCTATGGAGCGTAGAATCCGTACTATGCTGAGTTCTGGACGCACCGCTGCTGAAATAGCAGATTCTGTAGGTGTATCCGTGTCCACAGTCAACAGCTACAGGTAAGGAGGTGCTATGTATGACTGAGAAGCAGGCAATGTTGTCTACAGCAGATAACCCTTGGAATCCTTTCACAAACTTCAATGAATGGTATGCTTTTGATGTTGTTCATGGCTACAATTCTTGTGGTGTTTTGGATTCTTTCGCAAGAACTTCTGATGCTTTGTCTGATGCTGACAATTCATTAGAAATTAGTAATGCAATTGATGAAATTATGAAAGTTGATCCTCTTCATCGTTTCATCAAAGTAATAAAAGATGGTGAACATTTTGTCTTTGTAACTAGCTTAACTAAACCAGCTAATTAAATAATTTTTTCTTTGATTCAATCTTGTAATAAAATTAAAACTAAATACATTCATTAAATTATTTTGTTCATTAAACCAAATAAAATAATGAAACTAGTTCTTTGCACTTTTATAGATGGCTATGATGTTGTTTGGATATAGGGAGGGGGTAATATCCAAACACCCCCACCCCTGCATCGCGGCCGTCTTGATTTTTTCCCCGGCGGGATATTTTGTCACAACAAAACCGACTTATCTAGTCATTCGCAGGGAGGCATGTTCTTCTCATGGCGCTGTTTTCTCCTTTCCAGTGCTTCTGATGTTATGGGTGAATGTGGTGGGCACCCATAACTGAGGATATAACCTCCAACAATACCTCTCTTAACATACGGACTTTTCTTAATCCGTCATGCCTCTCTTCGAATGACTAGATAAGTTCTGAAAGGAGGATAACTGTGCCACGAAAACCTATACCCCCAGCATTGACGCGGGAGGGGCGTGAGAATCAGCTGATTGATCTGGCAATTGACCAGGCCGAAAAAGAACTGCGGGAAGGCACAGCCTCCTCTCAGGTCCTCGTACATTACTTAAAACTCGCTTCTACAAGAGAGAAGCGTGAGAAAGAAAAAATGGAAGCAGAGATTGAATTGCTTCGTGCTAAGAAAGATGCAGCTCGTGCAGAAGTTGAACGTGGCGAACTGTATAAGAAGGCCGTTGAAGCAATGCGAAGGTACCAGGGTGCAGAGGACTATCCGGAGGACATCGATGAAGGATTTTATTAAGAGTTGGGATGAACTCAAAAAAATTCCAACCTTCGAAGGACGGATAGAATACCTAAGAACCTATTCCACAGTTGGCGAACCAACGTTCGGTTATGACCGATGGATTAATCAGAGGTTCTACCGAAGCGAAGAGTACAAAAGACTTCGAAGAAAAATTGTTGTAAAACAAAACGGCTGGGATCTTGGCGTTGAGGGCTATCCTCTTCCAGAAATATTTATTCTTCATCACATGAATCCGATCACGGTTGAAGACATTATTAATGGCAGTGAGTTTGCATGGGATCCGAAGTATCTTGTGTGTGTTTCTCCTGCAACCCACCGAGCGATACATTACCAAGAATCAAAGAATCGGCTTCCTTTAATTGCACAGCGTTCACCAAATGATACATCCCCATGGAGGAATAATAAATGAGTGACAGTATTCTTGAAGGCGTCCGCAGGGGATGTCAAGTTGATCAGAGTTGTAATGACTTTGATGAAGACATTATCCCGCTTGCAAATTCGGCGTTTGCAAAACTGGCTCGTCTCGGCGTTGGTCCAGAGGGCGGGTTCACGCTGACAGATCTAGAAGATACCTGGGGAACCTATTGCCCGGATAAGGTACTTCTTGGATTTGTAAAGCCATATGTATATAGACGAACAAAGCTTTCCTTTGATCCTCCATCTTCTTCCACAATTGCGGATGCCATAAAAGCAGAGATTGCCGAACTGGAGTGGAACATAATCGAGTACATGGAGAGATCAAAATAGAAAAGGAGTAAATCATGTTATCTAACACAGCGACCCCGCGATACTACGGTAACTTTCGTGACGCGGTGTTGCGTGGAGAGATAAAGGTCAACAAAGAAATAGAAATGGAAATGAATCGGATTGACGATCTGATTCGTGACCCCGCTTACTATTACGATGATCGCGCCGTAGAGGGATACATTGCGTACTGCGAGAACGAATTAACACTGACCGATGGTTCTGATCTGAAACTCTTAGATACATTCAAGCTGTGGGCAGAGCAGATATTCTGTTGGTATTATTTCGAACCTACAACCGTAATTGTTCCGGATGAAGGTGGTGGTGTTCATCGTGAGAAGAAGATGGTCAAACGACGCCTTACGCGCAAGCAATATTTGATCGTCGCTCGCGGTGCTGCAAAGAGTATGTACGCAAGCACAATCCAATCCTATTTCTTAAATGTTGATTTGACAACAACGCATCAGATCACAACCGCGCCTACAATGAAACAGGCGAATGAGGTCATTGCTCCGATCAGCACCGCTATCACAAGGGCAAGAGGACCTGTCTTCCAGTTTCTTACAGAAGGTAGTCTTCAAAATACAACTGGAAGCAAAGCAAACCGTCAAAAGCTCTGCACTACAAAAAAGGGCGTTGAGAATATGCTCACCGGGAGTTTACTTGAGGTCAGACCTATGCGGGTCGATAAACTTCAGGGACTTCAGGTCAAATGTGCTACAGTTGACGAGTGGCTTTCCGGTGCGACAAGAGAAGACCCCATTGCCGCAATTGAGCAGGGCGCATCTAAGGTTGAGGATTATCTGATTCTGGCAATCAGCTCTGAGGGTACCGTAAGAAACGGCGTTGGTGACTCCATGAAAATGGAGCTTATTGACATTCTTCGAGGCGATTATTATGCACCTCATGTTTCTATCTGGTATTACAAGCTTGATAGTATTGACGAAGTTTCCGACCCATCCATGTGGATCAAGGCTCAGCCGAACATCGGACTTACCGTTAGTTATAAGACTTATCAGCTTGATGTAGAACGTGCCGAAAAGGTTCCGTCTGCGAAAAACGATATCCTGGCGAAGCGCTTTGGCATTCCGAGTGAGGGCTATACCTACTATTTCCCATATGAGGAAACATTGCCGCATCCGCAGCGAAGCTATTGGCAGATGCCATGTTCCATGGGCGGTGACTTGTCCAGAGGCGATGACTTCTGCGCATTTACGTTTCTATTCCCACTTTCCGATGGTTCTTATGGAATCAAGGTTCGCAGCTACATAACTGCAAAGACCCTGCATAGACTTCCAGTCGCGATGCGGCTCCGATATGAGGAGTTCATATCCGAGGGAAGTCTCTTTGTTTTTGATGGAATTGTACTAGACATGATGCAGGTCTATGACGAGTTGGATGATTTCATCACGAAGAATGGTTATGAGGTTCGCTGTTTCGGATTCGACCCATATAATGCGGAAACCTTTGTAGATCGCTGGTGCAAGGAAAATGGCTCGTTTGGTGTGGTTAAGGTTATTCAGGGTGCCAGAACAGAATCTGTGCCTCTTGGAGAATTGAAGAACTTATCCGAAGAGCGACTGCTGAAGTTTGATGAGAAATTGATGCAGTTTGCCATGGAGAATTGTGTTACTCTGACCGATACAAATGGCAACCGCAAACTTATGAAACTTCGGAATGAAGACAAGATCGATAACGTGTCCGCCATGATGGATGCCTGGGTCGCCTATAAGGCGAATGGTGACATGTTTGACTAAAAGGATGTGAGAAATCAAAATGGAAACTTACTTGGCTCACGAGGGCATCCTCGGCATGAAGTGGGGTGTCAGGAGATACCAGAACTCCGATGGCACACTTACTGAGGCCGGTAGACTTCGCTATAGTCGTCAGATGACCAAAAAGCGAAAAGCCGCTGCTAAGAAAGCAGCACAGACCAAAAAGAAAGCTGCGGAGGCTAAGCGTAAGGAAGAAGCTAAACGCACTACTGATGAAACCAGCAAGCCCAGAGATGTTTCTTCTATGTCCGATCAAGAGATTCGTGATTTTCTGAATCGTAGAGATCTTGAGAAACGCTATCTAGATGCTGTAGCACCAAAGACGATTGAACGAGGAGAATCCGCAACTAAGCGGTTTATGACAAAATTTGGTCCGAGTCTCGCTGACAATCTTATTAAAGAAGCAACTAAGAAGATTGCTAAGGATATTGTTAGCGGAGTGCTTGGCTCCTCTGATAGTAACTCGAAGAAGAATAAAAAAAAAGATAAGTCCGACGAAGAGAACGACGAAGATTGAGGTGAATCATATTGCCGGAAAATAATTTTACTTCCAGACTGAAAAATGCCTGGAGTGCTTTTATGAATCGAGATCCCCCCGTAAGCAGTCATGTGACTTATGGAGGTTCTTCTTATAATCCGTACCGTACTCGGCTTACACGCGGCAATGAAAAGTCCTTTATCGCACCCATCTTCAATAAGATTGCGATGGACTGTGCTGAGATGTCGTTGCAGCATGTTCGAGTAGATCTCAATGGCAACTATCTTGAAACTATCGATTCCAAGTTGAATCGATGTCTGACGTTGAATGCTAATAAAGACCAGTCCGCGAGAGATTTCATTCAGGATGCGGTTCTTAGTATGTTCGACGAGGGGACAGTTGCGCTTCCGCCTATTGATACTGTTACGCGAATAACGAAGAACGGCCTTGAAACGGATATCGAGTCTATTCGAACTGCCGAGGTTCGGCAATGGTATCCGGATTACATCACTATGCGCGCTTACAATGATCAAACTGGACAGCGGGAAGATCTCACGATGCCGAAAGCATCAGTTCCCATTATCATGAATCCTCTCTATTCTGTGATGAATGAGAATAATTCCGTTGTGCAGCGTCTTATCCGGACTCTAAACCTTTCTGACACGCTCGACGCACAGAATGGTTCCGGCAAACTGGACATGATCATTCAGCTCCCGTACCAGATTCGGACAAAGTCTATGGAGGATCGAGCTAATCTCCGGAGAGATAGCATTCAAGAGCAGCTCGAAAATTCAAAATACGGGATTGCGTATATCGATGGTACGGAGCACATCACGCAGCTGAATCGCGGAATTGAGAACAATCTCTATGAACGGGTGAAGTACCTTGTAGATCAGTTATATTCTCAGCTCGGCATTACGGAGTCTATTCTTAATGGTACTGCTAACAATGAAACAATGCAGAATTACTATTCTCGGCTTATTGAGCCGATCATTTCTGCAATCGTGGACGGAATGCGGTGGAAGTATCTGACCCAGAAAGCCAGAGATAACGGGGAAACGATCATGTTCTTCCGTGATCCCTTTAAGCTTGTATCTGCAAATACGATTCCTGATGTCGCTGATAAACTCACGAGAAACGAGATCTTTACGCCGAATGAGATTCGACAAATGGTTGGAAGAAAACCTGTAAATGACGATAAAGCAAATGAGCTTAGAAACCGTAATATAAGTGCTGCAAATGGGCAAGAGTTTGCAAACGTCGTAAAAGATGAATCTTCTGAGCAGAAAACAGAAGAAAAGGAGTGAAATAGTAAAAAATGGCATTTCGGTATGATTTTAGCGGCTATGCTACCAGAAATGATATCAAATGTACCGATGGCAGGATTATACGTGCCGGGGCATTTGCCGATCAGGATGGAGCAAAGGTGCCGCTTGTCTGGAATCATGATCATCGTGGCATGGAGAATGTCATCGGTCATGCACTTCTGGAAAATCGAAGTGACGGCGTTTATGCCTACGGCGTCTTTAATGAGACAAAGAATGGCATTAACGCTAAGGAGCTTGTGGAGCATGGTGACATTTGTGCGATGTCCATCTATGCCAATAAGCTGAAGCAGAGTGGGCCAGACGTCACGCACGGTGTTATCCGGGAGCTAAGCTTGGTTTATGCCGGAGCAAATCCTGGCGCTTTCATTGATTCGGTAATTACTCATGAGGACGGCGCTGATGAAGAGGCCGTTATCTACTTCGATCAGGCAATTGATGTATCCAATGGTGAGCTCACTCATGAGGATAAGGAAGTTCAGGAGAAAGATTCCAAAGAAGAACCAGAAAAGAAGTCTGAGGAACCTTCTTCGAAAACCGTGAAAGAAATCATCGATGGTCTTTCTGAGAAAAAGAAAAAGGTAGCTATGTTCATTATCGGTATGGCCCCGAAGGGTGACAAAATTGAGCACGCGGATGGCGATGTCGACGATGAGGAGCACCCTGCTTCCGATAAAGGTGAGACTGTCGCTGATATTTGGGAAACCTTCACCGAGGAAGAGAAGAAAGCCGTATATGCTGTAATTGGTACAGCAAAAGAAAACAACGAGTCCTCTGACGACGGTGATGAAGAAGAGGACAATAATAACAAGGAGGAAAAAGTTATGAGACACAACGCATTCGACAAGGAAACTCAGACCGAGACCGTGGATGGTGTTCTGACCCATTCTGACCAGGAAGCTATTCTGGCTCTCGCCAAGAGCAAGAGCTGTGGTTCTCTGCGAGAGGCTATGGAGCAGTACGCCAGGGAGACCGATCATCTCCAGCATGGTATCGACGAGATTGAAACTCTGTTCCCGGAATATAAGGATGTAAAGCCCGGTGCTCCCGAGCTGGTCACCGATAATCTGGGTTGGGTTACCACGGTCATGAATGGCGTTCATAAGAGCCCCATCAGTCGTATTCGTACTCGTCAGACCGATGCAAGAGGCCGTAAGATTCGCGGCCTTGGCTATCAGAAGGGCACTCTCAAGAAGGAAGTCGGTAATGTTAAGCTCATGAGCCGGACGACCGACCCCTACACCGTATACGTTAAGGATTCCATGAATCGGGATGATGCTCTCGACATCACGGATTTCGATGTCGTATCCTATGAGTACAATCTTCTGCGAATGGCGCTCAATGAGGAAATTGCCACCGCTGTTATGGTTGGCGATGGCCGTGAGGATGGCGACGAAGACAAGATCCCCGAGGATAAGATTCGTCCCATCTGGACCGATGACGAGCTGTACACCATTCACAAGGTTGTTGATGTTGCCGGTATGAAGACCAAGCTTCAGGGAAGCGACACAAGCAAGAACTTTGGTGACAACTACATCGAGACCGAAGCCATTATTGAGGCTGCTCTGGATGCCAGAATCGATTACCGTGGCTCCGGCTCTCCTGCCTTCTTCTGCACCCCGCAGCTGGTTAACACTATGCTGATGGCCCGTGATCTGAACGGTCGGAGAATTTACAACAGCATCGATGAGCTGAAGACGATCCTGAATGTTTCCGCGATTGTCACTATTGAGCAGTTCGCCGGCCTTCAGAGAACCGTTGACACCAATAAGATGGCTCTGCTGGGCATCATGGTTAATCTCGATGACTACTATGTCGGTGCTACCAAGGGTGGCCAGATCACCCAGTTCAATCAGTTTGATATCGACTTCAATAAGGAGAAGTATCTGATTGAGACCCGTATCTCCGGTGCCCTGACTAAGATAAAGTCCGCGATTGTTCTGGAAAAGAAGACTTCTTAATGCCTTTAAGGTTAACATAACATAGGAGGAATGAACATGGCATCCAATAAGATTTACGAAGGTTACTCCGATCAGCATATGCGTGCTGTGATTGCCTATGGCAAGGCGGCCGACCATAAGCTGTATGCCGATTCTGCACATACCGTGACGATGTCCGCTGCGGTTATTGAAGATGCATTTAAGAAGGGCATGCTGCTTGTGCATGATGGTACCAATTTCCTGCGACCTGTCAAGTTTGGCAGTAACAAGGTAACCACGGTTGACGGCACCACTACCGTTGCCGGAACCGAGTGGTCTGCCAGCGCTACGGAGTAATTCAAAATGGGACGATTCTGCGGAGCAATTGGATTCGCCGAGACCGTCGAGCAGTCACCCGGTGTTTATGTCCCGAAGGTAACTGAACGGACGTATCACGGCGATATCATTGCTCGGCGGGTTCGTCTTGAAGAAACAAGTGAAACGACGAATACAAATTTCACGTTAAACAATGATATTAGTATCGTCGCTGACAAATTTGCAAAAGAGAATCTTGGATTTATGCAATATGTGGTTTTTTGGGGAATGAAATGGAAAATCACCTCTGCAACGATTGAATATCCCAGAATCAAATTAACGATTGGAGGGATATTCAGTGAATGAAAGACGGCTGTTGCTTCATCAAAAATTTCTTTCGATCAATCGTGTAAAAGCAGCGTATTTCAATCCAACAAACAATGTAAAGATGGTTTATCCATGTATCCGATATAGTCTGGTTGGGGAAGCCGTTCGATTTGCAGCAAATGGACGGTATATAACGAGAGACAGATATCTTGTTACAGTCATTGATCCAGATCCCGATAGCCAGATCTACAAAGAACTTGAGAAAAATCCATATTATTCTTTTGAACGTATGTATTCAGCCGATGGACTCTGTCATTTCACGGGGTCCATCTATTTTTAAGGAGGTAACAATATGCCCGAAGGTAATATTCTTGTATGGGACGAGGTTGGTACTCGTGAGTATGAAACCGGCGTAGACAAAGGTGTACTCTATCCCTATGCTGATGGCGCTCCCGGCGATGGTGTTGCGTGGAGCGGTCTGTCCGGAGTCGATGAGTCTCCCGAAGGTGCGGAGGCTACCGCAGTTTATGCGGATAATATGAAGTATCTGGTAATGCGGTCTGCCGAAGACTATAAGGGTACGATCAAGGCTTACAGATATCCCCCTGAATTTGAGGCTTGCGACGGCTCTGCAAGTCCTACAGGCACTGTCGGCCTGACGGTTGGCCAGCAGACCCGTAAGACCTTTGGCCTTGCGTTCCGTACCAAGGTCGGAAATGACCAGGTATTTGACGACTATGGCTATAAGATTCATCTTGTCTATGGTGCCACCGCTTCTCCTTCCGAGCGGAGTTTCGAGACTATCAACGACTCTCCCGAGGCAATGGAGTTCAGTTGGGAATTTGAGACTGTCCCGATCAGCGTTCCCGGTTACAAGGCGTTCGCCCATATGGAGATCGACTCCACTAAACTGAAGACCGAAAAGGAGAAGGCTTGTTTGACCAAGTTGGAAGGTATTCTGTATGGAAGCTCTACGGCAAAAGCAAGACTGCCGCTGCCTGCCGAGATTATCACGATCATGACTCCCGAAGTCTGAGGCTAAGAAGTAATCAACCATGCCCCCATCCATTGTGTTGGGGGCATTTTTAAAAATTGAAAGGAGAAAAACAGAATGTTTGTACATGAAATTACTTATAAGGACTTTGATGGAAATGAAAGAACTGAGGAGGTTCGTTTTCATCTTTCCCCCGCGGAGCTGACTGAGCTGGAGGCAACTACCCCTGGCGGCTTGAAAGGTCAGTTGGATAAGGCCATGAAGAAGAAAGATGGTCCGGCGATTATGCGCTTCTTCAAGAAGATCGTTCGGATGAGCTATGGCAGAAAGAGCGAGGATGGACGGCGTTTCCAGAAGTCCGAGGAGATCTGGAATGATTTTGCAGAGACTCAGGCGTATGTCGAGCTGTTTATGAAGCTGGTTACGGATGAAAAGTTTGCACAGGAGTTTGCGAATGCCGTTATCCCGGATATGAAGAAGTACGTTCCCGCTGAGGCTGCTGCTTCGGCCACGTAATGTTAATCCTGATAATTCCACCGAGGGAACTATACGATGAGACTCGAAATGAATTCATCCAGTGTCCCTCGGTTACGCTCCAGTTGGAGCATTCCTTGCTTTCTATTTCAAAATGGGAGGCAAAATGGAAAAAGCCGTTTATGTCGAAGGAACAGAAAACACAAGAGGAATTTATCGATTATGTTCGCTGCATGACGATATCTCCAAAGATTAATCCGGCTGTTTATTACCGGCTTACCAGAAAGAACCTAGACACGATTGAACGGTATATCCAAGACCCAATGACGGCCACGACTTTCCATAGCTGGAAAAAAGAAAAGCCTGGTAAGAAGATCATTACATCTGAACAGGTGTACTATTGGATGGTTGCGGCGCAGATCCCATGGGAAGCAGAAAAATGGCACTTTAACCGGCTTATGACTCTTCTTCGTATATATGGAATTGAGAATAGCAATTCTAAGATGAGTAAGAGAGATATTTATAAGCAGAATCGTGCTATGAATGCAGCACGTCAGGCGAAAGCCCATAAACCTTGAAAGGGAGTTTAAAATGCCGATAAAAATGACGACAACCGGTAGTTTTAAGAAGACTCACCGGTTCCTTAAGCATGCCTCCGACAAGAAAATCCTAAAAAGCTTGCGGAAATATGCACGAGAAGGTGTTGTCGCGCTGATGTCGGCAACTCCAATAGACAGTGGTTCTACAGCATCCATGTGGCGATATGAAATCGTGTATGCCGATGGATCTGCGCGAATTAACTGGGTCAATGACAATGTTAATGATGGTGTCAATATTGCCCTAATTCTTCAATTGGGGCATGGCACCGGAACAGGTGGCTGGGTAGAAGGACGAGATTATATCAACCCTGCTATTCAGCCAGTCTTTGATGAAATGACAAATAAGATTTGGAAAGAGGTGACGAGCGGGTGAGTACCGAAATAGAGAATAGAGTTGTTCAATTAGAGATGAACAACAAATCTCTTGAGAAAAATTCAAAGCAGTCTATTAAAACTCTTGAAAAACTCGATAAAGCACTTGAGTTTAAGAATGGCCGAAAGTCTTTTGAAGATGTTGAGAAAGCTGCTGAAAAGTGTAACTTTGAACCGCTTTTGAAGGCTGCCGATACCGTATCGACTCGATTCAGCACCATGGGTATCATTGGTGTTCGAGCCTTGGAACGCATTACGGATAAAGCACTCGATGCCGGAGCCGCTCTTGTCAAATCTCTAACAATAGATCAGATTACAGCTGGTTACAGCAAATATGAGCAGAAGACGTCTTCAATTCAGACGCTTGTTAACTCCACCGGGCTATCCGTCAAGGAAATTAACAGGTATCTTGACCAGCTGATGTGGTTTTCAGATGAAACGTCGTATAGCTTTACTGAAATGGTGAACGCACTTGCGACAATGTCTGCGTCCGGTGGTGATATTAACAGTCTGATTCCTATGATTCAGGGCGTTGCTAATGCCACCGCATTTGCGGGTAAAGGTGCCACTGAATTCAGCAGGGTTATGTATAACCTGAATCAGTCATATACGGCCGGATATTTGTCGTATATGGACTGGAAATCGGTTGAACAGGCGGGAGCTGCATCCAAACAGCTAAAACAGATATTTCTTGATACCGCTGTTGCAGAAGGAAAACTTGCCAAGGGTCAAGCTGATATTTCAAATTTTAACAATTTGCTTTCTAAGAAAGTATTCACCAGAGATATCATGGAGAAATCTTTTGGGTATTTTAATGAAATGACCCAGAAGGCTTATGAAATGATCGGTACTCTCGATGATCAAGGCAATGTTATTGAGACGGCTTCTCAGGCTTATGAGATTCTAGGGCAGCAGTATGACACGGTTTCTCTGCGTGCTGCAAAATCTGCCCAGGAAGCGAAGTCCTTTTCTGAAGCGATTAATGCCACAAAGGATGCTGTTAGTTCCCAGTGGCTTAAGATGTTCGAGAGCATCTTTGGCGACTATGAACAGCAGGTAGAGTTATGGACTGGCCTATCGGAAAGCTTATATAATATTTTTGCTGCTCCGTTAAGTGATGCTGCCGATTTGATCGATGCGGCTTTTCAGTCCACACCCATCGGAACAATTGAAGAAAGCCTAGCTGATTGCGGCATCGAATTGGATGCATTCAAGGAAAAACTTGTTGAAACAGCAAAAGCGTCCGGGAAGTTTCCTGACGAGCTTATTGATGCAACTGCCGGGTCGACCAAGTCTATTAAGGATCTCCTGAGTCTTGACTGGGTTGATAATTCAATGATCAGCAGCGTCATGAGCGGTTACTCCCAGGCGCTTGCATCCGGCGAAAAAGTCACAAAAGAATTCACTACGGCTGCCGAGCTTGCCGATAGAATGATGACCGGTGAATTTGGTAATCGCTGGAATTACAAAGAGCTTACTAAGAATCTGCAAGAAGCAGGCTATGACATTGTCAACGCTCAGGACATTTTCAAGTTAGCAAAGAGCGATCCAACTGCTCAGATTCGCCTACTCGGAGAACTTACTGATAAAAACGCTATTTCCCTTGAGAATGCCGCTGAGGCTGCTAAAAACTTCAATCACGAGTTCTATGCCTCCAATTCTGGCCGGACAATTGCCCTTGAGGGTGTTAAAAATATTCTTTCCGCTATTGGCGATCGCATCGCCATGGTTAAAAAAGCTTGGGGTGACATCTTCCCAAGCGCAACTGCCGGAAGTATTAAGAACGCAATCGTTTCCTTCCATCAGTGGACTGAGACACTCAAAATGGGGGAAGACGAGGGCAATCGGATTTATAGTGTTGCCAGTAAGGTATTCGGCGCTTTGAAAACGGGTATCTCCGTAGTTGGAAGGATCATTGGTCTCGCTGGAAATCTTGTAAAAAGTGTTATAAGAATTGCAAAGGCTTTCTTTGCACTTGCACCTGTACAGGGATTTATTAGTAGCATAAGAACAGGCCTTTCTGACATTTATCATTATGTAGGAAATAAAATTCTTAATGCCCTGCAATGGTGCGAGAATTTCATCAACAATAAACTTAACCCATCTGCTGATGATTTAAGTGATATATTTGACCGAATTTCAAAGAAACTTGCCCCTTTGTACAAATTTGCAAAGAGAGTTGGTAGTTATGCCCTTGGCGTTCTAGGAAGAATCTGGCAGTTGTTGTCGCCCTATGCAAACTTTCTCTATACAAATTTAGTCTCCCCATTTGCGCAGTTTATTAGCGAAGTGGTAAATAGCGATGACCCTATTGCTACGCTGGCATCCGGAGTCGGTAGGTTCATAAAGAAAGTATCCACCGGGCTTTCTAATGTGGTTCAAAAAATCAAGAATTTCAGTATTTCCGATCTATTTAAGAATGCCAATACGAAATTCAAAGAGTTTCTCGATGCATTTCCTGAACTTAGAACGGCTTTTGAAGATCTGCAAAAGGTTGTTGACAACCTGAAGGAACATCTCGATTTTGGGCAGCTTCTTGCTATTTTCACGGGAGCCGCATTGGTCATAGGCGTTGGAAAGTTTACAAAAGCACTTAGCGATCTTTCCGGTGTTGCCGTCGAAATCAAAAAGACTCTCGGTAATCTGAATAGCATCATCAAGCGTAAATCCGGAAGCGGGTTCGCAGCAAATATGAAGGCTATTTCGATTGCGATAGGTGTACTCGCCGCATCTTTGTTTCTATTATCTACAATCCCAAGTGAAGATCTTAGTCGTGTTGCAAAGTATCTTGGCGGAATGATGGCTGTGCTTATTGTCGTGTCTGCAGTCGCCGCTATTGTGGCAACCAAGCTGACGGCGAATAAATTGCAGAAAGTAAGGGGTATTATAAAACCTTTACTCGCTCTAAGCGCTGCCATGCTGATCCTGAGCATAGCTTCCAAGAATGCTTCTATTGCTGCCGGTGAAGGCGAAGGTAGTTGGAAAAAGGTCTGGAAGATTCTTGTCATAATCGGTGGACTTGCCGTTGAGCTTGTCGGTGTTACTGCACTGCTTGGACTTCTCGGTGGTAAGATTACGGTTGCTGCTATAGTTCTGATGGTGGTATCCGTCGCAATACTGAAGCTTGCCCAGGCGGTAAAGCTTCTTGAGAATATTAAGCTTTCAGACGATGCGATTAAGCTTGGATGGATTGTCGCAGCAATTATGATTGTTGGTATTCTTGCCTCTGCTATAACTAAGGTTGGCAAAGGCATGAGTGGATTTGCAAATGCCGCTCTTGGAATCCTTGCATTTGTGGCATCTATCTATCTTCTGACAATCACATTTGAAAAGATAACTTCTGAAGGAATGAAAGAAACCTGGAAGAAGTTTGGAGAGCACAGTAGCATAATTATTCCAGTTTTGGTTATATTGGGAGGCTTAGTTATCGCCCTCATCGCGATCAGTAAGCGCATGGGCGAAATGTCAAAGTCTCTTGCGAAACTAGGTATTGGTGTCTTTGCAATGGTTGGCGCGATGTATCTCATAACGCTTCTATTTGAGAGATTGTCCGATTTCGCCGATGTAGACCATTATTGGGCTGGTTGGCTTGGAGTGCTCCTCATCGGCACCATCGTTGCGCTGATGGTTGAGACACTTGGTCGTGCCGCACAGATGTCTGATGGCGGTAAGGGTGCTTTGAAACTCGCTGCGACTGTAATCGTCATGACGGTGGCGATTGGTGTTATGATGATGCTCTTTAAGGCAATGGCCTTGCTTACTAAGAGCATGACAGTCGAAGAAATCTGGAGCGCAATTGGATATTTGGTTGTACTTGGTGTAATCATCAGCGCCATGACTCTCGTTGTTGGTAAAGCAGCACAACTTGGTGGCGGCAAAGGCCTTACCATTATAATTGGCGTTATTGCCGGCATGGTTGCATTGGCATTGTTGATGATCACCCTTACGAGCTTCGGGTGTAAAGAACCATTAAAGGCTACATTGGCAATACTTGGTTTAGCCGCCGCATTAGGTGGAGTCATAATGGCCGTCGGATGGGCTGCTGGACAAGCTGCACAATATAAGGGCGGCGCAGCGAGCCTGTTCGGCATGATGGGAATACTCCTGGCTGTAGGAGCATCTCTGGCTGTACTCTCAAATATGCCTATAGATGCAATGATGTGGGCTGCTATTACGATGGTTTCCGTAATTGCGGCTGTTTCCATTGCTGTAAGCTATCTTGGAAAAGCTCAAGTAAATATTATTAATGCGGTAATTGCTGCTGGACTTCTTATCGTTATATTTGGTGGCCTATATGCGATCATTCCATTAATGACGGCATTTGCTCAAGCAGACACAATGTCATTACTTGCAAACATGGGAATTCTGCTGGGTGCAGTAGCAATTCTTGTGATTATTGCTGTGGTACTAGCGGTGGCAATGGCAAACTTCCCTCCGTTGGTTTTGGGGCTTCTCGCCGTGATGGGCTTGTTCTTATCAATTGCGGTTATGATGTTATCAGTATCTCTGGCAATACACACCTTTGCGGCTGCCGCTGAGAAGTTACAAGGAGTCGATTTGTTTAGTATTGCTGGCGGCATGTCTGCTATGGCCGGGGCTATGGCTTTGGTGGGTCTCACCGGTATTGTATTGTTGATCGGTAGTATCGCAATATATACTTTTATCCTTGCTGTAACGCTTCTTGGCGTGTCCACGGCTCTTGCGTCTGTCGGCATAATCGCATTCAACTTTGCACTTGTTGCCCTTGGTAACACCATCTCCGCAATCGCCAACGCGTTTCAAAATGCGAACGGTAATATACTTGGTGGATTGGCAAATCTGAGAGATGAGTTTGCGAAATCCGCTGAATCTACGGCCGGTTCCGCGAAGCTTATGTGGGACGCCATTGCTGGCGGTGGGGATCAGGATGCGAGCGGAATACTGGATGGTCTTGTTTCCACATCTGGCGAAAAGGGGTCACAGGGTGGTAGTAACTATGGACAGGAGTTCACAACTACCGCTTCGGCTGAAATTTCTAATGGTGATATTCTTAGTGAAGTTAATACTGATGCCGAAACAAAGGGCATAGAGGGTGCTCAAGCCTATAGTCTAGCATATACGGAAAACACCGATATCGAAATCGATAATGAGTCAGTATTCGAAGAGTCTACTGAAGCATCTAAGACAGCTGGCGGAGATGCAGCTACGGCTTATGTCGACCAGTTTGAAACCGATTTCAATGCTGGATTTGATGAGCTATCCCCAGACATACAGTCCAAACTCGGTGACTTGTTCAAAGGAGGGGGCATCGATCCATCGCAAGGCTTCTCCGGCATGGGCAATTTCGGCATGACCGGTATCGACTTTAGTGGCACAGATAGTGATGCGATGAAGAATGATATTTCTAAATTCGCAAACAGCATGGTTAGTACCGATGAATTCAATAACGCTGGGCAAGAGAACACCAAGGCGTTTGTTGCTGGCATGGTAGCCTACTTCGGAAGTGGGGAGGCAAGTGAATCGGCAAAAACTGCAATCACGACATGGCTTGAGGAAAATCTCACACCAACGGATGAATGGGAAACCATGACGCCTATCGGTACTGATATTGCAACGAAGATTGAGCAGGAAATCAACGAGGCATTTGTGAGCAACGCCGACACATCAACCACAAGTCAATCGCTGTTAACCCTTCTCGGCAATGCCGTCAACGGTACTGACTTCACCTCTATTGGCAGTCTTATTTCTACTAATGTCATGGGATCTGTCAGTACATCGTTGGCGAGTGGTCAGGCCGGCGGCGAAGAAGGCATGGTTGGTAATTTCCTGCCCCTCCTTACCTCAATGGTAGCAAGTACCGATGCAACGGAGCCAGCAAACACGCTTGGCCTAAGCTTCATTACAAAACTCGGTTCGAGTCTGACATCCATTAAGAACCTTAACGATCTTAACAACTCAGGCGTCAGCATGGGCAATGAGGTTAATGCTGGTGGCCAAAGTGTCAGTACAGAATCTACTGGTTCTTATTGGGGACAAGGTCTTAAGAATGGTGTATGGGCGTGGGCTCAACAGATATGGCAGGCTGGTTACGATCTTGCTCAAAAATTGATTTCCGGCACCCAGTCAGGCATAAATTCTCATTCGCCTTCCAAGGAAGCATATAAACTAGGCGGATGTTTCGACATGGGTCTGATAAATGCTGTTGTTGCCGGATATGACGAAGTTGAATCTGTGGCCTATATCCTGGGTACCAGAGCTTGTGATGGCCTGAACGAAGGAATTCAAAATGGGGTTGAAGGTGGCATTACTCCTGTCATCGACATGAGCGATGTCATGGATACTCTCGATAATTTCGACAGTACGTACAGACCGACGATTAAGCCCAGACTTGACATGTCAGACATTGACCCGGCCCTGAGTAACATGAATGCGGTTGCATCTTATATGAGTAATCGCGGTGTCGAGAAGTCTCAGGAAACGGAACCCAGTACCCCTGCCTCGTTTAATTTCACGCAGAACAACTACTCTCCTAAGGCGCTGTCCAGAATCGACATTTACAGACAGACGCGCAATCAATTCTCTACAGTAAAGGAAATGATTAAGAAATGATAAAGACGGTAAAGATCACGAATTATCGTGGTGAAGTGCTTACTCTGGATTTAGCGAATCCATATAGTTCGGGTCTTGCCGTCACCAATATTGACGGACTTGGCCCGGAAAAAGCATCAATTAACACGGTTGAAATCGCATCAAACGATGGAGCTATGTTTAATTCTGCTCGGGTCGAGTCCAGAAATATTGTGATATCGCTTCGGTTTGTCGGCATAAATGTCGAGGAATGCAGACGGCTTACATACAAATTTTTCCCACTTAAGAAGACGCTGACGTTTGAAGTAATAACGGATGAGCGACAAGCCGCCATAACCGGTTACGTAGAGTCGAATGAACCGGACATTTTCTCGAAAACGGAAAGTACAAAAATTTCGATAATCTGTCCGGATCCCTTTTTCAAGGCAAGTTTGGATCCTAATGTGACTGTTGTCTTCTATGGTGAAGAAGCTCTGTTTGAGTTTCCCTTCGAGAATGAAGGCAATGAACCTATGCTGGAAGTAGGTCGAATAAATGAAGTTACGGAAGCAAATGTTCCATACGAGGGTGACTCCGAGGTTGGCGGAATTTTTACAGTTCATGCCCTCGGTCCTGCCAAGAATATTCGAATCGATAACCTAGATACGGGCGAAACGATGGTCATCAATATCGAACTTGCAGAAGGAGACGACCTCATTATTAGTACCGTTTCCAACAGCAAGTACATTCGGCGATTGAGAAATGGTGTTTACACAAATGTTCTAAACTCTCTAGATCGAAAGTCCAGCTGGTTCAAGCTTGCGAGAGGCGACAATGCATTCGCATATCAGGCAGAAGAAGGGATGACGAATTTGAGATTCGATGTATCCCACACTGTTCTCTATGAGGGTATTTAAATGTTCTACTATGTATTGAATACCAACTTTGAAGCAGTTGGATTGATAGACTCCTACAAATCTGCTATCTGGACAGACCGGTATCAGGAATGCGGAGATTTTGAGATCATGACATTTCCTGAGACGAGTATCATGGATGTAATGCAGACGGACTATTACTTGGTCAATCCCTCATCCAGTCACACTATGATTATCGAAGGACGTGAGGTTGATACCGATATCGATGAAGGCGATTATTTCATTGCCACCGGACGTTCTCTGGAATCGATTCTGAGTCGCAGAATCGTTTGGACGCAGACATCCTTAGATGGAAACCTTCAAAATGGGATTAAACAGCTCATCACCGATGCGTTTATTTCTCCTACAGTTGCGGAAAGGAAGATACCAAATTTCATTTTCAAGGAGTCTACGGACGAAAGAATCACATCTTTGACGATGGAGGCGCAATACACTGGCGATGTTCTATATGAAGTGATTAAAGATCTGTGCGTTGCAAATAATATCGGATTTAAGATTACTCTTGATGCGGGCAATAATTTCGTATTCGAGCTTTATAAAGGTGATGACAGAAGTTATGCTCAAACCCAAAATTCATATGTTATCTTCTCCCCATCTTTTGACAATATTATCGATAGCCAATATGCCGAAACATCCAAAGAGTACAAAAATGTTTCCCTTGTTGGCGGCGAAGGAGAAGGTCCTGACCGAAAGTACATCTCTGTTGGAACTACTTCTGGATTATTGCGGAGAGAGATTTTTACGGATGCCAGAGATGCCTCTTCTGAAAAGGAAGACGGAACCAAACTGACAACCGAAGAATACAATAATATTCTCACAGCAAGAGGGCAAAAAGATCTCGATGCAAATAAGTACGCCAAGACTTTTGAGGGCGAAGTCGATGCCACTCAAGGATTCGTATACGACAAAGACTTTTATCTTGGGGATATTGTCCAGGTAGAAAATGAATACAAGATGGAAGGTCCGTCCCTTGTTTCGGAGATTATATGGTCCGAAGATGAAAACGGGTACAAATGCTATCCCACGTTTGTTGCTCAAAATGAAGATGATAAAAAGGAGGGAGAAATCACTTGAGTATAAGCTACGGATTTTACAATTCGGTCAATCATGACCGTAGATACAATGCGAACCAGATGGCTTCCATATTCGATGGTGTCATTACCGATGGTGTGTACCATTCAATTGGAGATGCTTTTTCTGTTACCCCCGGTACAGGTATGAACGTTAATGTTGCGCCAGGTAGAGCGTGGTTCGATCATACGTGGACGGTTAATGACGCAATTCTTGTTGTTGAGCTTACAGCCGCACATCAAGTTTATGACCGTATTGATGCGATTGTGCTTAGGGTTGATGGTGATAAGCGAACTAATAGCATTGTTGCAAAAGCTGGTACAGCCTCTAGCACTCCAGTTAAGCCGACCATGACTAACGATGATGATAAGAAAATACACGAGCACCCTTTGGCATATGTAAGAGTTAATCATGGTGCTACGGATATTAAGCCTGCTAATATTCAGTTTGTAGTTGGCACCTTAGAATGTCCGTTTGTCGCGGGCGTTCAAAATGGGGTAGACATTGATGCTCTGGTTAAGAATTGGAAGCTCGAATTTGACATTCTATTCGCTAAGTTGGAGGATCAGATTTCTCAGGCGGTATCCGGAACATTGATTGACGGCTCCGTTACTTACGAGAAATTAGCTCCTGATGCTGTAAGACGGAGATTCGAGAATGTGTCCGTCCCGGTTGCAAGTTTTGTAAGTGATACCACATATGCTGATTATCCTTATCGTGCCACAATCCCGCTCGCTGGCGTTATTGCCAGTATGGTGCCGGATGTAACATTCTCAGTTGCCGCACTTACGGATTGCGAGTTCGCCCCGGTTGCGGAGTGCTACGCTGGTGGAATTTATATTTACGCATCGTCTGCTCCAACAGCAGCAGTGCTTATCAACTCAGTTGTTTGTTGGAGGTAATGTAAATGGCTATTGGTAAAACAAATGTTGGCGGTGGCTCTGGCGGTTCCGGCGGTACCCTGACTGTCACAGCACCGGCGAATGTCACCGTGACTGTTTCCAAGGACGGAAAGACAAAGACCAAGAACTCCGGCACGAGCGGCGTGGT
>OGNQ01000198.1_pt1 | contig 60021 bp, 57 predicted proteins | sample 1573481 | NCBI WGS metagenome assembly OGNQ01 (sample SAMEA2581920, study PRJEB24529) | metagenome | biome: Human gut stool | place: China | collected 2011 | reverse complement strand
CAGAATCACAACGGATTAGCTGGTTCCTTTACTCGTTTGAATTACCTCTTTTATGTATGAGTGCTAAGAGGTATTCAATTGCTGGAAGAATCTCGGCTGCCTCTTGCTCATCACATTCCTGTAGCATCAATAACAGTTTTTGCTTTTTCAACCCGTCCGTGGCAGTGGCAGGGTGGAAAATTTGGTCTGCAGGAATGTGTAAATAAGCGATGATCTGGCACAATACTTCGAACTTGGTTGGAAGAAGAATATGGAAAACAGAAATGGGATTTGCAGATATTCTTTGAGGAAGCTTCAGGAGCCGACCCGAACAGAAAAGAATTTAATCGTCTGAAAGCGGAAATCGCAGCAAAGAAGATAGATGTGGTGGTTACCATGAGGGCTGCCACGATTGCCCGTAACTGGGGACAGTTTATGGAGTTCATGCTGATTTGCAGTAAGAAAAATGTGGATGTGGTGTGCATTGACAAGGTAGAGGATGCACAGGCCATTTTCCGAAGGATTCAAGAGTTTAAGAAAAGGTTTTTTGAAGGAAGTGATGTAACGTGCGAGTAAAAGTGATTAACAAACGACCAGCTTCGGTCTTACAAAAGAAAAGGGTTTGTGCTTATGCCAGAGTTTCCACAGACAGCAGAAGACAGGAAGACTCTCTTGAAAACCAGATGGAAACCTATGAGAGACTGATTACCGGAAATCCGGAATATGAATTTATCGGAGTATTTGCTGATCAGGGCATATCCGGCTATTGTGAGAACCGCCCACAGTTCCAGAGAATGATGGAGAAGGCAAGGGCAGGAGAGATTGATTTAATTATTACAAAATCCAAAAAGAAAAAGTTGTGTTAAATTATTATTGACAAAATGAAATAAAAGAATTATATTAATGAAAATATTTTGAGAAAGGAAGCCGAATTATGTTTTTATTCGTAGTCGAAAATACATACGAAATTATTCAGACAATGCAGATTAACGTGCAGGGTCTTAATGTTGTATGTAAATATTCCGGTTACGAAGAAAAATAAGCTTTCAGGAACATAGTATTTTTGTATAGTTGTTTTTGACCACTTATCTTTCGGGTAGGTGGTCTTTTTTATTCATCAGGACCCTGTGAAGCAGCTAAATTTATGAAAAGGAGAAAGACGATATGATTATTGATGATGTAAGGTTTGAATTAAAAGATGGGCGTGAAGCGATACTTCGTAGCCCTAAAGAGGAAGATGTAGAAAGTACATTGGAGTATTTGGTTACTTCTGCCGGGGAAACTGATTATATTTTGCGTTATCCGGAGGAGTGTGGAAAATATACAGCAGAAGGAGAAAAAACGTTGTTTGAGCAGAAGAATGCCTCTCCAAATGAAGCAATGATTATGTGTATTGTAGAGGGTAAGGTTGTTGGAAATTGTGGAATAAGCTTTTTCAAGGGAATGAAAACAAAACATAGAGCCAGCATAGGAATTGCATTGATTAGCGATTTTTGGAATCAGGGAATCGGTACAAAAATGTTTGAAGAAATGATTCGTCTTGCAGAAAGCAGAGAGGGTGTAATGCAGATTGAATTAGAGTTGGTAGAAGGAAACGCCAGAGCACGACATTTGTATGAGAAAATGGGATTTAGGATTACAGGTGTTCATCCAAATGCAATTCGCTTAAAGGATGGTACACTTTTGAACAGCTATACTATGATTAAGGAACTACGGCAGTAATCACAGATAATTTTGCCAAGAGCACAGAGTAAAAAATAGAAGGGAGATTATTATGGCAAACTTAATTGTAGTATGTGGTCCTCAGGCAGTTGGAAAAATGACAGTTGCAGAAAGCCTGAGGGATAAATTAAGATACAATATGATGATGAATCATGACAGCATAGAAATGTTTGACAAGATATTTGGTTTTGGAACACCGGCACAAAAAGAATTCAATGCTGTTTTTAGAGAAAAGGCCTTTGAACTTGCAGTGAAACATAATGTGGATTTAATATTTACATATGTCTGTGCGTTTGAAGTTCCACAGGAGAGGGAGTACTTAACAAGTTTGGCGGAATTGTTTAAGACTAATGGAGGAGAATTCTATTTTGTGGAATTAAGTGCCGACCTTGCAACAAGACTCGAAAGAAATGAAACACCGCACAGAATGGAACGTAAAGCATCAAAAAGCGATGTCGTATGGAGCAAATCTAATCTTCTGAAAGATGCAGAAAATCATAGATTAAATTCCGATGATAGAGAGATATGGTTTGAAAAACATATAAAGATAGACAACACCAATCTTCGTCCGGATGAAGTGGCGGACATGGTTATAGAGCAGTTTAAGCTAGTGGCGAATGAAAAAGAAGAAAAAAAATATCGCTTTGGTGTTTGATACAAAGAAAAGGAGGTGTACAAATTATGTTTATAAGAAATGATTATCCAATATTAGAGTTTGATGACAATAGGGATGCAAAAATCAATCCTACGACTTGGGTTGACAAGGAATTCGAATGTAACAAGATGGTTATCACTTTTTTTCCGGAAGTGGTTGATAAATTAATTGCGGATGGGAAGATAGTGCTTGAAAAGACAATCGGTGGTGAAAACATCGTTCTTGTATATCGATTTGTTGACACGGATATACTGATTACGCTTGGTGCAGTAGGATGTCCATCTTGTGCAGGTAATTTGGATTTATTTAACGCCATGGGAGCAGAAAAGGTTATGTTTTGTGGCGGTGGCGGAGTGCTTGACAAGAAAATAGAAGTTGGACAGCTTCTTGTTGTAGATGGAGCGATTCGAGATGAAGGATTTTCCTATCATTATATAAAACCATCAAAATACATATATACAGATAAAAATGTAACGGATAAGATAGTTCAATACCTAAAAGAAAATAATATATCATATATACAAGGATTGACATGGACGACAGACGCTATTTTCAGAGAGACAGCAGAAAGGATTGCTCAAAGGAAAACAGATGGAGCAAAGATTGTAGAAATGGAACAGTCAGGATGTATAGCTGTTGCTCAATATAGGGGTTTTGATTATGGAGCTCTCATATATGGTGGGGATGACGTATCACAGGAAGAATGGAGCAATCGAGGTTGGAGAAGCCGAGAAGGTATACGATATGATCTGGTGATGCTGTGTAAAGAATTAGTGAATGTTATTTAAGGTAGACGTATTCAGCTTTTATTTGGACAATGTACCGACAGATAAACCGACAGATTATGAAACAATCTTGACAAAACCGAACAAATATTCTATATTTAACAACGGAGATTCTATACCCAAAACAGAAAATGTGAATACACAGACGAAGCTCAAACCCGTGTGGTTTTGGCTTTTTCCAATTTATTAAGAACTCTGAGTACAACAATTTGCAAAAAGTCAATTAACACTTTGCGTCAGATATTGGACAGAATTTTTAACAAAACTTTTTGTGCAACACTAACAATTTTTTGGGGAATGTATAGTCTCGCAAAAGTAACAACATGGCAATCGAGTAGTATCGGTTGCTTTTTTGTTGCTCACTTTTAGAAATTATCGATTGCCCCGGAAGAATGATTTCTAAAAGAAACCAGATGTCAAAAGGAGGAAATGCAAAATGAAAGAGTATTCAAAAGGTATTTATGTGAAATTTAGACCGGAGGAGGTGGAGATACTGCATAACCGAATGAAGGAGGCCGGAGTTCAAAATATGAGTGCCTTTATCAGAAAGATGGTATTGAACGGATATATGATTATTCCTGAGTGGCCTGAACTGAAAGGGGTGCTGTCTTTGCATTCAAGAATTAGCAATAACCTAAATCAGTATGCGAAGAAAGCAAATGAAACCGGAAATATCTACAGAGAGGATATTACCGAACTAAAAGAGATGCATGATGAGCAAACTAAGCTACTTAAAAAAAGGCTCAAGTCAGTTATACATAGGAGATGAATTCTATGGGGAGAGATGACTACAGGGAAGAACGAGTGAAAAATGCAGTAAAAAAGCATGGAAAAACACTTTGGCATGGCGTGATGAATATGGAATTACCTATATCATTTTCACAATCGAAGAAATTATGAATCTGATGAACCTGGGGAATAAGAAGGTTAACAAAATGGTGAAGGAGCTGGAGGAGCATGGCTTGATTTACCGAAGACATCAGGGCTTGGGAAGACCGAATAAGATTTATGTTTATGATTTGCTCAAAGCAGATAATTCAAATTGGCTGCCAAAACAAATTATATTCGGAAAAGGGAGCAGCAATGAGAAAGAAGTATTATGAAGATGCAAAAGAGAATGCAGCTTTTGAGAGATGTGCAGATGTAATAACATCCCTGATTCTAAAATATGGACCGGCTTTAAAACGAAAATGGAATCTAGACGAGTGGATTAGGAATATTCAGGCAGAGAGTCTATGGAAAGACATAGCTTGCAAAAGATATCAGCGGTATTTTATTTGCATGATGAATATGAAAAGTCTTCCTGTATGACAAAATCAAATTGACTAATACTAATTAGCAATATATAATATAGACAAAACGAAAATGACATGAACGGAGGAACAATGAAGTGGAGAAGGTTATAACACTTGAGGAAGCATTAAAAAGAATTGAAGAATTAGAAAATGAAAACGCCGAGTTACGCGAAGAACTGGAATATTATAAAAATCGTAAATTAAGTGGAAGGCAGAAGCACAATGCAAAATGGATGGCAATCTACAATGATTTTGTTGATTGCTATGAGAACGGCATGGCTATGATAGAGATTGCAAAACGAAATAATGTCAGCGAGAGGACGATATACAGGTATAAGGCGTATTATGACAAGATGAGGAACACAAAGGAGAATGTGATAGAGTAATTGAAGAAATTAATAGTAAAAAACATATTGCTGGCGTCAGCAATATGTTCATAAGAGGAGGAAATTTGAATGGAAAAGAGAATAATTGAATTGTACAGAAGAAAATTTGATGATATCCGACATGAAGCGGATGGCATTGAGTATTGGTATGCACGAGAATTAATGACATTATTGGACTATATTCAATGGAGAAATTTCGAAAATGTTGTAAAAAAGGGAATGCTTTCTTGTAAAAATAACGGAATTAGTGTGGAAGACCATTTTGCTGGCGTCAGCAAAATGGTCACATTGGGAAGTGGAGCCAATAGAGAAGTTGAGGATTATATGCTTACCCGTTATGCATGTTATCTTATTGCTGAAAATGGAGATCCACGAAAGGAGCAGATAGCTTTTGCACAAAGCTATTTTGCGGTTCAGACTAGAAAACAGGAATTGATTGAAGAAAGAATTTCTTATATCGAAAGAACAGAGGCAAGAGGAAAATTAAGGGAATCGGAAAAAAGATTGTCTCAAAATATATATGAGCGTGGAGTAGATGATGCTGGATTTGGTCGGATTCGGTCTAAAGGAGATCAGGCTTTATTTGGTGGATTTACCACGAAACAGATGAAAGACCGTTTGGGAGTACAGGACAAAAGACCACTTGCGGATTTCCTGCCAACACTTACCATTGCCGCAAAAAATCTTGCAACTGAAATGACAAATTATAATGTTGAAGAAAAGGATCTGCAAGGAGAATCTGCAATCACTGTTGAACATGTGGAAAATAATACTTCTGTTAGGGACATGCTTGGACAAAGAGGAATTAAACCGGAAGATTTACCAGCATCGGAAGATATTAAGAAACTGGAACGCAGGGTAAAGCGAGAAGAGAAAAAGCTTGCAGAGCAGTCTGGAAAGTTGACAAATGAATAATACAGGAGTGTGAGACTATTGAAGAAGAAAACAAAGCATATAGTTACAATTGAACTGGAGGATAATAAAGTGAAAAATATTGTAAAAGACACAATTCACGCGAATGGAATAGATATTGGAATATATACATAGGATTTTCAAAATGAATTTATATCATTGACGGATATTGCACGCTATAAAAGTGATGAAGCAAAGGATGTAATTAAAAATTGGATGAGAAGCAAAGACACAATAGAGTTTCTTGGTTTATGGGAAAAATTACATAATAATAACTTTAAAGGGGTCGAATTCGACTCCTTTAGAAATCAGGCGGGATCTAATGCATTTACAATGTCACCTACAAAATGGATAGAGACTACTGGGGCAATAGGAATCGTATGTAAATCCGGACGTTATGGTGGCACTTATGCACATTCAGATATTGCATTTGAATTTGCATCATGGATTTCAGCAGAATTTAAACTTTATATAATCATGGATTATAAAAGGCTGAAAGCAGATGAAAATAGCCGCTTTTCATTAAATTGGAATCTAAACAGTGAAATATCAAAATTGAATTATAAAATACATACAGATGCAATCAAAGAAAATTTGATACCACCGGAATTGACACCAGCACAAATCAGTTTTACATATGCAAATGAAGCTGATATGCTAAATGTGGTTCTATTTGGCAGAACAGCAAAACAATGGAAAGATGCGAATCCAGATATAAAAGGTAATATGAGAGATGGTGCAACACTAAATCAATTATTAATTTTGACCAATTTAGAAAGTTATAATGCAGTATTGATTCATCAGGGGAAAAACCAAAAAGAAAGAATGGAATTGCTTCGACAATTGGCTTTACAACAGATTCATACATTAGAATCAATTAGTACAGATAAGCTTCTTAAATTACGATAAAATCAACTTTTTTGATGTAAGTACGGTGGAATGTTTGCTTTTCATCACATTAACAAAAGCTTTTTTCATGCGTAAAAATATAAACCTTATGTTTTTACGGAACAGGGAGCATATCTGAAAATATTGCAGAACCTATAACTCCCAAGGCAGATATTCCATAATGATTGCCAGAACAACCGCCGGAAGCATATTTGCCACGCGGAATTTCTTATCCTAGACAAGGTTCACACCCACGCAGAAGATCAGGATAGAGCCGATGAGGGAGAGATCGGTAATGGCGGCATCTGTCATGACCGGTGCAATCAGTCTTGCCAACAGCGTGACCGCACCCTGGAACAGAGGGTCTTTGGCATTGCCTGTTTTTTTCTTTGGTAAAAAATCTGTTGAATACAGTGCCGGCCAGTCCGGCCACAGTAATGCCTGCGGTATTGATTATAGTTCCCAGTCCGATCATCTTATGTGCTATTTGCTATTCGAAAGCTTAAAGCGACTTACCTCTGAGCCTTAGAATAGTCTCCTTCTTATAATTATCAAAATAGAAAATTACAGACAAATTTCCAACAGTCAGTATAACTTACTTCCCATAAAAAATAAAAGAATCCCGGACACAGAATTTTCACAGAGTGAACACTTTATTAATACAAAATTCCCCTATACTTGAGAAAACAAGTAATTCTGAACGGAATCATAATCGGAGGTTTACCGTGAAAAATAAGAAGATCAAACAGCTGATAAACTCTGAGAGAGCAGAAAAAAAGGGTAAGAATGACCGTAAAGGACGTAAGAAGTGGATGGTTGTTGTCCTGATTCTGGTACTGGCGATAGGAGGCGGTTCGGTGACAGCAGTTGTGATACTGCGTAAAAACGGGAATGCGACAGCATTTTCCATGCCGGGGAATATGGCAGGACTCACACTGACGGAAGATATGGTGGCGGCTTCCGGTGTGACCAATGTGGGTATTACAGAGGAGACCTTCGATGTGGAGAATCTGACCACTGATCTGGAGATAGAGGAAGTATACGCTGTCTCCGGGGAAGAGGTAACTGCCGGGGATAAGATCCTGAAGCTGACGGAAGACAGTGTGGCGGAAGCGAGAAAAGAACTGGAGAGGACGCTTCGGGATGCAGAGCTTTCGTATCGTACCGGCAAGATCGAATATGAGCAGAATCTCATCACGGCAGAATACACAAAAGACAGCGCGATCCTCACCGGACAGCAGGCGAAAGAGGTCTATGACGAGACGGTGGCGAGTCTGCAAAGTGCTGTGACGAAAGCAGAGGAGGAACTGCAGGAAGCCGAGGATGACATTGCGGAGTATGAATCCTATGTGAATGACGGTTCCTATAAGAGCTATTTTAAAGTCGATGAGTATCAGGCAATCTATGATGAAAATCTGAAAGCGCTGACGGATAAGATGGACGAATGGGGTGTCAGCTGGTCGCAGGTCACCGGCGGTGGCGGCTCGGTACAGATCGGTGGCGGAGCCGGCAGTAATATGCAGAGCAGAGGAACGTCTAACGCAAGCATTTTAGCTTCCCTCTACAGTGTTCTGGAGCAGAACCTGAAGGATCTGGAAGAGGCACAGGAGAAATATGACGATGCCGTCACCAATGCTTCTTTTAACTTACAGACATTACAGTTAAAGCTTCCCAGCCTTCAACAGGCAGTCACGGAGGCAAAGGAAAATAAGGAAATCCAGCAGGCACAGGCGAAGCTGACCTACGAGACGGCACTGTCTACGGCGGATCGTGCAGAGAGCGACTACAATACGACGGTGGAAAAGGCAGAATCCGATCTGGCGGCACTGAAGAGCACTTATGAAGATGCAAAAGAAAATCTGGAACTGTTTGAAAGCAGTGTGGGCGATGGTTATTTTTATGCTTCCGAGGATGGAACCATCCTGCGGACTGTTGTGCGGGCAGATCAGAATCTGACTTCCGATGCGGTGGTATTCGTATACAGCAATCCGAGGGAACTGACCGTGACTGTATCTGTTGACCAGGCAGACATTGCGAAGCTGACCGTGAGTGACAGTGCGTATGTGCAGTCTTCCGCAAACGGCGGATTCACCGGTGAGATCACAGCCATCGATCCGGTATCTTCTTCCGACAGCCGCACCAGTGTTACTTACAGTGTGACCGTGAAAATCATGACAGAGGACGAAGAAAATGAAAATAGTAGCAGCCTGAGTGCGAACGAATCCGTGACGGTTATCTTCGGTATGACGGAAGAGGAGATCGCGAGGATGCAGGAACAAATGCAGCAGCGCATGCAGGGCGGTCCCGGGGATGTCTCCGGGGGTGATGCAATGTCGGAGGGCGGAACGGTGCCGGAAGGAAATTCCGGTGACAGAGAGCGCCCACAGGGTAGACCCGGTGATGAGAGTTCAGAAAGCGACAACACGACGGACGGTAATGTAGGTGATGATGTCAGGGGAGAGGAACAGCAGGGAGGACAGACACAGTCATGAAATTAAAAAGTCCACATTTTGAAAAACTGAAATCCCTCACAAAGAAGCAGAAAAAACTGATCCTGGCGGGGATTGCACTGCTTCTGCTGCTTTTGGCAGCCTGTTATACCGTGTTTATTGCACCGTTACTTCAGAAAGAACAGTGGATCTACAAGGAAGAGACGGTGGAGCGTGGTACTTTAAAGGTAGGTGTGACGGAGAGCGGTTCTCTGGAATACAACACAAAATCCGTAGATTACGATCTGGATCTGGATGTCAGTGACGATGACGAGGATGACAGTGAGGAAGATGACGATGATACCGTACAGAAATATCTGAAGATAGAGGAGATCTATGCTGCCAGCGGGCAGCGTGTCACCGAAGGCGAGGAACTGCTGAAATTCACGGAAGACAGCGTGGAGGCGGTTCGGGCGCTATTGCAGAATGCGGTAGTGGAGGCGCAGGCAGACTATGCGGAGGCAGAGAGTACCTATGAATTGTCCCTGCTGGAAGCCCAGACCGACTACGATACCCAGAAGATCAGTGCTTCTTATGCGTCGTCCATTCGGAATACTTCGGCAAGCAGTGTGGCAAATAACGTAACTTCTCTACAGGTGCAGCTGGAGCAGAAGCAGGCGAATACAGCTTCTCTGCAGGAGAAGCTGACAGAAACTCAGGAAGATTATCAGGATGCATTGGAAGATTATGAAGCGGCAAAAGAAGGTTATGAAGGCGCCGGAACCGATAATACAGTGAATTTTATGACAATACAGAACGGTTATCTCAGTGCCAGATCCAAATACCAGCAGGCAAAATCAGCGTTGACGCAGGCAGAGGATGCTTTATCGGAGAATGAAAGTGCTATTACCGATCTGCAGAACCAGCTGGCAGCGGCACAGGCAAAGCAAAAAATCGATAAGCTGGATACAGAAGAGACCTATCAGGAAGCGGTGATCACCGGGCAGAATGCCCAGACCACTTACAACGCTGCTGTGGAAGATCTGAAGGAGACCTTACAGGAAGCGGAAGAGACGAAAGAAAAACGGGAAGAACAGTTACAGGCGTTTGAGGATTTTGTCGGAAGTGATGGTATTATCTATGCCACAGAAGATGGTGTGATCACAGAGGTCAGCTACGAAGCGGGAGACCGCCTGACGACGACAGGAGCTTTGTCTTCCTATGCAACGTCGGATGACATGCGGATCTCCGTGGATGTGACCCAGGAGGATATTGTGGATCTGCAGGTAGGGGATGCGGTAGATATCGCCTTTACGGCATACCCGGAGGAGTCCTATACCGGAAGCATTCTCTCCATCAATACCACGGCTACTTCTGATTATAGTAATACCGTAAGCTACACTGTGGAGATCAGCGCGGAAGGCGCGTTGGAGAAGCTGTATGGGGGAATGACCGCAGATGTCATTTTCGTAACGGAAGAAAAAGAGGATGTTATCTATGTGTCCCGTAAGGCCATTGTCGAAGAAAACGGCAAAACCTATGTATATCGCAAGACAGCACTGGGAGGTAAGGAACTGGCGGAGGTAGAGACCGGCATTACCAATGGCGTGGACATTGAGATCCTGTCAGGACTGGAAGAAGGGGACACCATCTATCTGGCAAGCAAAGTCAGCTCCGAGGCAGAGGTAAAGAGCACGCAGGAGGATTCCGGCAGCAGTGCTGATACCACAACCGGCAGTGATATGGAGCTTCAGGAATTCAACGAATCCCTTATGCCAGAGGATATGCAGATGCCTTCCGGAGGAGCAATGCCGCAGGGTGGTCCTGGGGGTAGTAATTCCGACAGCTTCGGCGGCGGAATGCCGGGCGGTCCCGGAAGACAATAAATCAGGCGGATGGAACAAATGTTGAGAAACAGACAGGAATGATTGGGAACAATTATGAAGCAGAATGAAAATGGGAAAAAGATCAAGGAAACTATAAAAAATCGGATGAGCTGGATCGGATCATGGAAAAGCTGGTCGAAAAGGCGCAAGCTCACCACAGGTATCTGTGGTGTCTGCGTGATCGTTGTAGTGGCTGGTGCCATCAGCATCTTTGGTAGTTCTGATACGGAAGTCATTTATAAAGAGACCACCGTAAAATACGGGACACTGGTCAAAGGTGTGACGGAGAGCGGCTCCGTGGATATCGGTACGGTGGATCAGACCTTTGATCTGGATATGAGTGCCCTGCAGAGAACGGATACTTCCGGCAGCAGTTCCTCCGGCAGTTCATCAGGTGGCTCCTCCGGTAGTACTGCCGGCAGCAGCTCTGGATCCGGTGGATTTGGCGGCATGAGTGCTTCCGGCGGCGGAGCCCAGGGAGGCTTAGACATGTTTGGGCAGATCTTCAATATGGGCGGCAGCAGCTCCGGCAGCAACGGTGACGATTCTACCCTGACCGTGGCAGAAGTAGTGGTCTCCGTGGGGCAGCAGGTATCCGAGGGAGATCCCCTGTACCTGCTGGAAGAAGACAGTGTCTCCGATCTGGAAGACGAACTGCAGTCTAACGTTGAGAAAGCAAAAGCGGATCTGGAGGCGGTGGAAGCCGACCAGACCCTGTCAAAACAACAGGCAAAATACACTTATGACAGCAGCACTGCTTACGGCAGTTATATTGATACCGAGTACAGTACTACATTGCAGGAACTTCAGAATACAGTAGATTCTGCGGAGAGCACGCTGGAGCAGGCGAAGAGCAGCCTGGTAGATTATCAGGCACAGCTGGAGGAAGTAACGGCAGCCTATGAGGATGCGGCACAGGTATTGTCGAACTGTAAATACAGCCTGAACAGTACAGACGCAGCAGATGATACTTACGGATATGTCTATTACGCGCAGCTGACGGGGCAGGCACAGTCCACGGCAGATTCCCTGGAGCAGCAGAAGGAAGAGCTGGAACAGAGAGTAGAGCAGGCGGAGGAAAATGTAACCACTGCCGAGACCGCTTATAATAAAGCAAAGCGGGAACTGGGGCAGGGAAAACTGACCGCAGCCGAGACAAAAAAACTGCGGACGCTGGCTTACAATACCGCACAGGAGACTTACGATATTGCGCTGGGGTATCTGGAACAGGATCTGTCCGATCAGCAGGAAACCTACGATGAGACTCTGGAAAAATGGAACGAGTTCAGCACTTATATCGATGGTAATGCAGTATGTGCAAGATACAACGGTGTCATCACCGGCGTGGATCTGGAGGCCGGAGACAAGATCAGTACCGGAACCTCTCTGGTTACCTTATACGATATGGACGAAGTGACCATAACGGTAACGGTGGATGAAGATGACATGACGGATATCTCTCTGGGATCTGCAGCGAATATTGCATTGACGGCATATCCGGAAGATATCTTTACGGCAAAGGTGACGGCTATCGGAGATGCGACATCGGATTCCAGTGGAAATATAACTTATGACGTAACTGTCACATTAGAAGGGGATGTTTCAGGACTGTTCCAGGGCATGACAGGAGATGTAACTTTCGTTACGGAACAAACGGAAGAAGTGCTGTATGTCTCATGCAGAGCCATTATCACAGAGGATGACAAGACTTATGTAAAAGTGAAGACAGCAGATGGAAGCATTGTGAAAAAGGAAATAACGACAGGACTGTCAGATGACTCTAATGTGGAGATCTCCGGAGATATTGCAGAAGGAGATACCGTATTGATCGAAAGCAGCATTACGAAGTAGAGCGGAGACCTGTGGGAAAGTAAGGTCAATGGAAGGGAAGAAGTAGAATATGAGATTATCCGAAATATTACGTCTGGTGTGGCTGAACCTGTCACAGAATAAATTCAAAGTGATCCTGACTTCCATCGGTATCGTTGTAGGATCCGCCACCATAATGCTGGTGCTGGCGATAGGTACCGGTGGAAAAGAAGAAGTGGCGGAGCAGTTCAAGAACCTGAATGCCGGAGCCATTGATATTTCCTGCGACAGCAGTGACAGCGGTGGTTTTAGCTTTGAAATGCCGGGCGGTGGAGGAAGCGTTACCGTCACAAATATGGGCGGAGGTCCCGGAGGAGGTTCCGGCGGCGGTATGTCCGGTGGTCCCGGCGGGGGAATGGATTTCGGCGGATTTTTCGGATTCGGACAGGAGGAAGAGAGCGAAGCCGTGACATTGACCAGTGAAGACTGTGATGATCTGGCGACTTTTGTCTCCGGAATCTCTGCAACTACGATCTCTTATTCCACTACAGCATCGGTGGAGGGAGGCAATATGACCTCTGCTTCCTATTACACCATTGCCGGTGTGGAGGACAATTATGCTGTCATCAATAATCTGGAAATGGCCATCGGGGATTTCCTCACAGAAGAAAACAACGAGAGCAAGGAAAAGGTGTGCGTACTGGGTGCCACCGTAGCAAAGGAAATTTTTGGCAGCGCCTACGATGCTTATGACGGTATAGTCTATATTGATGGGCGCCCCTATATAGTGTCAGGGGTACTATCCGAGATGGGAACTGTGGCATCCGGCATCAGCCCGGATACGGCAATCTATGTACCTTACGAAACCGGCATCAAATACATTACCGGTACGAATATCAGTCCAACCATCACGGTCATTGCGGAGGATGTGAATCAGGTGGATACCGTAATGACGGATGTGGAGAGTGCCTTAAAAGAAAGCTATCCCAACACCACATTTACCATCAGCGATGCCGGAAGCAAGATGGAGGCAGCCTCCGCTTCCAATGAGACTTTGACATTACTGCTGATCTCTATGGCAGTGATCGTATTTATCGTCGGCGGTATCGGTATTATGAACGTGCTGTTTGTATCCATCAAGGAGCGTACCAATGAGATCGGTATTTTGAAAGCGCTGGGCTGTTCCCGGAAGGATATCCTGTTGGAGTTTTTATTGGAGGCAAGCTTTACCAGTCTGGTAGGAGCGGTACTGGGGGTATTGGTGGCGCTTGGAATCACCCCGTTAGTGCAGTTGTTCAACGTGAGAGTGTCCCTGTCGGTACAAGGTGCAGTATTGTCGCTGTTGTTTGGTGTCTTCACCGGAAGTATCTTCGGCTTCTATCCGGCGTATAAGGCATCGAGACTGATCCCCGTAGAAGCTTTAAATCAGGAGTAGTGCGAAAGGTGTAAGGATTATGATGGAAAACGCAATGATCACCATGAAAAATATAAATAAAGGCTATATGCTGGGAGAGGAGCGTCTGCCGATTTTGAAGGACATCAATTTTCAGGTAAATAAGGGAGAATATGTGGCAATCTTAGGCCCTTCCGGTTCCGGTAAGACTACGTTAATGAATATGATCGGCTGTATGGATGTGATGGACAGTGGGGAATATTATCTGGATGGCATGGCAATCCACGAGACCAAAGAGGACGACCTGACCATGGTGCGCAACCAGAAGATCGGGTTCATTTTCCAGAACTATCAGCTGATCCCGACCTATAATGTCATGCAGAATATTATCATGCCCCTGCTGATGCGCGGCATGACCCACGAGGAAGCAGAAGAAAAGTGTAAAAATACGATCAAACTGCTGGGGCTGGATCATCGTATCGGACATAAGCCCAACGAATTGTCCGGCGGACAGAAGCAGAGAGTATCCATTGCCAGAGCACTGGTGGGACAGCCGGCGATCCTTCTGGCGGATGAGCCTACCGGTGCTCTGGATCAGACCAGCGGTAAGGAAGTACTGAAGCTGTTCCGGGAACTGAACGATATGGGCAACACCATCGTCATGATCACCCACGACCTGGGCGTTGCCCAGTCCGCGAAGCAAATTGTCCGCATCGTGGACGGACAGTTGCAGGAGTAAAAGACGCCCCCTTTTCCAGCTTGCGTGTGTCAGATGCATATAGTAAAATAGTACACAGAAAAAGCAGAACTAAAATAAGCTTTTGATATGGGTGGATTATGAAGAGAAACAGTGACAGGCGTTCGGAAAATACAATCGTATTCAGCTATCTGAGAACTTATTTGATCGTATTGATCATACCGTTGATCATCTGCTCTCTGTACTGCGGGCGGGTGATCAGCATCCTGGAGCGAGACGATACGCTTCAGGCGGTGGAAAAGCTCCGCTATTCGGAGACATCGGTGGACACGCTGCTGGAAGAGGCGGAAGGCGTCGGCAGTATGATCCTTAATAATGTAGCGGTGCAGAATTTTACCGGCAAGGCAGACGCGCTGCAATATCCGAATACCTACAGTATTATAGAGCTGCAGAGGACATTGCCGGATATTTCCTATACAAATGAAAATATCTACGGATATTTTATTTTCTTTGATCAAAGCCAGCTGGTGATCAACAGGAACATTGCGTACACTTATCCGGACTTTTATGAGCTGTATTTTCATGAACAGCAATATGATACCTATGAGGAGTGGCTGCAGAACAAGACCGGGATGAACAGACAATACGGTATTCTCGCAAGCCGTGAATATCTCTTCGGACAGGCAGGCATCACCGAAGAGATGATGACCTACGATGTCCCGCTTCCGTCATATTCCTTCGAAGACAACAGTCTGGTCAGAGTCTGTATCCGCAAGGCTGCGGTGGAAGCATTGATGCCGACACTGGCAGAGGATACGGCACAGATGATCCAAAATGACCAGGGGAAGCTGTTATATTGTGAAGGAATGATTGATGCACAGGAGACGGAGGAACTCCTCGCAGCCTCCGGTCGGGAAAAGGATTATGACGGCGTACATTGCAAATATATTCGTTATCAGGGCGAGCAGTATCTGCTGTTGTCCGCCACTTCGGAACGCACGGGATTGACATATTCCTTCCTGCAGCCGTCCCTTGCCGTCAGAGTCAGAGGACTTCAGACGGTGCTGTATATGGTGCTGCTGATCCTCTTCGCCGGACTGGTGGGAATCATCCTCAGCATCCGGATGTCTTATAAGACAGCGCGACCGATCAACGAACTGTTGAAAGAAGTACTGGTGAATGATAATGAAGTCAATGGAAATACGATGTTTTCCCATCTGCACAATTCGTACCGGAGACTTATGACAGCCAACAGCGAGCTGCAGACCGCGATGGAAGAGCAGAAGCCTTTTCTGCAGGAGGTGTTCAGCTATCAGCTGTTGTACGGCAATATCGGTCTGGACGATGATATCTATAAAAATGCGGATTACGTACAGTTTGCCTATCGGGATAAGGTATTCTGGGTATTGCTGTTCCGCGGCAGAACGGAACAACTGCCGGAGGGACCCTTGCAGGCGCATAATCTGTATACCATCGTACTGACGGAACTGATCCGCAAATTCCTCCCGGACAGACAGGTGATCACAGCCGGTGAAGACAAAGTTATCGTGATCATGGAATTGCCGAAAGAGCAGCGGGCGGAATACCACAGACAATCCGAAGCTCTGGTACAAAAGCTGGGACAGGAGCTGCCGGAAGCGCTGGCAGACGGGATCGGGGTATACGGCGGAACCGTGGCAGAGGATCTGGCGCAGATCAGTATTTCTTATGAAAATGCCATGTTGATGCAGCTCTATCAGGAAAAAGACGGCTCCCGGAATATTATTTGGTATGAAAAGCAGAAGCAGGTGAATACCTATCCGACGGAAGAGAAATGCCGTGCGCTGCTCCATCAGGTACTGAAGGGCGATGTGGAAAATGTCTATCAGACGTTTGCGGATGTGATCGAAGAGTATTTTATTCAGGGAAGCCTGAATCCCTATCTCCAGAATCTGCTGCTGGATGAGCTGCAGATCAATCTGGTACGGATCATGGATATCCTGCGGGTATCCGACAACGAATATCAGGAATTCTGCCAGAGACTGGAGCGCAATCATAATGACGATATGCTGGAGCGGATCCGGATCACGAGGAATCTGTATCTGGAGCTGGGACAGAAGGTATACGAGCGGAAAAACGGCAAGGTCGTGGAGCTGTCCGCAGTGATCGCCTATTTGAACCTCCACTATGCAGATCAGGATCTGTCGCTGACGAGTACGGCGGAAGCCATGCAGGTAAGTGAGGGATATCTGTCCACACTCTTCAAACAGGAAACGGGAGTAAAGTTCTCCTCCTACGTGGAACAGCTTCGAATGGAGCAGGCAAAACAGCTGCTGAGTACAACATCCATGACCATACGGGAGATCACACAGCGGACGGGATACACTTCGGAGAATTCCTTCTGCCGGGCGTTCAAGAGAGTGACCGGTATGAGCACGACGGAATGGAAAACCCAGGAAAAATAAGGGTTTTCGGACATATTGAAAGGATTGCATATTCATTTTAAGTAAATGAATATGCAATTTTTTTGCGCCTTTTTTGGGGAGGAAGTTTTGCATATGCGTCAAAAAGAGATGGATATATACAACACCATATGGGGTGTGTTTTAATCGGGCTATCAGGAGGGCAGACAAAAAGCTGCCAAACAAAAAACAAAAAGAAAAAGAGAAAGGAGAGTTGTGGGAGATGGCAATCGCACAAAAAAAATCAGCCGGAGCCTCCTCTAAAAAAAGCCTGTTGAAATATCTGCAGGGGCACTGGCAATTATATCTGATGATCCTGCCACCGATCATTATGCTGTTGATCTTCGCATATGGACCGATGTACGGTATCCTGATCGCTTTCAAGGATTACAAGGTATCGCAGGGAATCTGGGGGAGCGCATGGGCGAAAAACCACGGGTTCTACAATTTTATCAAGTTTTTCAAAAATTATAACTTCTGGGAGTGTATACGGAATACGTTGACCCTGTCCCTGTATTCCCTGTTAGTATCTACCCCCTGCTCGATCATCCTGGCATTGTGTCTGAACTATGCAAGAAATGTAAAGTACCGGAAAACCGTACAGATGATTACCTATTGTCCCTATTTTATCTCTACTGTCGTGTTTGTAGGTATCATCAAACTGGTGCTGGATACCAGAATCGGTGTGATCGGAAGCTTCTTATATGATACGTTCGGTCTTAACATCATGGGCAGCGCATCCGCATTCCCGTCTCTGTATGTATGGAGTGGTGTCTGGCAGGGAGCCGGATACGGAGCCATCATCTATATGGCGACGCTGGCAGGCGTAGATATGCAGCTCCATGAGGCGGCGATCATCGACGGCGCAACGTTATTGCAGCGGATCCGCTATATTGATCTGCCGGAGGTGATTCCGACAGCAGTCATTATGCTGATCCTGAATATGGGAAGCATTCTGAATGTAGGATCCGAAAAAGTGCTGGCGATGCAGAACCAGAACAACCTGAGCGCATCCGAGGTCATCAATACCTATGCCTACAAGGTGTCACTGGTTTCCTCGTTCCCCGATTTCTCGTATTCTACGGCGATCGGACTCTTCCAGTCACTGGTGGGACTGATCCTCGTACTGGGAGCGAATAAAGTGGCGGATAAGGTATCCGGCAATGGATTTGTATAGGAGGCAGGAAGACGATTATGGAAAAGAAAGGAATTACGCAGGATAAAGTCGTGTACTTTATCAACAATATACTTCTTCTGATCTTCGCAGTCATTGTCCTGTATCCTCTGATCTATGTGGTAAGCTGCTCTTTCAGCTCGGGAGATGCGTTGATGGGGGGAAAGGTGCGTCTGTTACCAGTGGATTTTACTTTTGAAGGATATAAGACGGTATTTGGATATACTTCTATCTGGGTCGGATATAAAAACACGATTATTTACACTTTTATTGGTGTAGTGATCAGTCTGGTGATGACGCTGCTGGCGGCATATCCGCTGTCCAGAGATGATTTCAGAGGGCGGAAGGGATTCACACTGTTGTTTGTGTTTACCATGATGTTCTCCGGAGGCATGATCCCCAGTTATCTGCTGGTCAAGAATTTGCATCTGCTGAATACGATGTGGGCGGTGATCCTGCCCGGTTGTGTCAGCGCCTATAACGTGGTCGTTGCCAGAACCTTTTTCAAGCAGTCGATCCCCAAGGAGCTTCTGGAGGCAGCAGAGTTGGATGGTTGTTCGGACTTCAAGTTTTTTATCAAGATCGTTGTACCGCTGTCAAAAGCGATTATCGCAGTGCTCTGCCTGTGGTGCGCGATGCCGTTATGGAACGGATATTTCAATGCCATGATCTACATTCAGGATGAGAAAAAATACACGTTGCAGCTGGTATTGCGGAGAATTCTGCTGATGTCTCAGGTAGATTTCTCCAATGCAGCATCTCTGGATTTTGATCTGTTGGCAAAAAATCAGTATCTGAGTGAAATGCTGAAATACGGAACCATCGTACTCAGTTCACTGCCGCTGATGATACTGTATCCGTTCATTCAGAAATATTTTGCCAAGGGCGTTATGATCGGATCGGTAAAGGGCTAAAAACAATAAATCAAATATCAATCAAAAATAGTAAACCGAAGGTTTATTATGATAAAATTATTTTAAACAGGAGGTATTTCATGAAAAAAAGATTTTTACAAAAGCTGGTGGCTGTGGCAACCGCAACGACTCTGATGGGAAGTATGCTCACCGGATGTGGCTCACAGGAGACGCAGGGGGAGAATACGAGCACCGGGCAGGAAAGCACGACAGAGGAGGATCCGTTCGCGTTTGATTCTGTCAGTGATGTGACATTCCCTCTGAAAGAGAAGCTGACACTGGATGTGTTCGTATATGCTGCCAATACCGGTGGTGGTACAATGCAGGACAACTATGTGACCGACTGGATCGAGGAGAAGACCAATATTCATCTGAACTTTGTATATGACGTAGATGGAGATGAGGCGAAGACCAAGTTGAATCTGGTTATGACAGATCCGGACAGTATGCCGGATATCTTCCTGGCTACGAGATGGTCCAAGGCAGAGACTGCATTATATGCAGAACAGGGGTTGATTCTGCCGCTGGATGATTATCTGAAGGATGCTACAAGATGGAACGAACTGAATGAGATTAGTCCGATGAGAAAGGGCGACCTTGTATTATCGGATGGACATATTTATACCTACGGTGGAGATGGAGAGAGCTTCCATAATAACTACCAGAACCGTGTATGGATCTATAAGCCCTGGGTGGATCAGCTGAATGACGGCAAGATGCCGGAGACTACCGATGAACTGTATGACTTCCTCGTGGAGGTCAAGACACAGGATCCTAACGGAAACGGCAAAAATGATGAAATCCCCATGAGTGGATATATCGGAGGCTGGTGTTCCGATCCTACTGTATGGCTGATCAATGCGTTTGTACAGTGCAACAATCCTCTGAGCAATACGAACCCTACAGTCGGTGCAGGGCTGACTGTGAAGGATGGTAAGGTCAATTATTCCGTTATGACCGATGAATATAAGCAGGCATTGACTTTTATTAACAAGCTGTATGCGGAAGGGTTGTTGGATACACAGACCTTTACTCAGGATTCCAATCAGTTTGCGGCATCTCTGAATAATGAAGAGCATCTGGTAGCTATCCATGCAAGTGGCAGAAATCAGGCAGATAAGGCAACATTTAACAATGGTGAAGACGGTGACTGGGAGAACTGGGAAGTACTGGAGCCGGTAGCTGGTCCGAACGGTATCCGTCTGGCAGCCAGAGATCTGAACAATTATTTCTCCAGCGCGCTGGGAATCGTATCTGCAAACTGCAAATATCCGGAGATCGCAGTGGCACTGTTTGATTTCCTGGCAAGTGAAGACGGATCTCATACACAGTCTGAAGGACCTCAGGGATATGCATGGGATTATGTAACAGAAGGAACCGGTCTGGGCGGTGGAACCGCAACTTACAAGGTAACAAAGCTCACCGATGATTTTGACTGGACAGCAGCAGGTTTTGCGAAATCTTATGAGCATTACAGTTGGCCTTCAGATGCTTGTATCCGTACTGACAATGCGGAATATCGTGGACAGTTACTGGTAGAGAACCCGAAGATGAATCTGGAGTATATCTTACAGCAGGCAGCAGAGAAGTATCAGAAGTATGCTCCCGCAGATGATACACTCGTACCCAATATTGCCTTTGATACCGAATCCGCACAGAAGATCTCCGAATACTCTCTGACGATCGGCGGATATGTGAATCAGGCTACCGTACAGTTCATCACAGGTGATCTGAACATCGACACAGATTGGGATAACTATATTACGACTTTGAAAAATATGGGCGTAGAGGATTATCTGAAGATCTATCAGGAACAGTATGACAATTATATGGCAAATGCAGCAAAATAAGGAGAGACAGGAGCAATATGACAGGATATTTTAACAATCCGATTCTGCCTGGATTCCATCCGGATCCAAGCATATGCAGAGTGGGAGAAGATTACTATATGGCAACTTCTTCGTTCGCATATTTTCCCGGAATTCCGCTGTTTCACAGCAGAGATCTCGTACACTGGGAACAGATCGGTCATGTGATCCACAGAAGAGAACAACTGGATTTTGATAACTGTCAGATGGCGTTGGGGCTTTGGGCCCCAACGCTACGCTTTCATCAGGGAAGATTTTATCTGATCAATACCTTTGTATCAGAAGGACTCCATGAAAAGCGGATGAATTATATTGTGACAGCAGAGAATCCCGCAGGTCCCTGGAGTGATCCGGTTGTCGTGGAAGGTGCGGATGGCATCGATCCGAGTCTGTATTTCGGGGAAGATGGAAAAATGTGGTATATCGGTAACTTTATCTGCCAGCCGGAACAGTACGACGGACATCATGGGATCTATCTGCAGCAGATCGATCCGGAGACATTTCAGTTCTGCAGCGAGCGATATGTTCTGTGGGACGGAATACAGACACAGGGAAAATGGCTGGAGGCACCGCATATTTATCATCATGGGGACTGGTACTATCTGATGGTGGCAGAGGGAGGCACTTTTACCAACCATTGTGTGATGATGGCGAGAAGCCGCGAAATTACGGGACCTTATGAGATCTGCCAGAGAAATCCGATCGTGACTCACAGACATATGCCGTTGATGAGCGAGATATCGGTGGTGGGTCATGCAGATCTGGTGGAAACCACCCGGGGCGAATGGTGGATGGTATTGCTGGGAGTCCGTCCCTATGAAGGATTCCACTATAATCTGGGTCGTGAGACGTTCCTCGTTCCGGTGACATGGGATACTGAGGACGAATGGCTGAAAATAGACAATGCCAATGGACAGGTGAATTCCAGAGAACGTAAGCCGGAGCTGGAGGAGACTGTATATCCCGTGCGTGAGAGCTTTACCGGATTTGAAGGAGGCAGGCTGGGACTGCAGTGGAACAGTGTGCATCCGCTTCCGGAGGGAGCATATTCCCTGACGCGGAGAAGCAGCTTTTTAAGCCTGCGGTTGCGGAGTGAGAGACTGGAAACCGTGAGCACACCCTCCTTTATCGGCAGACGACAGGAGCATAAGGAATTCCAGGTGCAGACTGCCATGGAATTCGAACCGCAGTCGGAGGATCAGGAGGCAGGACTGGCTCTGTTACAGGATGAAGGCTACAATTATCAGTTCCTGATCGGAAGTGAGAATGGAGCGAAATGCCTGCGCCTGTATCAGGTAGAGCAGGGTGAGAAGATGCTGCTGAAGAGTTGTGTCCTTCCGGAGCAGGGCAGATGGTATATGACCATACGCGGGCAGGCAGAATATTATAATTTCTATATTTCATCCGAAGAAGGCAGTCAGGAACTGTTCTATGAAAAGGCTCCGGCAGCGGTTCTGAGTACCCGATATCGTGACGGATTCACCGGCGTGTATATCGGAATGTATGCTGTGGCAGCTACGGACAGTGACAATTATGCGGAATACGACTGGTTCCAGTATACACCTGCGTAACAGATAAAAAATAATAGAAATATACAGATATAAGGAGACAGAGAGTTGAAACGAAAGGGAAATCTATGTTATAAAGGAATCGGTCGGCTGTCCCCGCAGACAAACTACAGTGAGGACGGAGTGTTACCGGAGGATGGAATGCCTGTCGGAACAGGTCGTATGGGGACACTCGTCTGGCTGACGCCGAATGCATTGCATATGCAGATCAACCGGGTGGATGTCTTTGGAATGGATTCTTCCTCCCATTCCGTGAACGGAACGGATTCGGATTTTTCGGAGGGATGTGCCTTTTTTGATATCGAACTGGGCAGGATGGATCAGCCGGTATTTGATGAAAATACGACACAGGAGCTGTCGGTCGAGAACGGTCGTATGACCATCCATGGCAATGGTGTGGAAATCTGCTGTTATGGAAATATGACGGAAGAGCATGGTGAGGAGGATTTCCTCATCGTGGAAATACAGGACAGAAGACCGCAGAAGGAACGGCTCCGTGCCGATCTCCGGACACTGCGCTTCTTAAGTCAGTACCCGGTCGGATGCAATAACCGTAACTATCGGAATCCGGTGATGTACAAAGAAGGTGTTGTCTCCTACCAGAAACAGAACTACCAGCTGTCAGAATCGCTGCTGCACAAGGAAGCACACCGGATTGGACTGGAGCAGATCTTCACAGAGAAGGCGTTCTATTGTCGGAGTCTGGTGGAGGTGGAGGCGCCGGGCAGCAGGGTGAATACCTGGTATCGCAATCCTACAGAGGTGGTGCTGGAGACAGAGGCGGAGGATGGGAATTACGTATTTGCCATCGCGTCCTACGCAACATTGCAGAAGGATATGGAGTTCCGGAAGATTCCACTGGCAGAGCGCTGCGCGGATATGGCAGCTCTGCGGAGGCAAAACGAAGCGTGGTGGAAGAGCTTTTGGGAGAGAACTCCGCTATATGATTTCACCAGTGAAAATGGCAGAGGACAGCAGATCACAGAGGATATCGACTATTTTTATTATATTATGGCGATCACATCCAGAGGCAGTTATATGCCGCGGTACGGAGGACTGCTGTTCAGCACCGGCGGAGACTTCAAAATGTGGGGTGCACAGTACTGGTGGCACAATTCATCCTGTTATTATGCCGCATTGATCTCGTCGGGCTGCACAGAGCTGGCGGAAGCTTTTGTAAAGCATATGAAGAACTGGCAGCAGGCGTGTGAAAAGGCAGCCGTACAGCAATGGGGCAGCAGGGGACTCTGGATCCCGGAGACCACATGGTTCAACGGACCGGAAGAGATCCCGGAGGAATTGCAGACGGAATTCCAGGAACTGTACACTTGCAAACGGGACTGGAGCGAGCGGACGGAAGCATTCCGAAAATTCGCAGAAGGACGTAACAGCTTCGATTCCCGTTACAGCTATCTCTCCCACAGAGCGGACGGCAGGGAAGAACGCGGTTTCGGACCGTTTGGATATGTCAGTCATATTTTCTCCACGACAGCGAAGATCGCTTACTGGATGTGGCGGCTGGCAGAAATGAAAAATGATGAGAACTGGCTGCGGGAGAATGCTTATCCCTTCCTGAAGGGATGTGCGGAATTGTATGTGAATCTGCCGCTGATCCGGGAGGAAGAGGACGGAAAGCTCCATATCATACATACCAATAATCACGAGGTGATGTGGGATTGCAGGGATGCGGTATCCGAGCTGGCGGCAATGCATGGGATCCTGCCGATCGCCATCAAGGCAGCGGAGAGACTGGAAATCGATCAGGAGGAGGCAGCAGAGTGGAAGGAATTCCTCCGGAAGCTTGCGCCGATGCCGGTATCCACGGAACCCGAGGCACTGACGACGGGAGAGGAGCAGGAAGAATGCTGGGCAAGCGCCCGGTCGCAGGCAAGAAAGGGAAATGCCAGCCATGAACACGTTTCCGATCCGTTGATCCTGTATGATCTGTGTACGCCGGAGACGGAAAATGAGGAGATCCGCAGGCTGGGTCAGAATACACTGGCGATGACAATGAGGCACTTTGGCTATGGCAGGGAAGTGAAGGTAAATACGCTGGATATGTGCGTGGATGCGGTGGCGCGTTGCTGTCAGCCGGAAGCGATGGAAGAATTTGTCGGAGCAATGCATGATCTGAAAGATTATGAGAGAGATTTCACAGATCTGGAGGCGTGCGCACAGACAAAGATCCTGGCAAACCGTATGACGCTCAGAGAGGGACCACAGGCACCGGATGTCCAGAGACTGGGACATATCACATCGTCGATGGCGAATGCGGTATGTCAGGGGTATCCCAAGGCGCCCGGAGAAGATCCGGTACTCTATCTATTCTCATCTCTGCCCAGTGGTTGGAACGCGCATATCCGGGTGAATACCGAACATGGCTATCTGGCAGAGGCGGTAGCGGAGGATGGTATCTGCAGCTGGATCCGTCTGATCGGAAGCACGGACAAAATGGTGCTGCGCAATCCATGGGGAGAGCGGCAGGTAAAGATCGCTTACGAGCAGACAGAGGAAATACAGCAGGGAAAATATCTCACGATAAGCGGCAGCTGCAGGATATGCGCTGTATAAAAAGACAGGAAAAATAAAAAAGATAAGAAAAGATAGGAAGAAAACAGGAGAGGGACATGATATTTGATCAGATTTTATTCCATAATGTAGAAGAACTGGAAGAGACGGAAAAAGGGTATTTGCTGCGAAGAGTCTGTAAGAAAGTCCGGGACGGGATCAGTGACGGTGTGCAGAATAATCGTTTTGCCACCGGCGTAGAGCTGCGGTTCCGGATGACAGACGGTGCCGTGGATCTGACGCTGAGCAGCGAACTGGTGGCAGAAAGCGCTACGGTACATATCTTTTTCGGATCTTTTCAGGGAGGCGGGGAATATTCTTCGAAAAATGTCGGTCCCGGAAATACGACGATCCATATAGAATATCCGACAGGCATGGAGAAGCTGCGGCAGCTTGCGGAGGAGTATCATCTGCCCTATGATCCGGAGGTGGTGCGGGTGGTGATGCCCTATACTCCGTGTTATTACGTCGGAGTGAAGGGGAAAGTGGAGCCGCCCCGCAGCGGAGACCTGCCGGAGAAGACGTATCTGGCGTATGGTTCGTCGATCACACATGGAAGTCTCGGATTGATCCAGCCGGATTCCTATGCATTCCGGATCGCACAGCAGCTGGGGACAGATTATCTGAATCTGGGATTTGCCGGGTGTGCGTTGATGGAAGAGGAGATGGCGGAATATCTCATATCCCGTAAAGATTGGGATTTTGCTTCGGTGGAAATGGGAATCAATGCGGTAGGAGAGAAACGGAGACTGGAGCTTGCGGAATTCGAGCGGAGGATCGATCGGTTTACACAGATCCTGGCGGCGGATCCCCGACCGGTATTTGCCACATCGATCTTCGTATTCAATGGAGAGGATGCAGAGCAGGAACTGGCGGAGAAGATGCGCCGGATCGTGCGCAGATATGCGGCAGAACGTCTGATATTCACAGATGGTCTGCAACTGTTGGGAGATCCGACACTGATCTCCGCGGACTGCACACATCCCAGTGTCAGAGGCATTGAGCAGATCGCAGTCCGCTGGGGACATATCATGCAGGAGACCCTGCAGATGACAGACTTTTGAGTATATGGGGTTGGGAGAGCGTCAGATATTGTCGCTGTTCCAGCCCCAGTATTTTACGGTCTGGTACTTCACGTAGACGTGATCCGGCGCGATGCCCATGACTTCGTCGAAGATCTTGCAGATCTCTGCGGTCAGTGCGGAGAAGGCTGCGGCATCCTCGTCGCCGAAGACACTGACATCGACCATAGCCAGCGGCTCGCTGTTGTCACCGCGGAAGTAGAGGTTGTAGTTCGGCTCGAAGCCCAGCATAAGCCAGTTCTCGGATTTGCCGGGAACGATGGAGATTGCCTGTCCGAGGCGGGTTTTTAATGCCTGCTCCTGTTCTGCGGAGACAGACGTACTGATCTTGGAATTGATAAAAGGCATAATAGTTCCTCCTTGTATATTATATAGTCTTTCTTCCATAGTAAATCCGGAATGGGTCGGAAGCAAGGGTTTTGTAAAAGCTTTTTGTGAAAAAATATATACAATGTATACAAAGGAAGTCAATGGCAAACACTTTTTTCATGAGAAACCGGACAATCGTCAGGATCGGGATTTGTAGAGAAAAGAGGCTGCCATGCGGGATGATCTGGGGATAACGACGAGAATAGAGAACGGAAAAGCGTATCTGGAATTCACACTGCCGGAGAAGCTGCGGGAGGGAGACGCTTGTGGCGGGCGGCTCCGGATCGTGATCAGAGAAGCCGGAGACGGAAGGCAGATATTCTGCGGGGAGTATGATCCCGGGGAGCTGGAGCCGATGACGGCGCTGCTGTTGCGGCCGCATCTGTGGAATGGGATGCGGGATCCGTATTTATATGAGGTGGAAGCCTGCGGGAACTTCCGGGTGGATGACGCGCTGACACAGCTGTGGTGGCGGCAGAAGCTGGCGATTTATGACCTGCGTGTCATAGAGAAAAAGGGAATCTTTCTAAACGATGCAGAGCTGCCATTGCACGTCGTGGAATATCATCTGCCGTGGGAGAGCGGGAACGCGGATCAGAGAGAGGAGGATGGCGGCTGGGATCCGGAGATGGTTACACAGGATTTAGAGCTGCTTGCCTGCATGGGAGCCAATGCATTGCTGGTGCGGGAGGAGCCGGACTGCTCACAGATGCGCTTTTTCCACCAGATCTGTCTCGAACGTGGATTCCTCACGGGAAACCGGTGGATAACCGAGGAAAAGATTCCGGTGTATCGTGGATATCCGAGATCCTCAGGCTGCCCCGGCGAAACCGTGCGGGAAGAAACCGCGACCGCCCAGTCACCGGAGGAGCTGCTGGCTCCTGACGGCAGGACGCTGACAGAGAACTATTACCGCTATCAGGCAAAGTGGGGCACACAGCCCGTGCTCTGTCCGGCGCTCTCGACCCTGCATAGACAGCCGGACGGAATGCTCGCTCTGACGGTTTACAGCAATCAGAAAAAGGTAGCGCTCTACATCGAGGGAGTGCTCTTTTTATTCCAGTCCGGCGGACCGGAATATATCTTCGAGGATATCCCGGTGGCGAAGCTGCCCTTGCGGCTGGCTCTGGAAGCCGGGAATCTGAATACGGCGCTGACGATCAGCCGGATCCCTTCGGGTTCACACAATTTTCACAAAGAAATCACCTTTTCATGACATTTGCCTCATACAATAATATAGTCGAATTGCGGGAGCGGGTTACCGCGCAGCAATTCGGGATATCAACAGGTGGGGGAAAGAACACCATCTCAGGGAGGCAAATATGATAGAAGTAAGCAATCTTACAAAAAAATATGGTGACCATATTGCCGTAGATCATCTCTCTTTCCGTGTGGAAAAGGGACAGATTTACGGCTTTCTTGGTCCAAACGGCGCAGGTAAATCCACGACCATGAACATCATCACGGGTTATCTGGCAGCCACGGAGGGTACTGTGACGATCGATGGCAAAGATGTCCAAAAAGATCCGGAGGAGGCAAAGCGTGCCATCGGTTATCTGCCGGAGCTTCCGCCGCTGTATGTAGACATGACTGTCAGAGAATACCTGGATTTCGTGGCAGAACTGAAAAAAGTGCCGAAAAAAGAGCGGAAGCAGCAGATTGATGAGGTCATGGAAATGACACAGATCACCGATATGCAGCAGCGTCTGATCAGGAATCTGTCAAAAGGTTACAGGCAGAGAGTCGGACTGGCGCAGGCAATCCTTGGCTACCCTGAGGTTATCATTCTGGATGAGCCCACGGTAGGTCTGGATCCGAAACAGATCATCGAGATCCGTGATCTGATCCGCAAGCTGGGGGAGAATCATACCGTGATCCTCAGCTCCCATATTCTGTCGGAGGTCAGTGCGGTCTGCGACCATATTATGATCATAGCCCACGGTAAGCTGGTAGCCAGTGATTCTCCAGAGAATCTGCAGAAGCTTATGAGTGGTTCCATGGAACTGGATCTGGAAGTAAAGGGAAGCATCGCTGCGGTGAAGAGTGCATTGCAGGAGATCTCACAGATCGACCGGATCGAAGAGAACACGGAGGCATCCAAAAATATTGCAAAGCTGAAAGTGATCTCCAAAGAGAATGCAGATATCAGAGAGCAGGTATTCTATGCACTGGCAGATGCAAAGCTGCCTATTTTAGAGATGACCCATGCGGAGAAGTCTCTGGAAGACATCTTCCTGGAACTGACCGAGGATGTAGCACCCACACAGCCGGAGAAGCACAAACTATTCTCAAAAAGAAAAAGGCCGGAAATGTCAGATGCTGCCGCACAGCAGACAGAAGCTTCGGAAGAGGAAGCACAGCCCGGAGAAGAGAAAAAAGAAACTGTAACTACAAAGGAGGCGGAATAATATGCTAGCCATTTATAAGAGAGAATTGAAATCCTATTTCCGTTCCTTTATCGGATTTTTATTTATTGCAGTCACCCTGTTTTTCCTGGGACTGTATTTCAGTGTTTATAACCTGATGAACGGATATCCTTATTTTGCGTATGTGGTATCCAGCGTTACCTTTTTATTCATGCTGACCGTGCCGATCCTGACCATGCGTATTCTGGCGGAGGAAAAGCGGAGCAAGACGGATCAGCTGATCCTGACGGCACCGGTGTCCGTAGGCGGCATCGTTATGGGAAAATTCCTGGCGCTGTTAACTATATTTGCCATTCCCGTAGCGATCATCTGCTTTTACCCGCTGATCATGGCGCAGTACGGCAGTGTTCCCATGGGAGAGGCTTACCTGTCGATCCTGGCATATTTCCTCTTCGGGATGACCGCCATTGCCATCGGTCTGTTCCTGTCTTCCGTGACAGAGAGCCAGGTCATCGCAGCAGTACTTACTTTTTTAGTATTGTTCCTGGGATATATGATGGATTCCATCTGCTCCATTATTTCCAGTACCGGCAATCTGTTGACAAAGCTGCTGCGTTGCTTTGATCTGTATACGCCGTTTTCTAACCTGTTAAACGGCACACTGGATGTATCTTCTATCGTATATTATGCATCCGTTACGGCACTGGTTCTGTTCCTGACAGTACAGTCCATTCAGAAACGCCGTTACAGCATGTCCGTGAAGAACTTAAGCTTCAGTGCTTACAGTACCGGTATGATCGCCGTAGCGGTAGCGCTGGTAGTAGTCGTTAATATTATCATGGGCGAGATGCCTTCCAGCTGGACAGCAATCGACATGACCAGCCAGAAGCTGTATTCCCTGACAGATCAGACCGTCGACTATGTGAAAAATATGCAGGATGATGTGACAATCTATGTGTTGGTAAATCAGGACAATCAGGATACCACACTGGGGCAGACTTTGCAGAGATACGATGATCTGTCGGATCATATCACCGTGGAATATGTGGATCCCACCGTTAACCCGATGTTCTATACCCAGTACACCACCGGCAACATCAGCACGAACAGCCTGATCGTGGTCAGCGACAAGCGCAGCAAGGTCATTGATTACAACGATGTCTATGAGTCTTCCTATGATTTTGACTATTCGACCTACAGTTATAACACCACGACCACCGGTTATGATGGCGAAGGACAGATCACCAGTGCGCTGGATTATGTGTTAAATGATGATATGCCCAAGGTATATATGACAACAGGACATAATGAACTGAGTTTAAGCAACACTTTTACATCCGCACTAAACAAGGAAAATGTGGATTATGAGACCGTGAATCTGATGGATCTGGATGCTATCCCCGACGATGCGGCCTGTCTGTTCATTAACGGTGCCACCAGTGATTTTTCATCCGATGATAAGGATAAGGTGATCGACTATCTGAACAACGGTGGAAAAGTCATCCTGGTAACCGGCTATACCGATGAGGAGACACCGAATATTGATGCTATTTTAAGCTATATGAATCTGAGCATTGCCAAAGGACTGGTGGTGGAGAACGATTCCAACGGCTACTACAGAAGCCCTTATTATATCCTGCCCACCCAGAGCTCTGACAGTTATACTTCCGGTACTTACGGAAAATACCTGTTCCTGCCGTACTCTCAGGGAATTATTGTTCCGGAGGAAGAGAGCAGCGACGAGACAGTCACCGGCGATATTACTTATGATGTGTTCTTAAGTACCTCCGACAGTTCTTTTGCAAAACAGGATGTGAGCAATGCGCAGGACTTCTCGCAGGGTGAAAATGATGTAAATGGTCCCTTCGCACTGGGGGTGGAAGCAGTAAAGACACTGGATGATGGAGATGCGACACTGGTCGTGTACGGTTGTGAGCAGCTGTTCACGGATGATGCAGATTCTGTCGTCAGTGGTGCGAACCTGACCCTGTTCACCAATACATTCAGTGGAATGGCAGATCATGAGACCTCGGTATCTATTCCGGTAAAAAGTTATGAGGTCTCTAATCTGGTAGTGGATTCCGCACAGATTCTGCTGCTGGGGCTGCTGGTTACCGTGATTCTTCCCGTCGGCTGTATGATCGTCGGATTCGTGATCTGGTTCCGCAGACGGAAGAAATAATTGTGAAAGGCGTGAGTTATAGATATGAAAAAGAAACAAAGACAGATGATCGGAATGCTGCTGGCACTGGTGGTTCTGGCGGCAGCATTCCTGGGCATCCGACAGTATAATAAAAATGCATCGTCTGCGACATCCACCACCGAGGATACACAGGAGACGGTGCTGGATGTGAACTCCGATGATATTACCAGCTTCCGCTATGTATATGAGGGAGAGACCTATGCCTTTGAAAAAGAGGATGACACATGGTACTATGCGGACGATCATTCCCTGAATCTGAACCAGGATCGGATCAAGGCGATGATCCTGAAGGTGGCACCGTTAAAGGCAGATCAGGTGATTGAGAATGTGACGGACATGTCACAGTATGGATTGGCAGATCCGGAGCGTACCATTCAGTACGAGACTGCAGATCGCAGTGTGATCATTAATATTGGTAATCTGAATTCCATGACCAGCCAGTATTACATCGCATTTCCCTCTGAAATGAAAGTGTATGTCGTGGCCACCAACGTGGTAACCGGATTCAACTATACACTGGAGGATCTGGTGGAGGTGGAGGAGACTGCTGAAGAGACAGAAAGCACCGAAGCTACAGATACTACGATAACGGAAAGCGAGACAACGAAAACTGCGACGGAGACAAATTAGGGATTCTCCCCGCGAATGACAATAATGTCATTTAATTTTAATATCGTATCTTTTTGAGGCAGAATGGACAGATCCTCCCGCAGAATGAGGAAGATCGTGACCTGTTCTGCCTCTTCCATTTCTTCCACGGATTTGCCGGCGAAGCGTTTATCCACGAAGATCTCGGCGATCTCATGAATATCTGCCGCTTTAATATTAGAGAGACTGCTTTTGCGCTGGTACTGTTCCACGAAACCGGCACTGATGATACCGGTGGGGATAGCCACGGCACCGACACCGAGATAGGCGATACAGATCGCCATGATCCGGCCGAGTGTGGTGATGGGATAGATGTCTCCGTAGCCCACGGTGAGCAGCGTTGACATGCTCCACCAGATGCCGCTGAAGGCATTGCGGAATACTTCCGGCTGGGAATCATGTTCCACGCTGTACATGCACAGACTGCTGGCGAGCATCAGAATCAGTACGATGAACACGGAGGAAATGATCTGATTGCGTTTTTCATACAATACCGTAGTGATGACATTGAAGGAATCATACCGTGCATTCAGGCGGAACAAATGGAAGATCCTCGCCACCCGCAGCATCCGGAAGATGACCATGCCGGACAGGAAGAAAAAGGGTAAAATTGTCAGCAGGTCGATAATGCCGTCGAAGGAGATCAGAAACCGCAGCCGGGAGCGGAACTCGTTTTTATCAGGATATAGATAGTCCGCAGTCCAGATCCGCAGAATGTATTCCACGCAGAAGATCAGGATAGTAATGACTTCTATGACATGAAATGCAGGAAATAAAAAGGTTAGTTCGTCAAATGTCTGTAAAAAAGTCACCAGAATATTGGCACAGATGACCACCGCAATAAAAATGTCGAAAAGCCGGCTCAGAGGATTGCTTTTATCGCCGATCTGGAGGATGCTAAATACTTTTTTTCTTCATAGCCCTTTTCTCCTGTAGAATAGACACATCAATATATCCATCATATCGACCCCCAAATGGAAAGTCAAGAAATCCCATGGCGGAATCTGTCAACCTGGTTAGAAAAAGTCATATATTATAGTAACCCTGAATAAAATGGAAGGATGAAAATATATGGCAAGATTTACGAATCAGGCGCAGCTTCGCTACGGTGATGAAGTCACCAATTCGAACATTGTGGTAGGAGAGATCCGGGAGGTACTGTCGGCTACCAAGACGGCAGTCCGGGAGACTTACGGACAGAGGGATAATGTGACCTATATTATCAGTATTGTAAACTCCGGTCAGACGGCATTTACCGGAGCAACACTGGAGGATGATCTGGGAGAATATGATTTCGGCGAAAGAGAACTGACACCGTTAACCTATATCCCCGGAACCATTAAATACTATATTGACGGCGTATTGCAGCCCACTCCCGTGGTTACGGCAGGCCCGCCTCTCACTGTGAGCGGACTGACCATTCCCGCCTAGGGCAATGCTATCGTTGTCTATGAAGCGGAGCTGAATTCCTATGCACCTCTGGGAGTGGAAGCGACGATCACCAACACGGCAGTCATTACCGCCAATGTGGTGACACCCATTACGGTGCGGGAGATCATTAATGCCGAGGAGCAGTCTCTGCTTACCATCACGAAGTCCGTCAGCCCCGTACCCGTTACGGAAAATGGCACGCTGACCTATACGTTTGTGATCCAGAATCTGGGCAATACCGCAGCGACGGAGGAGACCGGAGTGGTGATCACGGATACCTTTAATCCGGTGCTTAAGAACCTGACGGCTACCTTTAACGGTACCGCATGGACGGAAGGTGCCGATTATACCTATGATGAGATTACGGGCATGTTCGCCAGTGTGGCGGGCAAGATCACCGTACCCGCAGCGACTTACACGCAGGATACCACCACGGGAGCCTGGGGAATCAACCCCGGTGTCAGCACGCTAGTGATCTCCGGAACCGTATAGCCCCCGGAGGAAGTAAATAAGGTGAGATAATGGACCGCCCTTACGGAGATTGTGACAGCGGCAATCCCGTAAGGGCGGCTTTTTAAGTAAAAACGGGCAAAGAGAGTTTCTTGTCGTTTACAATCATAGAGAGAAAGGATGGAATATCGAAGCGCAACAATTTCAGAGCGTGAGGCATTGACAGATATAGAAATGATAAAGGATATAATGGCGGTAGTGTACAAGAAATTGGGTATAAAAGCTGCTCAGAATGACTTGACAATCAGATAAAGCCGTGCATATTATTAAATAGAAACCGGTTACTTATATGCTGAAATATACTTAGACAGGAGAAAAATAATGAGAATAGGAGTATTGGAAGCTGGGGGCACGAAAATGGTATGTGCTGTTGGCGATGAAAATGGACAAATTTTAGAAAGAGTTTCAATTGCAACTGGAAAGCCTGAGGAAACAATGCCCGATATATTGGAATTTTTTCACCAATATTCTTTAGACGCTATTGGCATAGGAACATTTGGGCCGGTAGATCTGGATCGGACATCCCCTACTTATGGATATATTATGTCTACACCAAAGATTCCATGGAGAAATTTTGATTTGCTTGGATGCATTAAAAAAGAGTTTATGCTTCCAATAGGACTGGATACAGACGTAAATGCCTCTGCAATCGGAGAAGCTACTTATGGAGTTACCAAAGGATTGGACAGCAGCATCTATATAACGGTAGGAACAGGTATAGGTGTGGGAGTGATTCTGGACGGCAAAGCGGTGCATGGTATGCAGCATCCCGAAGCCGGACATATATTGCTGAGTAGACATCCGGAAGATACTTACGCTGGACGGTGTCCATATCACGGCAATTGCCTGGAGGGACTCGCATCGGGACCGGCTATTGAAGAGCGTTTTGGAAGAAAGGCAAAGGAACTTCCTGTGGATTCCGTTGCATGGGAAATAGAAAGTTATTATCTGGCTCAGGCTTTGGTGGATTTTACATTGACTTATTCACCCAAAAGGATTGTACTGGGTGGTGGAGTAATGCATCAGAAACAATTATTTGCGATGATCCGCGAGAAGTATAAGAAGATGTTGAATCATTATGTAGATACACCGTACGTAAGAGATTTAGATAATTATATAGTACCTTATAGCCTGAATGATGATCAGGGAATTATGGGATGCATCAGGATAGGACTTGATGAAATGAAACGATAGAATGTGATATAAAATATAAAAAGCTGCCAAAAGCAGCTTTTTATATTTTACGAGGTTGTTTCTCTTTCGATAAGAGTTGGCTGTATAATGATGTGCTGAATAGATTCACTGCCTGCCTGCCCGTCAATGCTGCTTTGATTAATTTGATGCGCAATTAAATCGATTGCGCTTTGAGCAATAGCAGGTATATCCTGGCTTATTGTTGTGATCGGTATGATAGACTGTGAAGAGTCTGGAGAGTTGTCAAAACCAATGATCTGATATTCATCAGGAATATTCTCTCCGTGTTTGACCAGTATATTCAAAAATATGTGTGCATAAGTATCGTTACAGAAGAAAAACCCTTTTCTTTTCCCAGGGTATTTAGCCTTGACCGTCTGATAGATATCCAGAAGACAGGAATAGGATTCTTCATAATTATCTGTAAATGGACGAAGAATCAGCTCATTTGGAAGGTGATATGTTGAGCAGATATCTGAAAATCCCTGAATACGTCCATAAGCGGGAACCGCGGGTAGGACAGAGCTGTTTACGTGAAAATATATTTCACATTTGTTCCTGCGGAGAAGATCAACGGCCATTCGCGCACCAGAATAGTTGTTAGTATTAACACTACTGATAAAACGGTCTTCCCTTTCCACAGAAACGACTGGTATATTAAGTCTGGAAAGATATTCAGAAGAAAGATTGTGGCTTAGGTCTATCAGACCGATGATCTGATAAGCCAGTAATTCGTTCAAACATTTTTTCTCTGCTTCGCAATCATTATTTCCAAGAAAAGTAATAAATTTGAATCCATATTGTTCGTATGTATTAAGTACATGATTTAGAAAATAACTGTAAAATTGATAAAAAAAGTTCGGAACAATAATACCGATGATTTCACTGTTGCCTTTTGCAAAAACTCGGGCAAGCTTGTTTTCCTGATAGTTCAGCTCTTTCAGGGCTTTTGAAATTATATCGATGTTTTCCTGTGTAAGATAGGAAGGCTGATTAAAGTAACGGGAAATAGTTGCTTTGGATAAACCGGTATATTGTGCAATATCGGAAAAGGTGATTGATTTTTTTTGAGAAGCCATATTTTCTCCTGTTGTTTTCGTAATGTGATGTCGGGGTAAAAAGCCCTCCATTTTAATGTCTACGGATCGGTTTCGTGCCACGCACTCCAACATCCGCTCTGCTTCGGTGCCAAGATTCTTTGCCCGTATATGTGCGAACACATGAGAGTTTAGATCTTAGCTTTGTAACACTCTATAAGAGTATAACATTTTGTAACAGAAATGTAAATTGAAGATTAGAAACAATATAGGAACCGATTTCTTTGTGCGTTATACACAAATATAAGAAATAAAAATGCAGTATAATATACAAATATATTGATTATATGAATTGATATATTGACATAAAAGTGAAAACGTGTAAAAATAATGACAAGCAAGATGAAACCGGTTTCTTTTATGCGAAATGAGGTAAGCTATGAATTATACACTGAAAGATTTAAAGAGTTATTCAGCTACGGCTGAAAATCCTGATGCAGTATCAGGCCAGGGTGGAAAAGAAAACCATGGGAGGAAGGGATGTCCCTGTATAGAACCATTAGAAGCTGGATCAACAAAAGTTCTGCTTCACAAATATGGATCTGGAACAATACGGAAAATATGGTGCACAATACCGCCAAATCATCCGGAACATCTGAGAAATCTTATTTTAAGGATGTACTGGGATGGTCAGAAAAATCCAAGTGTAGAAGTACCGATTGGAGATTTCTTTGGTATTGCGCATGGAAGGCAAAGGAATATGGTAACCCCTTATGTGGGAATGCAGGATGCAAAAGGATTTAACTGTTTTATTCCCATGCCATTCAAGAAAGAGGTACAGATCAGTATTGAAAATGATTCGGATGTAGATGTAGATATGTTTTTTTACCAGATTGATTTCACCCTTGGTGACAGACATGATGAAAATACTGGATTTTTTCATGCACAGTTCAGACGGGAAAACCCCTGTGAGATCAAGAAAGACTATACTATTCTAGATGGGGTAAAAGGACGTGGAGTCTATATTGGCACAGTTCTTGGAATTCGCAATTTATACTATGACCATCTACAGGAATGGTGGGGAGAAGGAGAAATAAAGTATTATCTGGATGATGATACAAAGTTTCCCACCATTTGTGGAACCGGACTGGAAGACTATATCGGTGGTGGCTGGGGAACAAATGAAATCGGCACACCTTATCAGGGAGCTCCTCTGCTGGATGATGAGCAAGGATTTTATTCATTATACCGATTCCACCACTTTGATCCCATTTATTTCCAGGACAGCATCAGGGTTACAGTCCAACAACTTGGATCCGGGGAGAGAAAATGGGCAGAAGCTTTTTATGGAGATAATGGTGGTTATTATAAAGCTGTGGGATGTGCAGAGGATTCTCACCTGTGTCTGTTCGAACGAAGTGACGATTATTGCAGCGTAGCTTACTGGTATCAGGAACTTCCGACAAATCCTTTTCCGGAATTGCCAGACAGGAAAAAGAGAATGGAAGGTATTTGAAAATGACGCTCATTAAGAAAGGGATGATGTGAAATACCGTAGTTGCTTTAAAAAATCAAGAAAGAACAGTTAACTCAAAAATAATTATGGGAGGAAATATGAAGAAAAGAATTTTATCAATTTTACTTGTAGCAGCATTAGCAGCCGGAACTTTGTTTGGATGTGGCAGCGTAAAAGAAGAGACAAATGAGACAACAAAAACCATAGAAGAAGGAGCGGCAGATGCAAAAACAGCTTCGAATGCAGATTCGATAACCAATACAGAACCGGTTGAGATCACGATTGCTTATCCGAGTGATGATGGTGCAGAGGAAAAACTGAATATTCTTATTGAAGAATTTAATAAAAGCTACCCTAACATCAAGGTAAATTATGTACTGATTCCTTTCAGTTCATGGCCTGATTACATTACCAAATTGAAAACAATGGTTGCTGGTGGAACTGGACCGGATGTTGCCCGCCTGGCCGTAGAGGGTATCCAGTCCTTTGTGGCGGATGGAATGGCACTTCCTTTTGATGATTTTATTGCAGAAAATGCAGATTTAATGGAAGAGCTTGGTGTAAATGATATTCATCCCAATATTAATGCACCGTTCCAGATTGATGGAAAAACATATGGATTTGCCTGGGATTGGAATAATATTGTCATGTTCCTGAATAAGGATGTCTTTGCAGAAAAAAATATCGAGCTTCCTAGTGCTGACTGGGATAAAGATAAGTTTCTTGAAATTGCTCAGGCATTAACTTATGAGAAGGATGGAGAGAAAGTATATGGCACCGTTGCGCCGACAGATTATTTCACAGTAACGGCATGGCTTTACAATAACAATGCCAGTGTTCTGAATGAGGACATGACAAAATGTACCTTAAATTCACCGGAGGCAATTGAAACGATCCAATTTTTGTATGATCTTGTTTATAAATACGGGGTTGCGCCTTCTCCCTCAGCGGGACTGGATACTTCAAATCTGTTTATGAATGGTCAGATTGCTATGCTTGGTAACGGAAGATGGTCTATTGCTTCCCTGGCTAATAATAATTTTGAGGATTACGATATTCAGGCATTACCTGCGCTGTCAACACGGCAGAGTTCCTTCGGTTCAGGATCATTTCCTGTTCTGAGTAGCACCAAACATCCATATGAGGCAATGTTATTCTCTTCATGGTTATCTGCAAGCAGCTTTTCTCAGGAAACTTTCCTGAAGACAGACTCTGTGCCTTCAAGAATTTCTGTAATGGAAAAGATTCTTCCTACTATGCTTCCTGAAAATGGAATGCTTTGGAGAGAAAGTGCTGATGTTGCCAAGAGTATCCAGGCACCGAAGCAGCTGACAGATGTAACGGCCGTATTTGATAAGTACATGTCACTGATCTTTGCAAATGAGATTTCTGTTGAAGACGGTATGAATAAGGCAACAGAAGAAATTGATGCAATTCTGGCAGAATAAAATTTGAAAAGAAATAAATAAATGATAAAGATAATTCCCAATGCATCTTTAGCATTGGGAATTATCTTTTACAAGGAAAGGAAAGATATGGCTGGAAATAAGATCAGATCCATGCATATATTAAAAAAAGAAACTTTTGTTGCTTATCTTTTTGTCGCTCCGGCATTGATTCTGTTTCTTCTGTTTGTGGGATATCCGCTGGTTGCTTCTTTTTATCTGATGTTTTGTGATTATAACCTTATTACCAGTCCGCAGTTTGTCGGACTGAAGAATATTCTGAAATTCCTGGGAGATAAGGAAGTACCGCTTGTTATGATGAGCAGCCTGAAGCTTTTATTGGTTCTGGTTCCTGCTCATGTAATACTGGGGCTTGCACTGGCATGTCTGGTTCACAGGACAGGAAAGAAAATGTCGACGGCATACCGAATTATCCTATATATTCCAACGATCATGACGACTGTTTCTGTGGCTACTGCATGGTCCTATCTGTATGATACAGACTTTGGCGTGATTAATTACTTTCTGGAGAAACTGGGTATCGATAAAATACCATGGTTAAATTCATCAGTGTGGGCATTCTGGGCGATTGTCATATTCAGTATTTGGAAGTTTGTGGGGACGCCATTCTTATATTACTATATTGGATTGCAGAATATTCCTACATCACTTTATGAAGCTGCAGAGATTGATGGTGCAAACAGAAGACAGAAATTCCGGTATGTAACATTACCCATGCTTACGCCTACTATATTTATGGTAGTTGTATTATCGATGATTAGTTATATACAGTGCTTTGATGAGCCATATGTACTGACGCAGGGAGGTCCCGGTATTTCTACAACAACAGTAAGTCTTTATATTTACCGGAATTTTCAGGCTCAGAATATCAGCTATGCAAGTATTCTGTCGGTATTCCTGTTTGTGATAATTATGATTGTTACCATTATACAGTTCAAGATTTCTGATAAATGGGTAAATTATGATACAGAGTAGGAGAAATAGGACTGATGAAAAAATATAACTTGAAAAAGACAAATATTGTAAGTAATCTGCTTTGCCTGGTGATCTGTGTGATTGCTATGCTGCCGTTTATGTGGATGATTGCGACATCTTTACGACTGCCTGTGGATTCTTTTCGCCTGCCACCGTCGTTTTTTCCTACGGTGTTTCATTATCAGAACTATGTAGAAGTATTTCAGAAGGTGCCATTGCTTTATTATATTGGCAACAGCTTTTTGGTATCAGGCGTAGCTACATTAGTGCAGTGCATTGTTACCTGTATGGCATCTTATGCTTTTGCGAGACTGAGTTTTAAAGGAAAAAATACGATATTTATTATATTACTGTCAGGACTTATGATTCCGGTACAGACTACAGTAATTCCTATTTTCATTATGTACAAAAAAATTGGACTGATGGATACGAGACTGGGAATAATCCTTCCACTGCTCATCAATCCGCTTGGAATTTTTATCATGAAGCAGTTTATGGAGTCTATCCCCAAGAGTTATGATGAAGCGGCAAAGTTAGATGGTGCAACACACTTTTCTATATTATTCCGCATTATAGCACCAATGACAAAACCGGCAATTGTCACGGTGGCGGTTCTGGCATTTGTGGCATCTTGGAATGACTTTTACAGACCTCTGATCTTTATTACAAGTCCTGACAAAATGACATTACCGCTTGGAATGACAGCGTTAAGCGGATTGATGAGAAATACCAGTATTTCTATTATACTGGCTGGAATTCTGATTTCTTCCGTACCGCTGATATTGATTTATTCATTTGGACAGAGATATTTTGTACAGGGAATTTCTCTTTCAGGATTAAAGGGTTAAACTGGTGAAAGGATAGATAATATCATATGAAAGAATTAAGTGCAGAATTAAGAAAAGCGCAGGAATATGAAAATAAAGCGCTTAAAGAGGAGAATGAGAATAAATTTCCTGTTTTTCATTTGAAGGTTCCGACGGGGTGGATGAACGATCCCAATGGATTTTCTGTTTATAAGGGAGAGTATCATCTGTTCTTTCAGTATAATCCTTATTCCAGGGACTGGGGATCCATGCACTGGGGGCATGTGAAAAGTCAGGACCTCATTCGCTGGGAATATTTACCGGCGGCGCTTGCTCCAGATCAGCAATATGATAAAGAAGGTTGTTTTTCAGGAACAGCAATAGAGGATAATGGAAAACATATTATTGCATATACAAGTGTGTATTATGAAGATGGAATAGAAAAACCGGATAAAATACGACAGACGCAAAGCATTGCAATCGGCGATGGGGTATTTTATGTAAAACAGGAAAACAATCCGGTGATTGATAAGAATCTTTTACCAGAGGGAGCTAGCCCTGAGGATTTCAGGGATCCCAAGATTTGGAAAAGTGATGGCAGATACTATATGATTATAGCAAACAGAGGACAGGATGGGCGTGGACAGATTCTGAAATTTGTATCGGCTGATCTGAAAGAATGGAACTATATGGGATTATTTTATAAACCGGAAAAAGAACTGGGCAGAATGTGGGAATGTCCTGATTATTTTGAACTGGAAGATACAAAGGTGCTTATTGTCTCCCCGCAGGATATGCAGGCAGAAGATCTGAAGTATCATAATGGTAATGGGTCTTTATATCTTCTTGGATGTGAAAAAGAAGGATGTTTTTGTGAAAGTTATATAGATAGCCTGGACTATGGCATAGATTTTTATGCACCACAGTCTTTGACGTCAGCAGATGGCAGAAGGATCATGACTGCATGGATGCAATCATGGGATGTAAACAGTTACCCGGAAGATTTTAAATGGCGGGGCATGATGATATGCCCAAGAGAACTGCGGATGGAAGAAGGAAAGCTTAAGCAGACACCAGTAAGAGAACTGGAAAAGTATTGGGAAAATGAGATTATATATAAAAGAGTTAAAGTAAATGGAACTGCTTTCCTTAAGGGGATCAGTGGAAGAGTATTTGACCTGACACTGACAATCAGAGATATGCACTGCGATGCAGTGGAAATCAGATTAGCAAAAAAGGAACAGAAATATATCCGTATTGTGTACGATCCGGTACATGAGATCCTTACATTTGACCGGAAGTATATGAACTGCATACGGGATATTGTGAATGAAAGAAGAGTGGAGCTTGCGCCAAAGGCAGGTGAGATAACTCTGAGAATACTGATGGATATCTACTCCGTAGAAATTTTTATGAATGACGGAGAAAAAACGCTGACATCATTATTCTTCGTGAACGAAGATAATAATGAAATCGAGTTTATTGCTTATGGTGGGGACTGCGAAATAGATATATATAAAAGAGATATATGCCGTAAATAATACACAAAGGAAATAATATTGCCTACAGTTTTGACATATAGGCAACTGCGCAGCAGCTTGCTCATGGATGGCTGCAGCCGTATAAGTTTAAAATAAGTCCCTATTTACCTTTGTGTGTCTAATACCAAGACAGTATAATTATACATTTCACGAATTGCATAAGCAATTAGAAAATCAAGTAGTCCCAATTCAAATGCTTGTTAGTTAAGCCTATCAGAGTAATCTGGTAGGCTCAGACTGTAGACAAAACGCTTCTGGCATGCTGACCAAAAGCGTTTTGTCTACAGTCTGAACTGCCCCTGTAAAAGAGGCAGTCTTTACTGCTATTGGGGATTTTCTCCACGAATGACAATAATGTCATTTAATTTTAATATCGTATCTTTTTGAGGCAGAATGGACAGATCCTCCCGCAGAATGAGGAAGATCGTGACCTGTTCTGCCTCTTCCATTTCTTCCACGGATTTGCCGGCGAAGCGTTTATCCACGAAGATCTCGGCGATCTCATGAATATCTGCCGCTTTAATATTAGAGAGACTGCTTTTGCGCTGGTACTGTTCCACGAAACCGGCACTGATGATACCGGTGGGGATAGCCACGGCACCGACACCGAGATAGGCGATACAGATCGCCATGATCCGGCCGAGTGTGGTGATGGGATAGATGTCTCCGTAGCCCACGGTGAGCAGCGTTGACATGCTCCACCAGATGCCGCTGAAGGCATTGCGGAATACTTCCGGCTGGGAATCATGTTCCACGCTGTACATGCACAGACTGCTGGCGAGCATCAGAATCAGTACGATGAACACGGAGGAAATGATCTGATTGCGTTTTTCATACAATACCGTAGTGATGACATTGAAGGAATCATACCGTGCATTCAGGCGGAACAAATGGAAGATCCTCGCCACCCGCAGCATCCGGAAGATGACCATGCCGGACAGGAAGAAAAAGGGTAAAATTGTCAGCAGGTCGATAATGCCGTCGAAGGAGATCAGAAACCGCAGCCGGGAGCGGAGCTCGTTTTTATCAGGATATAGATAGTCCGCAGTCCAGATCCGCAGGACATATTCCACACAGAAGATCAGAATAGTGATAACCTCGATCACGTGAAATACCGGAAATAAAAAAGCAAGCTCATCAAAGGTTTGCAGAAAAGTCACCAGAATATTTGCACAGATAACGATAGCAATAAAAATATCAAAGAGCCGGCTCAGACGGTTACTTTTGTCACCGATCTGGATGATGTTAAATACTTTTTTCTTCATGTTGAATCCTCGATGTTTTTTGGAGCAGCGCCAGTGAATGCCTGTGATTCCATCATACGGAGGTGGAAGAGGAAAGTCAAGAAATGCGGTGACAGAATCCGTCAACTTTCTTAAAAACAGTCATATATTATAGTAAATCCAAATACAATGAAAGGATACAAAAATATATGGCTAGATTTACGAACCAGGCACAGCTTCGCTATGGAAATGAGATTACAAACTCCAATATAGCAGTGGGTGAGATCACGGAGGTATTGTCTGCAACCAAGACAGCAGTGCGGGATACCTACGGGCAGAATGAAAATGTGACGTATGTGATCAGCATTGTGAACTCAGGCACTACAGCATTTAACGGAATTACAGTAACGGATAATCTGGGAGAGTATTTGTTTAATACCAGAGAACTGACACCTCTGACGTATATTCCGGGGACCGTAAAATACTATGCAAACGGAATTTTACAGGCAACACCGGCTGTAACGGCAGGCCCTCCTCTGACAATCACGGGAATTACCGTGCCTGCGGGAGGTAATGTGACACTTACCTATGAGGCTGAGGTGAACTCTTATGCGCCGCTGGCAGCAGAGGCTTCCATTACGAATACGGCGACGATTGCCGGGGCAGGGGTCACTCCTGTTACTGTGAACGAGACAGTAAATGCGGTAAGCGGACCGCTTCTTACGATCACAAAGTCCGTCAGTCCCGTACCCGTGACAGAGAATGGAACATTGACGTATACGTTCCTGATACAGAATCTGGGGAATACGGCAGCGGATGCAGCTACCGGTGTCGTGATCACAGATACCTTTAATCCCGTATTGGAGAATCTGACTGTGAATTTTAATGGAACTGCATGGGCAGAGGGAACAAACTATACGTATGATACGACTACCGGATTATTTACCGGAACTGCAGGAGGTATTACGGTACCCGCAGCGACTTACACCCAGGATCCCGTTACAGGAGCGTGGGGGATCAACCCCGGCGTCAGCACGCTGGTGATCTCCGGAACCGTATAAGGGCAGGCGCCGTATAAATCTAAAATAAAAAGTCACTGGAAGTACATAAATGTCCTCCCAGTGACTTTTTATTTTATCCTTGCATGGCTTGTAGCTTAGCCAAAGTATCTCTTTAACAGACCCTCAAATGCCTTGCCATGTCGAGCCTCATCACGAGCCATCTCATGAACGGTGTCATGGATAGCATCCAGGTTCAGAGCCTTGGCTCTCTTAGCCAGATCAAACTTACCTGCGGTAGCACCGTTCTCGGCATCTACTCTCATCTCCAGATTCTTCTTGGTGGAATCGGTTACGACTTCACCTAACAGCTCAGCGAATTTTGCAGCGTGCTCAGCTTCTTCGTAAGCAGCCTTCTCCCAGTACAGACCGATCTCGGGATAACCTTCTCTGTGAGCTACTCTTGCCATTGCCAGATACATACCAACCTCAGAGCATTCGCCCTGGAAGTTCGCACGCAGATCAGCAATGATATCCTCGGGAGCACCCTTTGCTACACCTACTACATGCTCAGCAGCCCAGGTCTTGCCTTCCTCCTGCTTGGTGAACTTGGAAGCGGGAGCGTGACAGATGGGGCACTCTGCGGGAGCCGCATCACCTTCATAAACATAACCACATACCTGACATACATACTTTGCCATAATTTTTTCTCCTTTTCTCTAATGAAATGTTTTGTTTTCAGTTTTCTCTTTTTGCGTGTGCTTTATAAGCACAAATATATTATGGAACGAAGCCAGTTTTCATTCAGAAAACTAGGACTCCGTAGCAACCCTGGTGCAGGCGGGACAAGAGCCGTAGAAATAAGTGACATGTCCCCGGATCCGACCGTCAAATCTCTCTCCGGCGGCCTCCATGATGGAATCAATACTATCCATGTCCAGATCAATAACGCTTCCGCATTCCGTACACACGAAATGATAATGTTCGGAAGTATCGGCATCAAAATGGTCAACACCGTCACCGACCCGGAGTCGTAAGATTTCTCCCATGTCTGACAAAAGTGTCAAATTACGGTAGACGGTACCGAGACTTAAGTTTGGATCCTGCTGCTTCAGATTAGAATAGATCACATCAGCGGTAGGGTGATCCTTGCGTCCCATGAGAAAGGATTTGATCATTTCCCGTTGTCTGCTTCGTTTCAGTGCCATGATAAGCCCCTTTCTCAATAATAGTAATGATTACTGTTTCTTACAAGCTTATTATACATGATGCGAGAATAATGTCAACAGAAAAATGAAAAAATTTTGTTTATATTTTTTTAATGATATTCCTGCTTCCTTTATACACAGAAGGTAGGAATCATGCTATAATGAGCGAAAGCAAAGTATAAAACATAAATTAACATGCGCAGACTTTTGTTACAACGTGTACAGAAGTACACGGCACTAAAGTCACGGAAAGTTTGCAGTTTGCTGAAAGGCAAGAGTAATATGAAATTTAAAACCAGACTTCGTGTAACATTTATAAGTATTATATTACTTCCGCTGTTGTTGACGATCATGGCTTTTGTAATGATTGCCATTTACCTGATGAATTACTCTCAGGGTCTCAGCCTGACGGATATTGATTATTCCATGATGTCGGAGAATTTCAGGGAATTCACCAACACCACGGATCAGGCGTATTATGTGCTGCTGGACCAGGTGAAGGAAGACAGCAGCAGGCTGGAAGATAAAGAATATCTGGATCATATCAATGAGGAGGTATCGCGGAAGTCTACTTACATTATTGTAAGAAAAGGTGATAAGCTGTATTATGCCGGCAATGAAGAAGCCGCACAGCAGATTTTTGAAAAACTGCCTGCCTATGGTGACGAGAATCTGTCGGATGACAGCGGATATTTCTACAATGAACTGGAGAAGTATGTAAAACAGATTGATTTCACCTTCCGGGATGGAACACCGGGCAGCGTATTTATCGTCACGAAGGTCAATTCGCTGATCTCGAGACATCTGCTGATCGATATGTTCGTGGCGATCATTGTGATCCTGATCTTCACCAGCCTGATGCTGACCCAGTGGATCCACAAGGGCGTATTTGAACCTATCAATGAGCTGAATGTGGCAATGCGCAAGATCAAGGAAGGCAACTTTGATTATGTTCTGGAGACGGATGCCAAGGGGGAGATCGGTGATCTCTACCGCAATTACGAGGATATGCGTCTGCGGCTGAAGGAATCCACAGAAGAGAACATTCAGCATGAGAAGCAGAACAAAGAGCTGGTCAGCAATATTTCCCATGATCTGAAGACCCCTATCACAGCCATTAAGGGTTATGTGGAAGGAATCATGGACGGCGTGGCAGACACGCCGGAGAAGATGGACAAATACATCAAGACCATCTACAATAAAGCCATTGATATGGATCGTCTGATCAACGAGCTGACCACTTATTCCGGAATTGATAATAACCGGATCCCGTACAATTTCCACCGGATCAACGTGGCGGATTATTTCGGTGACTGTGTGGAAGAAGTCGGACTGGATCTGGAGCAGCGGGGTATCAAGCTGAACTATTCGAATCTGGTATCTCCTGACACAGTTGTCATCGCGGATCCGGAGCAGATGAAGAAGGTCATCAATAATATTATCAGTAACAGCGTAAAATATATGGACAAGCCTGACGGGCATATTGATATCCGTATTCTTGACGAAGTGGATTCCATCCGGGTAGAGATCGAGGACAACGGCAAGGGAATCGCACAGAAGGATCTGCAGAAGATCTTCGAGAGGTTCTACCGCACGGATGCTTCGCGCAATTCCGCCCAGGGCGGCAGTGGCATCGGATTATCCATTGTTAAAAAAATTGTTGAGGATCATGGCGGTTATGTATGGGCGACAGCCAAAGAAGGGGAAGGAACCTGTATGCATTTTGTATTGAGAAAATATATTGAGCTGCAGCCGGGTGGAACCAAGTAATGAATAAGGGAATGAAACAGAAATGGCATGATAATCGATAATACAAGGACATTCTGTAAATGGAGGATAAATAATGAGTAAGATTTTAATTATTGAAGATGAAGTGGCAATTGCAGATCTTGAGAAGGATTATCTGGAGCTCAGTGATTTCAAGGTCGATATCTGCAATACCGGCGATGAGGGACTGAAGACCGCACTGGCAGGCGATTATGATCTGATCATTCTGGACCTGATGCTGCCCGGCATGGACGGCTTCGAAGTATGTAAGAAGATCCGCGAGGAGAAAAATATTCCCATTCTCATGGTATCTGCGAAGAAGGACGACATTGATAAGATCCGCGGCTTAGGGCTGGGTGCGGATGACTATATGACCAAACCTTTCAGCCCCAGTGAACTGGTAGCCCGTGTGAAGGCGCACATGGCCCGTTATGAGAGACTGGTGGGAACTAACCAGAAGCAGCAGAATGATATCGTGGAGATCCGTGGTATCCGTATTGATAAGACTGCAAGACGTGTCTATGTGGACGGTGTGGAGAAGACGTTTACGACCAAGGAATTCGATCTGCTGACGTTCCTGGCGGAGCATCCGAACCATGTATTTACCAAGGAAGAATTGTTCCGGGAGATCTGGGATATGGATTCCATCGGTGATATCGCTACGGTTACCGTGCATATCAAGAAGATCCGTGAGAAAATTGAAAAAGATACTGCAAAGCCTCAATATATCGAGACCATCTGGGGTGTTGGATATCGTTTTAAGGTATAAGGGAAGAAAAATAAGATCAGAAGAAAACTCCTATGATGGATACAGCAACAAACTGTCTCCAATAGGAGTTTTTTATTTAAAAGTGTGTTATAATCATAGCATTGCGGATTGCACCCGTGAAATTTGATTAGCGATTCCACTGATGAGATAAAGCATCGGCGGAATGGAGTGTGTTATGAACAGTAAAAAAATAATACAGTTGTCTACGACACAGAAGATCATGCTTAGCTTTCTGTGTGCCATATTAGTGGGTAGCTTCCTGCTGGCATTACCCATCAGTTCAGCTACCGGAGAAGCGGTTCCTTATATAGATGCTTTATTTACGGCTACCACATCCATATGTGTGACCGGTCTGGTGACGGTTCCCACATATTCCACCTGGAGCGTCTGGGGACAGATCGTGATCCTGTTTCTGATCCAGTTGGGAGGTCTGGGAGTCATTACGGTCATGTACGGTGTGATGATGGGACTGCACAGACGACTGGGACTGGGTAACCGATGGATGCTGCAGGATGTATTTAATCTGAATAATATCTCCGGAATCGTGAAATTCCTCCGCAAGGTTCTCATAGGTACTCTGGTGGTGGAGGGATGCGGAGCTCTTTTGTACATGACAGTATTTGTGCCGGGATACGGACTCAGAGGCATATGGATTTCGATTTTTAATGCCGTATCTGCCTTCTGCAACGCCGGAATGGATATTATGGCGGAAGACAGTCTGTGCGGCTATGTATTTCAGCCCATGGTCAATCTGGTCACGATGCTGTTGATCATATTGGGAGGTTTGGGCTATATCGTCTGGTGGGATGTACTGCGGGTTCTGAAGAATATCCGGAGCCAGAAGCTGAAATGTTTTCGACTGCTGACACTGCACAGTAAAATAGCACTCACGGTGACAGGAATACTTATTGTAGTGGGAGCGGCGGCATTTTATATTTTTGAATACAATAATCCTCTGACGATGCAGGATTACACGGTGCCGCAACGGATCTGGGCATCCCTGTTCCAGGCAGTAACTACGCGAACCGCAGGTTTTGCCACAATTCCACAAGAGGATCTGACCAATACCTCTGCGATCATTTCGGTGCTTTTGATGCTGATCGGCGGCTCTCCGGTGGGAACCGCAGGAGGAATGAAGACAGTTACGATCGCAGTGCTGCTGGTATCTATGTTTGCCACTATAGGTAATAAGGAGGATGCGGAGCTTTTTGGGAGAAATATTCCGAAGCAGGCGGTGAATAAATCGGTAGCGGTTGTAGGTATGTTTTTTATCATTGCGTCGTTGTCCACAATTCTTTTATCTGCAGTGACAGATGCGGATGTGATAGATATTGTGTATGAAACAGTGAGTGCCACAGCTACTGTGGGATTAAGCAGGAACCTGACTTCCATGCTGAATCTTTGGGGAAAACTGATTATTATCGTGACCATGTATCTGGGAAGAGTCGGTCCCATATCTCTGGTAGTGGCATTCAGCACGCAGAAAAAGAACAAAAATATTGTGAAGAACCCGACAGAAGAGATCAGCGTCGGATAAAGCAGATCGAAGCAACAGGAAGGAAGAGACTATGGGAATCAATCAGACCTATGCAGTATTTGGACTTGGAAGATATGGAAGAAGTGTGGCGAAGGAGTTGGCAGAGAACGGCGCAGAGGTGGTAGCGGTGGACAACAGAGAGGCAGTTGTCAATGCGGCAATTTCAGAGATTCCATACTGTAAATGTGCGGATGTTACAGATTCGGAAGCGTTGAGACAGATCGGTATTGCGAATATTGATGTGGTCATTGTGACCATGGCGAATCATCTGGAAGCCAGTGTTATGGCAACCATGCTGTGTAAAGAACTGGGCGTAAAGACCGTTATCACCAAATGCGCCACTGAGATAAACTGCAAGATCCTTACGAAAGTAGGAGCAGACCGTGTAGTATTCCCCGAGAGTGAGTCAGGGATCCATCTGGCCAAAAATCTGTTAAGCTCCGGTTTCATGGACATTATCGAATTGTCCCAGGATGTGTCTATGGTGGAAATGGAAGTCAAACAGCAGTGGATCGGGAAGAACCTGATCGAGCTGAATCTGCGGAAAAAATATTCCATTAACGTGGTGGCGATCATCGAAGGAAAAAATGTAAATACCAATATCGATCCGGAAGTACCTCTGACACAGGATATGCGGCTGATCGTTATTGCCAACCGGGCAAAATTGAATAAACTGAAATAGAATAGCTTCGAGCTATAAAAAAGTGAAACATCTGACGGTGCACTTGAGCACAAGACAGAATGTTTCACTCTTTTTTTATACGGTGGCAGCCGTCTGAAAAGTTGTAAACGGGTGATCAGTTATCAGCCCGGAAAGTCTTCTCATTAAAGGCACTCTGCTGCTTGGCAACGATAGTGGTACATACGGCATCACCGGTGATATTGACAGCGGTACGCAGCATATCCAGGATACGGTCGATACCCATGATCAGTGCAATGCCTTCGGTAGGCAGTCCCACGGAGGTCAGTACCATGGACAGGGTGACCAGACCGACACTGGGGACACCGGCAGTACCGATGGAAGCGATCGTCGCGGTGGCAATGACAGTAGCAATGGCAGCCGGGGTCAGAGGAATACCATAAGCCTGTGCTATGAAAACAACTGCTACGCCCTGCATGATGGAAGTACCGTCCATGTTAATGGTGGCACCCAGAGGAATCGTAAAGGACGAAATCTGTTTGGAGACACCGATTTTTTTATACAGAGTGTCGATAGACAGAGGGATCGTCGCATTACTGGTGGAAGTGGAGAAGGCAAAGGTCATAACCGGGAAGAACTTTTTAATGAACTTAAAAGGATTCAAGCGGGTGAACACAAACAGCATGACCTGATATACCACGAAACACTGTACTGCCAGCGCCAGAATGACACTTCCCATATATTTCAGCATAGGCACAAAAGCGTCGAAGCCGATGCCTGCGAAGGTCTTCGCAATCAGGCAGAAGACACCGACAGGGGCAGCTTTCATGACTGCAATCGTCATTTCCATCATAATGTCATTGAACTGACTGAAAAAGTTCGCCACAGTGGAGACCCGGTTGCCCATGGCAGCCAGAAGAATGCCAACAAATAAAGCAAAGAAGATGATCGGCAGCATATCTCCGGTGGACAGAGAGGTAAAAATATTTTTCGGAATAATATTCAGCAACGTCTCCGCAAAGTCTACCTGGGTGGTCGCAACTTCGGTGGCATCCTCCGGCAACGCAATATTTAAACCGACGCCGGGATTGATCAGACTGGCAATGCCCAGTGCCACGCAGATCGCCAAAGCAGTGGTGCACAGGTAGAACAGGATCGTTTTCACACCCACAGTTCCCAATGTTTTCGTATCACCGATGGCCATGGCGCCGCAGACCAGGGAGCAGAATACCAGAGGGACCACCAGCATTTGCATCAGGCGGATAAAACCATTTCCCAGTACATAAAGAATACCGTTGATCAGAATCGTATCTCTAAAGTACCCTCCCGGCATATAATAATGGATCAGCACACCACATACCGCACCGGTTAACAGGGCGATAAAGATTTTGGTGGACAGACCGAGTTTTTTCTTTTCTTTTTCGTGTTTTTCCACTATTCCAGTCCTCCGGTTTCTTTCATGTAGCAAGCAAGTGTCTCTCTCCAGCCACTGGGTTCTTCGATGCCGGTGAGACGCAGCATCATATTATCCAGTACGGAATATTTCTCCGGGGTGCCGTCTTTTACTGTAACGGTAAGCCGGTCCTCTTTTCCGGCAAGACGCAGGATCTCTTTCGCAAATTCCAGGCGTGTGCAGGAACCGCCGCTGCATACGGCGTGATAGATACCGTAATGGTCGTTGTCGATGAAGAATTTTACCACCCGGGCAAGCTCTGCGGCGGAGGTAGGTACCGCACGGTCGTTATTTAGCAGTTCCATAGTGGATACCTGGGAGTCCGCGGCAGCTTCCAGTACTTCATTCAAAAAGTCTTTGCCGATGCCATAGATCCAGGAACTGCGGATAATGACATAGCGGGTCATCAGCTGGATGACGAATTTCTCTCCGGCGTATTTGGATTTTGCAAACAGCCCCACGGGATTTACATCATCGAATTCATTATAGGGTGTGTCGGATGCGCTGGAAAATACATCATCCGTAGAGATCTGGATGAGCTTTGCCTGTATGCTTTCCGCAGACTGCGCCAGATTTCTCGCACCTACGGCGTTTACCTTGTAAGCCATATCCGTCTCTGACTGCGCTGCACCGGCGGAAGGATGATATCCTGCACAGTTGATGACGACATCGGGACGATTCCGGTGCATGAACAGGGAAACTGCATGTTCATCCGTGATATCCAGCTCGTCCTTATCGGTCTCGTATAATTCATATTCCATCATGTCTAACAACCTGATCAACGCCTGCCCCATGTGACCGAGGGAACCGACGATCCATATTTTTTTCATTGTGATATAACCTCCTGCAATTTGTGTGTAACTGAGAACAGTATAACAAGTATATCATAGGAAAGATTCCCGGGAAAAGAGAAAATTAAAAAGTGAGAGAAACGCAATAAAAATTGATATTAACAGGGAGAAAAAGATTTGCTATACTAACCACAGAGAGCAGAATCCGAAGGAAAAGCTCGGAATATATTTGACAGACAGAATCTGGAAAGGTAGGGAGTATATATGGCAAAATTACGTCTGGGTGCATTGGAAGCCGGCGGTACAAAAATGGTCTGCGCTATTGGGGATGAGAATGGTGAAATTTATGAGCAGATATCGATTCCTACAACTACGCCTAAGGAGACGATTCCTAAGATGATCGCTTATTTTAGGGACAAGGGGATCGATGCATTGGGAATTGCCTGTTTCGGGCCCATTGAGCTGGACAGAGATTCCGAAAAATACGGTTATATCACAACCACGCCAAAGCTGGCCTGGAGGGACTGCGATATTGTTGGGCAGATGCAGGAGGCACTTCATTGCCCCGTGGGATTCGATACAGATGTGAATGGTTCTGTCCTCGGCGAAGTGACCTTCGGACAGGCACAAGGGAAAAAGTGCGTCATGTATCTGACCATCGGCACCGGTGTCGGCGGTGGTATCTATAGTAATGGCGAACTGCATCACGGAATGCTCCATCCGGAGACCGGACATGTGCTGATCACGAAGCGGACCGCAGATACTTATGCCGGAAGATGTCCTTATCATAAGAATTGTCTGGAAGGTCTGGCAGCAGGCCCTGCCATCGAAGAACGCTGGGGCAGGAAAGCAGTGGACCTGGCAGATTGCCCAGAAGTATGGGAGCTGGAGGCAGATTACATTGCGCAGGCCCTGACCTGCTATGTTATGACAGTATCTCCGGAAATGATCATTTTAGGCGGCGGTGTCATGCACCAGGAGCAGTTGTTCCCGCTTATCCGCAAGAAGCTTAAGGAATACATCAATGGCTATATCGTAACGGATGAACTTGCAGACATGGAGCATTATGTGGTGCCGGCCTCTCTTCATGATGATCAGGGCATCATGGGATGCCTGGAGCTGGCAAGAAGAGCTCTTGAAAACGATCACTGATAGGGTAGCTGCTTACGATATTGTAACGGAGACATCTGATATGTCCTATGAAAGCAGCGGATAAAATGACTTACATTGGGGAAGCCGGACTGCAGGGCAACCTCTGTAACCGGCAGAGAGGTGCTCTCTAACAGATGGCAGGCATGGGTCAGTCTCAGATGCATCAGGTATTGCGTCAGAGTCAGATGAAAGTGCTGCTTAAAATAGCGGGACAAATATTTTTCAGATAAATGAAATTGCTCTGCCAGGGTTTCCAACCGAAGGGGTTCCGTGTAGTTATACTGCAGATAAGTCAGTATCTCACGCTGCATCGGATCGTTCCTTTTGGAGCCCATAGGGTTAATGGTTCCGCAGGAAGCAATTTTTTGTATAAGAGACAACAATAAAATACGTAATCGGAAATGCCCGCTCAATGTATTTGGAAGCTGTCTGACAGACAGGATCTCACGGATGAGAGAAATGATGTCAGGACAGCTTTTTTCGTGGGAAAGATTATGATGCAAAAGCAATTCATGGTTACGCAGGGGAAGGAGAAACTCCGTTTCCAACAGATCGTCCGTCTGAAAGGAAATAAATTCCAGTGGAAACAACAGAGTATGATAGTCTACGCCCGGAATTGCGGAACCCATAAAATGAAGCTCACCGGGATTCACAAAGAATACGGAGCCGCCGGCCGCTTCGTATTCTTCCCCTTCAATGATGACATTAAGAGAGCCGGAGCGGACATATATGATCTCGACCTCCGGATGCCAGTGGACAGGAATCTGAAAAAAAGCAGGCATATCATGCAGGTGATAACAGCTAAAAGGAAATTCTTTTGTTCCGTGAATGCGTTCTTCTCTTAATTCAGGGTACATAGGCAGGCCTTTCTGTGAAGTGGATCAGGGGATGTTATGGTCAGATTACTATAAAAGTAGAAATAAGTCAATTTTCTGTGGTAAAAATGCAAGCTTTAGGAAAGATAAAGTAGTAATATGTAAAAATTGAAGGGACTATTCAGAATAGTATTCTGAATGGTTACAAAATGAAAATGCAAATTTATAGGAACCGCAGAAAGGATATAAAACTTACGATGGAAGGACAGAATAAGTCATTATTTCAATTATTTGTACCACTGTGTCTGGAGACGATCTTTTACATGTTGTCCGGAATGGTGGATACCTTAATGCTTTCTTCTGTGGGAGATCAGGCAGTCGGAGCAGTCGGAACAGCAAATACTTATATCGGTGTATTTATTATTATGTATTCGGTAGTTTCTATGGGAATGCTGGCTGTGATGACACAGAATATCGGTGCGGGCAGACCGGGGATCGCCTGTCAGGCAAAGACTTTGGGATTATGGTTTAATGGGATCCTGGGTGTTGTGATGTCTGTGTTTTTGTTTTTCTGTTCCGATGGGATTCTGTATGTGGTAGGTATTGCACCGGCATTGAAGGAGCCTGCTGTACAATACCTGCGGATCGTAGGAGGCGGAAGTATACTAAACGCAATGATTCCCATACTGGCAGGATATCTGCGTGCATTTGGATATACGAAACAGCCTCTGATCGCAACTGTGACAGGTAATATTTTGAACTTTATATTAAATGCCGTGTTTCTGTTTCGTTTCCACCTCGGTGTGCAGGGGGTCGCATCCGCAACAGTGATCTCCAAAGTAGTGAATCTGATATTGATCGTGATCTTTGTACGGCGGCTGATCCCTGCAAAAAAATATTCGGAGAGGGTAAATTCCGGAGAGATTTTGCGGAAGATCATCCGGATCGGATTACCTTCCGCTTTGGAGAATACTATTTATAATATAGCGATGACACTGGTGATCCGTTTTCTGAACCAGATGGATACGGAGGGAATCAATGTGGCTGCCCGCTCCTATACGGCACAGATCACGAATTTATCCTTCTGTGTGGGAAGTGCACTTGCCCAGGCGAATGCTATTATGATCGGATGGTACATGGGTGCGGGAAAATATGAAATATGTGATAAGCAGACTAAAAAATCTGCGGCGATCGGAGCGGTACTGGCGATGGGAACAGAATTTCTGTTTGCAGTCAGTGCCCCGGTCCTGATCTCTTTTTTCACGCAGGATAAGAGTATGGTAGAACTAGTGCAGAAGCTGATGTTTATTGATATTGCCCTGGAAGCCGGACGAGTCACAAATCTGGTATACGGGAATGCTCTGAAAACCAGTGGAGATGCTGTATTTCCGGTGATCCTCGGAGCTGTTTTCATGTTTTTGTGTGCAGCGGGAGGAACGTATCTGTTGGGGATACAGCTGCATCTGGCAGTAGTGGGTGCTTATATCGGTCTGACAGCAGATGAATGCTGCCGTGCAGTCGGCATGCTGCTGCGCTGGCGGAGCGGAGCATGGAAGAAAAAAGGATTGATCGAAGTGCGATAATTGCGATAATTGCAATAATGGAATGTAGCTTTTTTATCTGCCCAAACGTATTATAAGTATAAGGCTTGGAACGAAAGCCTCGCCAGGAAAAATACAGGAGAGGGAAGATGGAGAGAAAGACGGCAGAGGAAGTGATCCGGGAGTACTATAAGACGGTATACCGGCTGGCTTTTGCCCGGATGGGCAGGCGGGAGGATGCAGAGGAGGTCACACAGAAGGTATTTTTACGTTTTTTACATAAGGCACCGGAATTCACTTCCGCAGAGCATTGCAAGGCATGGCTGCTGCGGGTGACTGTAAATTGCTGCAATTCGTTGTTGCGCTCTGCCTGGAGACGAAAGGTGGGAGAACTGACAGAGGAGATTCCGTTTGAGGAAACGGAGGATTTGCTGCTCTATCGGGAATTGCAAAAACTTCCGGAAAAATATCGGCAGGTCCTTCATTTATTTTATTATGAAGAAATGTCGGTGGCACAGATCGCAGGCTTGCTTCATAGGAAGGAATCCACGATACGGACACAGTTGACAAGAGCGAGAGCAATGCTGAAGGAGGTGCTGGGTGATGACTATGCAATTTAAGGATACGTATCGGGAATGGAATGAAAAAGTACAGCCGTCCGAAGAACTGCTTTCGAGACTGCTTACAGAGGCTTCGAAAGTAACAGAGGCATCAGAAATCTCTGGGGCAGAAGCGTCAGCGAAACGACAGAAAAAGCGGAATGACAAGGTACGGGAAAACAAGATACAGGGTAAGCAGAACCATAACAGACGATGGGGCAGAGGAATTGCTGCGGCAGCAGGATTGCTGCTTGTCATAAACGTAAGTCTCCCGGTGCTGGCAGGAACCTTTCCAACGATCTATGAGCTGATGTATCTGGTATCTCCGGCTGTGGCGCAGTTCTACCAACCGATACAGCTGTCAGATGAGTATGACGGTATCCGCATGGAGGTGGTAGCGGCATACATTCATGAAGAGACAGCGGAAATTTACATTACCTTACAGGATCTGGAGGGAGACCGGTTGGACGAGACCACGGATCTCTATGACAGCTATTCCATTCATATGCCGTACAGTGCCATAGGGAACTGTGAGAAGGTGGGATATGATCCGGAGAGTGGCATACTTACTTATCTCATCACTGTGACGCAGGAGAAAGGCCGCAAGATCGAGGGAGAGAAGCTGACATTTTCCGTAGGAGGGTATCTTGGACAGAAGCAGGAATATGAAAAAATAGAGATTCCCATAGATCTGACACAGGTGGCAGAAGGCTCTTACCAATATGTTGACACTCCTGCCAGGGGAGGAACCTTGACGGGTTACAGTGGACTTACGGCAATTATGTCAGAAACCTATCCTGTGCTGGTACCGCAGCCGGCGGATCCTGATTTCCCCATAGAGGGTGTCAAGTTTACCGGCATTGGATATGTTGAGGGGAAGCTGCATATTCAATATGCGGTGGAAAATGCCTTGAATAATGACAACTATGGTTTCTTTTTCCTGCAAAATAAAGCAGGAGAGATGCTGCAGGAAGCGGGAAGCATCAGCTTCTATGAGAGAAGCGGTAAGAAACGAATGGATTACAGAGATTCTGTATTTCTGATCCCACAGGAAGAATTGCAGAATTATCGGTTATATGGGGATTTTGTGATATCGGAAGGTTTTCATGAAGGAAACTGGCAGGTGACATTTCCTATCAAAGAAATATAAAAGATATAGGATGTGCATTCTCTTGCTTTTCGTAGCTTATCATAGCATAGCGCATTTTTTATAATTAAAATATTGACAATATGAAAAAATGTGTTATAGTTCTAAATGCAAATGCAACTCATTTGCATTTAGAACAAATATATGATTAAGTATTCATTTGATAAAGAAAGTATGGAAAGGTAAGAGCCATGTCGGAAGTTATTTTAGATACTTTAATAGATAGTATAAAGCTGGTGCCATTTTTGTTCCTGACCTATCTGGCTATGGAATATCTGGAGCATAAGGCTGGCGAGAAGACCACACATATGGTGCGAAAAGCAGGTAAAATGGGACCGTTGATCGGTGGCGTGGCAGGTGTGCTGCCTCAGTGTGGATTCTCAGCAGCGGCATCCAACTTATATGCAGGCAGGGTGATCACCCTGGGAACACTGATAGCCATTTATCTGTCCACCTCTGATGAGATGCTGCCGATCCTGATTTCGGAGAAAATGGATATCCGCTTTGTACTGGGCGTGCTGGGAGCGAAAGCAGCCATTGGTGCCGTAGCCGGATTTGTGATCGATCTGTTGGTCCGGGAGAGGAAGATGCATCCTCATGACCATGTTCACGGGCATGAGGAAAATGATCATGAAGAGGAAGAGCACATTCATGAAATCTGTGAGCATGAGAACTGCCATTGTGAAAAGGATGGCATTTTTCTATCTGCGGTAAAGCATACGCTTCACATTACCTTTTTCATTATAGTCATTGGATTTGTTCTGAACACAGCACTGTATTTTGTGGGAGAAGATGTTCTGGCCGGACTGATCCTGAACCGTCCCGTACTGGGACCTGTGCTGGCAGGAGTGCTGGGACTGATTCCAAACTGTGCAGCATCTGTGACCATAACGCAATTGTATATCAGTGGTGTGATCAGCCTTGGAGCCATGATGTCCGGATTGCTGGTGGGCGCGGGAGTAGGACTGCTGGTGTTGTTTCGCGTGAATCCGGATAAAAAGGAAAATCTGAAAATCGTGGGAATTTTATATGTGATTGGCGTTTTAGCAGGAATTGTGATAAACTGGCTGTAGGCACAAGCAGTGCCAAAATTGAGAGCTGACTCTTTGACTGCTTGCAGGCATAAGAGGCAGATCCAATTTTGATAGGGCGACGCCCGTCCAGTGAGGGAACGCAGGGCGTTACCGAGCTGAGCAGCACTGCGGATGCCCCGGATCGCGATATAAAAGGACAGATATCTATGGAAGAACATAAATGTGAACACAATGATATTTCCTATCCTAAGGGATTGAAATGGACCAAGCAGAGAAAATGCGTGTATCAGGTACTGGAGGAAGCGACCGAACCCCTCAGCGCCGTGCAGATTTACAATCGTATTGAGAAAGAACACGAAGGCAGCGATTATGCTGTATCCACAATTTACCGGATCCTGGCAACATTTGAAGAACACGGAATGGTAGAGAAGACTACGTTCATGGGAGACGGTACCGTAGTATACGAATTGAACCGTGGGGAACATACCCATTATGCGGTCTGCCTGGAATGTCATAAGCGGATTCCGCTGCCCAGCTGCCCCTTTGCACATGTGCATTTAGAGCAGGATACCGGAGATTTCACTGTCACCGGACACAAATTAGAGCTTTATGGCTATTGCAAAAAGTGTCAGGAAGCCCGCGAAAATCACTAATTTCACCTATTATATAAAAAAATCGAAAAAAATATTTAATTTTTTTTGAAAAAGTACTTGCATTATTTAAAATCATGTGATAACATATGTCTTGTCGTTGCGGGAGACACAACAACGACAAAGAAAATGCACCGCTAGCTCAGTTGGTAGAGCACCTGACTCTTAATCAGGGTGTCCAGGG
>OGNQ01000181.1_pt1 | contig 62182 bp, 58 predicted proteins | sample 1573481 | NCBI WGS metagenome assembly OGNQ01 (sample SAMEA2581920, study PRJEB24529) | metagenome | biome: Human gut stool | place: China | collected 2011 | reverse complement strand
AAGAGATTCTGAAGCAGTTGGATTGTATCGGTTTCAATGAAAATGTAGGAAAGGAGAACAGCAATGAGTAACGAGATACAATTCCTGCTTTACAATATGCCAGATGCTGACGGCAAGGTGCAAGTGGTCATCAAGGGTGAAACGCTTTGGTGTACACAAAAGGCTATGGCTCAACTCTTTGGCGTTGGTGTTCCTGCTATTAGCAAGCACTTGAAGAATATCTTTGAAGAGGGTGAACTTGTTGCGGATTCAGTTATTTCCAAAATGGAAACAACTGCCGCTGATGGCAAGAACTACACAACGACATATTATTCTCTTGATGCCATTATTGCCGTTGGATATCGTGTATCTTCACTAAAAGCCACTCGTTTTCGTCAATGGGCTACAAAGATACTCAATGAGTATATCAAAAAGGGCTTTGCAATGGACGATGAACGGTTGAAGCAAGGTAATGCTGTGTTTGGCAAGGATTACTTCCGTGAATTGCTTGAACGCATCCGCTCTATCCGTACAAGTGAACGTCGCATTTGGCAACAGATTACGGACATATATGCAGAGTGCAGCACCGACTATGACAAGAACTCTCCGACTACAAGAGATTTCTATGCTATGATACAAAACCGCTTCCACTATGCTATTACAGGACAGACTGCTGCGGAGATTATCTATTCAAAAGCAGACCATACGAAAGACCACATGGGATTGACCACTTGGAAAAATGCCCCAGATGGACGTGTTCTGAAATCAGATGTTAGCATAGCCAAGAACTATCTACAAGAGAAAGAAATCCGACAACTGGAGCGTGCTGTAACAGGCTTCTTTGACTATATCGAAGACCTCATAGAGCGTGAAAACACGTTCAACATGTCGCAGTTCTCGGCAAGTGTCAATGAGTTCTTGACATTCCGCAAATACCAGATATTGCCAGACAAAGGAAAAATATCTGCAGCGCAAGCCAAGAAGAAAGCGGAAGAAGAATATGACATTTTCAATAAGACACAACGCATTGACTCTGACTTCGATAAGGAGATAAGAGGATTGCTTGATAATAAGTAAGTTGAGAAGTATGAAAATTAAAGATATAGTGACCTTTGTGTCAAAGTCTATAACTCCTCAAAAGGGAGTGACATATAACCTGTATAGTCTGCCCTCGTTTGATGAGGGTAAGACTTTTGAGGTGTTGGACGGAGCAGACATACAAAGCAATAAGTACGACGTTCCTAACAAGTGCATTTTGTTCAATAAACTAAATGTCCGTTTTAAAAGGGTATGGCGAATAGATAGTCATGATGAAAACAAAATAGCATCAACGGAATTTTTGCCACTTGTAGTAGACGAAGATGTTGTTGATTTTCAATATTGCTATTATCTGTTGATTTCAGATAAAATCACTAATTATCTATGCGGTCAAAATACTAATACATCGGGAAGTCACAAGCGTATTGACCCTGACAATTTCCTGAATATAGAAATAAAATTGCCGAAAATGTCAATCCAAAGACAGGTTGGAAAGACACTTTCAGCATTAGACCGTAAAATAGTCCTCAACAAGCAGATAAATGATAATTTACCGATGCTTGACCGTTCATTAATAGGGGCAGAAGTTCGTCGCGCTGTTTAGTCAGCTCTGCGATTTCTTTATTGTTTCTATGTATCTGCCTATATAAAGGTGAAATTTTAGTAGCGAACAACTTCATCATATAGCTTGGTATCTCAATATATTGCAACGAACATAAAGAATCCATTACTAAGCATCTTAAAGTGCTACCCATTGCCGCCTTGTCTGCTTTTATTTGAATTTCGTTTGAGCGCAACATTCCATAAAAGAAATCATTGGGAATATTTTCTTTTGCTCTAAGAGTAAATGATGTTTCACTTATGTTCCAATTTGTCGGTTCTTCGAGAATATAATATGTGCGCCCAATGGTTCCAATAGCACTGAATATAATATCACCGATTTGTAACTGTGAACGTGAGTTGATTTTAGATAAGGCTTCATCATCACATCTGTCACAGTTGTTCCAATCTATTGTTGTACCGACCAAACTTCTAATTGTCACATAATAATTATTTCCGCTACCTAAGACAAAGTTCTTTCGTGGATTTAAGCCGTTTGTAATGCGTCCGATATAATCACCAAGAACACAATCGCTCCACCCTTGTGGTATCTCACGCTTCAGCTTCTCATTCCAGACCATAACCCCACCATTTGATTTGTATGGTTTGCCCTCCTCGTTCGGAAAGTCAAACTGCACAAACCAATAGTCATAGAGTTGCTTTGCCATCGCCTCTAAATTATCATTTATCTGACGATTGACTTTGATTTTCTCATCAATAGAGGCTAAAGAGGCAACTATTTGGTTTTGTTTTTCGAGGGGTAGATATTCAATATCAATGGCAGACAGAGCATTGTCAAGCTGTAAGTTCTTGATGCCTGAAGTCTTCCCCTCGAAATTGAAAAATGCACCATGATTATATACATTCTGCCAAAAGTAATACACATACAAAGGATTCCAACCAGCCTTTACACGAAATGCTGTACAAAAGTTAGAACAGACAACATTACCTTTGGCTTTTATCAAATCTTCCGACACATATACAATGCGTCCTGTAGATTGTGTAGGACTACCTCCCGATTTTTCAATCACCAAATCACCTGCTGCCAGAAGTTTTGTTTCTTTTGTGCGGTCACAAACATATCGTTGAGGTATGTCTGTAAAATTGTGGTTGGTTATAGGCACTATGTCTGCGCCCCTAACACAATATGCTGCATTAGGGGTATCTTGCGTAGGAGATTCTTCGCCCCAATCTCCCGTTATAAATGTGTCAATAATATCTGCTAATTTCATATACTTCTTACATTTTGTGATGCAAAGGTACTCAAAATCAAGCAGAATAACTAATTTGTAAACCTTAATTAAGGAATTTGCGGTGTGCTATCTTGACATTTGTCTGATTTACCATAGCATAATGCAGCGTAGTGTCTATTTTCACATGCCCCAACATCTTTTGCACTTGTTCTATTGGCATTCCCTTGTCAATAGCCATTGTTGCTAATGTCCTACGGAATTTGTGAGGGTGAACCTTGTTGAGGTTTACACGCTTCCCAAGCTGACGCAAACGTACTTCCACGCCACTAATGGTCAGCCGTGTGTGAGGTTCATGCAGACTCACAAACAATGCAGGATTAGTGTCTGTGCGTTGCTCCAAATACTTTTTGAGGTGGATTTTAGTCCTTGCGTTGAAATAAACCTCACGCTCTTTGTTACCCTTGCCAAACACTATACACTGGCGTTCTTGAAAGTCAATGTCTTCACGATTGATTTTCACCAACTCCCCTACACGCATACCAGTACTAAGCAGCAAATCTATCATAGCAATGTCACGCAATTCTTGGCAACTGTCACGTAACACTTCGATATTCTCGTCTGTCAGCACCTCTTTCACCAAAGCATCCGTGCGCACCTTATGAATCCTGCGAACAGGACTTTTAGTGATAAAATCCTCATCTTCAAGCCAAGAGAAGAAACTGGAATAAATACGACGCAAGTTGTCAATCGTAACCTTGCTAAGTCCTCGTTGTTCCTGTTGCTCAGCGAGATAGCAACGAATGTCATTAGTGGAAATGTCGCACACATTCTTCTTCACTGTCGCTATCAACTTCTCAATGGAAGACTTATAATAGTGGATAGTCTTGTCAGAACAGCCCTCCACTTTCTTTGAGGATATAAAAGCCCCAAGAAGTTCAGCGTTTTCCTTGTTACGCTGTTCTTCCTCTGCCAACTTTGGCGTAATCTCACACTCAGATAGTGCCCTTCTGGTCACATCTGTAAGCAATTCCAACTGATTATCAGTTAGAAATGCTCGCATACCATCTAAAACGGCTTGTATAATTGTTTCTTTCATGTCATAAAACTTGTATTGGTCTCTATATAATATAAGGGAAGAAAGAAACGCTGCCGATAAATGATAATTTAGAGGCAATGGCAAAGCAACTCTACGACTATTGGTTTGTACAGTTTGACTTCCCAAATGAGGAGGGCAAGCCTTACAAATCAAGTGGCGGTGCTATGGTATGGAATGAGAAGTTGAAGCGTGAAATACCACAAGGGTGGAATGCTGCCAATATATTTGATGAATTATCCGTTCAATACGGCTTTCCTTTCTCTACGGAATTGTTTACAGAAGAGCCTACCAACATACCTGTCGTGCGTATTCGGGATATATTAGAGAACAGCGTATCTGCATATTCAACAGAAGAAACTGATGACAAGTATAAATTACAGAAGTGTGATTTGTTGATAGGAATGGACGGAAATTTCCACATGAACTATTGGAATGACAATGTGTCTTATCTGAACCAACGAAGTGTAAGACTAAGGGCAAAATCCAACTCAACCGTTTCTATTATGCAAACAAAATATGACATTGCCCCATATATAAAGGCTAAAGAGTTGAGAGCAAAAGGCTCTACTGTCGGGCATCTTTCTGACAAAGATTTGAAAGAGTTATTTGTATTGGTCAGTCCAAATACTGATTTTAGAAACAAGTTTGACTCTATATTAGCAGAAATAATAGAGAACCGTTGTGAAATGGTTGAATTAACTAAGCAGCGAGACGAACTATTGCCACTCTTAATGAATGGTCAAGCGTCGGTAAATTATCATTTATCGGCAAGTACTTCTATATCTTTTGATATATCTGTCTTGTTCTTAAACTTTATAAACGGCAATTCACTTTATGAAACAATCAGTCTTGATTATCAGTGCTTTGCATTACCTTTGTACTCAAAAGAAAATACGCATGGGACTATTCAAGAAGATAAAAGACATATTCAGCAACGACAAAGACAAGGAGACAAACACGCAAGAGAACGTTTCCTTGCCTTCTTCTATAAATGTACCTCAACAGTCCATCAAGCAGCCTTTGGTAATGCCTGGTGTTACAGAGGTTATAAAGGCAAGAACATATCTGAAAGCAAATGACACAGAACAGACTAAATGCCAATACGAGAGTGCTGTTCAAAAAGGATATTCATTGAACCTTGAACCCTATAATTGGCTACTTAGCCATTATACAAGCAAAGAACAATGGAGTGATGCCAAGCGTGTCCTGTTGCTTGTCCCTGCAAAATTCAGCCAAGATGCGCTTGTTGTCGAATTTAGGGAAGTAATAAGGCAACGAGAAGACAAACTACCCAAACAAGCCAATCTCCACAGAACCATTACTACCAAAGATACATTGGCAAACCGATACAAAAGTTTGATTGCTCAACTGCCCGAATTTGACTTCTACACAAGTGGAAATGACGCTCTGTTTTCAGAAGACGCTCCAATGTGCCATCAGATAGAATATATAATCAGTCATATAGAGAATGAACTACGCAAGGCAAAGGTTGCCGAAAAAAGCAAGGATTACGTCACCGCAACCAATATCTATGAAGAACTGATTGCCAATGGTTATTGGAAGCCAGAACCTTACAACCGTCTGCTTTATATCTATGATAAGGCAGGACTTACAAATGGTGTAAAGGAGTTGCTTGTTCTTACAATAAGTTTCTTTGAAAATCAGCAAAAGAAACAGAAACAGGAATTGTTGCGCCTTGCCGACAAGTACAAAAGCAGAGCCTATGCAGAGGCGAAAATAAATCAAGGAAAGACAGTGGCATATTTCGATGGTTTCTTTGAAATATACATGCCTTTCCCTGATATTGATGTCTGGAAGCGAATACTCGCTGACATTACCGCTTAATGCCCGAACTCTTCTTGGGATAGTGTTTGCTGTGGGCGAATCTCATGCAGCGTCTGGCAAAGCTGAAAATATCTTCGTCCTTATCCCTCCAAGGTAATTCCGAATTGGAGCCACCTCCACCTCCCGATTGCGTGATGCTTGTTGCCCCATTGATGCCCTCAATGAACATCTTGACAGCTGTGCCAAGCACATCTTTGAAACGCATATCGCACATATCTTCAATGATGGTGTTCTCTGCCATTTTCTTGGCTTCGGGTACATTGGCGCAAATCCTACTGCTCATCGTCAGCAGTTCTTGGAAACAGCCTGCAAGGATAGAGGCTTGGGCGTATGTCTGCAAAGTACGTGATGTCTGCTCTTGCACGACACGCAATGTTTCAGCCTCAGACTTCTGCGCTCTTGTCATAGCTCTGAACTCGGCAAGTGCTTCATCGGCTGCACTCAGTTTTTCTCGTTTGTCCGTCAGCTTGAACTCCAAGGTGGACAACTGACTTTTGAGCCGTTCCAGTTCCTTTGACAATTCGGAATGCTCGCCATTCTGTTGTTCTAACAAATTTTCAACCTCATGGATTTTGTTCTCCACCTCAGATTTCTGGTGAGTGAGGTTTTCTATCATCGTTTTCAGACCCTTAACGGCATTTTCCTTTCTGCGAATGTCAAGTTCCAGTTTGCCGTTTGCAATTTCCAACTCACGGCTTTCGGCTTGGAGTTGTCTATACCATTCGTCACGAGGGATATGCTGGGCATTGGTAGCCGAAACTGATTCACCACGTACCAAGCCCCACTTTTTGTTGACCTCTGCCAAGTAGTCGTGGATAGCATCCAGTTTGTTTGCATCACCACCAAAAGTATCTCGGTATTTGATACGCATCTTCTGTTTCTTCTCATCGTACATAATTGGCGTGACAAGGCAATGGATATGCGGTGAAGACTCGTCAAGATGGACGGAAAAGTCAATGATGTTGTCTTCGCCCCAAGCATCAGCTACAGCCTTGTAGATGTCCTTTGCCCACAATTCTATCTCCGATTTGCGCTTGACATGGCTGTTGTCTGCGCCTTTCGCTCGCTCCACATTTTGGTCTCCGAAAGCCATTTCTCGCATCCTGTCGGCATCGCCCGAAAATATCATATTGCAGGCAATGCGATATTTGGGCGTTTCAAGCCCTTTGTTAGGGTCTTCCGCACCAGTGGCTTCCAAACGGTCTTGAAACCGTTCTAAAATGGGCTTAGAAGAGCCGAGAGGCACAATCCTACCGCCCTTGACTATCTCAAAGTTGAGATGCGCACGGCTCTTGTCGTAGTTAAACTTTTTGTTGGAGGCTTTGGCTTCCCATTGGGATTCCGTCCAACGCCTCTGATGTTCGTTGTCTTCACCTGCCGAAAACGACTTGACGGCTTGTTGGTGAAACACTTGGTATTCTGGCATAATGTTATTTCTAAGATGGGGTAATGAAATTTATAAAATGAGCTTGCTCTGGTGTCCTCCTGAGGGCTTGCCCAATGGAGCATAATTCGGTTGGTGATAACCATACCGAGGATTATGTTCCCCATCTACATTATGCGTACATATAGGCAAGCCTCTTCTGTTGTGTACCAACACTGCTCTAAAACGGTTTTGATGAAGTCTTGGCATTGCGTTCTTACTGGCAAACTGACAGCATGAAGGCAAATGCCAAGACAAAAGATGAAAGAACGAAAGGTTACATTTCACGTTGTTCGTGGAAATGCCCTACATCTTCCGCCAACAACTGCTCTCTCACATCATCAGGGATTTCTTCCAAGGAATGGATTTGCTCCATTTCCGAAGGAGTGATTTCTGATGAATCGGAAGAAGGCAAAGGCAAAGTTAAAGAAGTCGGATCTGAAACAGACTTGTTCGGGTTCTGTTCCGACTTCGCTTTGCCGTTGTCTCGCTTATAAAGGGCATTGGCTGTATAAATCGTTTCACCCTCATGCTTCCACGCTGCTATGCACCGCATATCCATAATGGTGGTAAGGCAATCAGTTTTTATGGTTACGATACCCAACTGTTCCAACTGTTTCAAGAAGCGGATAACTGTTTTTCGGTTGCAGTTCCATTCCTTTGAAAGTTCAAGGGCAGATACACAAGTTTGTCCTTGCATTAGTGGTTTGGATATGCCACGCTTGGTATAGGTGGTATCGGCAGTTGCCGTGTGGTGAAGCAGTCTGCGGAAACATTGTATTCTGTTGATGCCTCCCTCGTTGCTACTGAGAAAATTCAGTTGTTCGTCCGTCAATGACAAATAGTAAGTGACAGGGCGAGTTTTGTCTATCTCTTTTCTTTCCATGTCCGAATGGTTTATAAATGGTGAATGACTGAAAGGACAACAAATCATCGGTGAAGACCATGCTGTTGCCGTGGCATATCCTCACTGACAATCTCCATGAGTTTTCTATCCAAGCGTTGAAGTTCATCTTGGTTAAGACTGTTTATTGCCTCTATGCTTACTCGTAATGCAACGGCACGTCTTCCATACAAAATGGCTTGTTCGTCATTGTCTATGGCATGGTTTGCACCAGTTGCTTCAATGTAATCATTGACGGCATCCCTCATGGATAGTTCACGAAGTCCTGTCTTAGCCCAGAGGACAGACAGTTTGACTGCCTGTTCCTTCTTGGCTTCATATTCTGTTGTCCTCATGGCTACTTGACACTTAGATTTTTCAAGATACGGTTGGCTTCTTCTGAAACCTGCGCCTTTGACGCAATCGCATTTCTGCGAATCCATGTCAAGAGTTCCGCTTTCTCGAAATACACCATCTTGCCATTCGGCTTGTAATAAGGAATGGTCTGCTCATGTGTCATCTTGTAGAGCGAACTTTTTGTCACTCCCATAAATCGGGCAGCTTCTTCCAAAGTCAGCACTTCCTTACCTGCTGACAGAGTATTTTCAAGCATTTCCACTCGCTTGGCGAGTTTTAGGTTCTCCAGCATGAGTGCTTGAACATCTGGAGTAACGCTTTGATTGGTTCGTGATTCCATAATCTGTTGATGTTTTAATTTGACTATTTCATCATGACCATTGTTTGTGATTGCAAGTTGAAAGTGGTGCAAAGGTATGTAAGAAATTTCTCATTCTGTTAGAAATGGTTGGTCAATGACGAAATCTTAAGTTATATTATAATAATGAAGTTGTTTCATACTCTAAATCATACTTGGATGAAATAAAGTGAAGACAAAATCAAACTTAGAAACGATAGTAAGAATACAAGAGAAACGCTGTTTTTGAAACTTGGTTGTCAAACCCTCAAAATAGACATAAAATGCAGAAATGGTGCTTGGGCTGTAATTTTATAGTTGCAAATATGCAATTATCTCTTTTTTATTTGGAAATTTTTGTTGCACGTTTGTTACGTGGAGGTGTTTTGTAAAATATCAGCACTGATAATCAGTGAGTTACATAGCGAAATAATCCGACGAAGTATAGCATTGCTCCATAGAAATGCACCGTGAGATAGCGTATCAGCCATTTTGCCCAGGCTCCTTCCCATTTCGGCAAGAGAGAGAACGCCCATTGTATCGGTCCGAATATCGTCAGCATACCAAGGAGTATCTGTTGACAATAGATGGTCGCCCACCAACCTATACGGAAGACTATCAAGGCAATGAGCATGATAACCTTATCTATTCCGACCACTGCTCCTGCTGTGAGAGAAGTGAACCAGAGCTTTGAAGCGTCTGTCTCCATGTTTGTCACTTCATCCACACCTGCTTGTTCCATAGTGGATTCTATCAAGTTGGGATCCGAAGTTCCTGAATGGGCTACATCTGCCTGTGCTTGCAAGGAGGTGTATAAGGTGTCTCTCGTGTATATGAGTTCCTGAACTTCTGCAAACTTGTCTTCAATCTGTGCAGACTCTGCTTCATACAAATCGTGTGTATATGAGCCTATACAGTTTGGGATATACGAGAGGAAGTCGAGTACACACCAACTGCTACCATTGTTAGATATGCCAGTATCTGCAGGTGGGTACCACCAACAGAGAATGACACTGACCACAAGGGGCTTGAACAGCTTCATGATGTCTATCGGCTCATGCTTTACCATCATTTTGTAGGCCATACTGCCAGCTACGACTATCGAGAACAGCGCAGCCAAAGCCATACACATCTGCAATATCCACCAAAATGGGCCTTGTGAGCCTGTGAATGTAGCATCACAAAGGAACTCGTTGGTCTGGAAAATCACGTCGTCAATTTCCTGTTCGAGGATATTGATACCGAAATCGGAAAGGATGCTTGAATCTGCCATTGGCTATTGTTTTACTATGTTATTGTCATCGGAGTCATCATTGCCTCCTGAGTTATTTCCTGTATTCTTTTTACTTGCTTCACGCCAACGACTGATAGCTGATGAAGCGAGGCTTGCCACATTGTTTCTCCTTTCAAGTCTGGCAGCAAGCAAGGAGGACGTTTTCCGCTTGTTGCTTAATTGAATCAGAAACGAGAGAAGCGTTTCATTCTGCCTGTTAATGTCATCATAGATGGCGAGATACTGCTGTTTGCGTTGAGCGTTAGGCATATAGGCTTCCTGCGTCTCTTTGATGGCTGTCAAGAACATATTGTAGTATTCGTTCCATCGTGTTTTGTCAGATACAGAACCGCCAGCACTGACTATTCTGTTTATATTTGCTTGGAAGTAAGAGAGTTTTGCGTTAATCTTGCTTCCCTCTGCTAACCAGGCAAGGTCTATCTGTCGGTCTGCAATGTTGAAAGCCTCTATTTCTGCTCGTTTGGTAAGTGATGACTTGATACTGTCAGCAATATCCACCTGCTGATATGCAGATACTCCTGCTAAGGTTCTGAACCCTTGCTTGTTCTTTTGAGCTGCTGTTTTCTGGTATCTGTTGTGAAAAACATCATAATAGAATGCTGGAGTGAGTCCACCTGCGCCAATCTCCTGAACCGTTATCTGATTCATCTTGGCTGCATCATGATTATATGTCACATAGCTTTGGGCTGATGCGCAGAAACACAACGACATGCCACATAAGCAAAGTGCTGTCCGTGAAGATATTAAATGTTTCATATTCATTGAGTTTTTAATTGTTATCCTAATAGCCTAAATATCCTGCGCCTTTCCACCTGCCAAAGGCATCACTAATGATTTCTTCCTTACTCTTGGCCCGATACACCTGCTTTTTCCAGTAGCCGATTCTAACCTGAATGTATCTCCAGGTATCGAAGTAGGCTTTGTTGAGATGCTTCTTTATGTTGTCAAGCGAGTTGTTGATGCTCGTAAGAATGAGAAGCAAATCGGACGTGGAACATGCTGCTGCTCCTGTTGCATATAGCACCAAATCATTGACCGACCTATAGAGGTTATCTCCTTCATCAGCAATTTTTGCCAATGCCTTGGCGTTGATAGTGATTATCAGCGTGTCGGTACTCATGATGTTACCTCGTTCCAGACACTTTTTCCTGAAATTATTAAGCATCTTTCTATAGTCACCAACTCTGTCACTGACGTTCTCATAGGTGTTGTACACATTGAGACTGGTGCGAAGTGTCTGATACAGGACATCAATCACATCAAATGCCCTGGTGTACTTATCCAGTTCCTTGTTGATGTCCTTGAAGCCGATGTTGGCATCGCCACTATAATCATGCAGCAGTTTGTTACTTGCCTCCAAGGTGGAGCGCACAAGCAGCAGACTGCGCTGTTGCTTGTGGTCATTGATATAGGCTTCAACAGAAGTGACGTCAAATCCCATCTGCGCCTTGGCTCCTGACGGCAAGAGAGTCAACAGGCAAATGAGGATTGCCACTATCTTGCTATTCATTGTTGTCTTCATCATCGTCATCATATTTACCGTTGTAACTATCCGAATGACTACTGTTTGCTGCGTGTCTCAACCATCGCTTCCGACACTTCTCAATGAGAGTCTGTCTTCTACCTTGTTCATCGTTCAATGGTGGTGCGACACTTTTCAATATGTCTATGATGGAATGCTTGTAGTGCATCATCTTCTCCAATGACACTAGGTCTGCAAATATCTTAGTAAGACGGCTGTCTATCTGACGTGCTATCTCCAGACGATCACTTGACCAAAGCAAATGGTAGGTGTCATCGGTTTCATCTGATTCCACTGGGTTGCTCTTTGCATATTCTACTGTTGGGTCGCAGTCTGGATAATCACGGGCAATCTCTGCAAGTTTAGCATTCACTTCGGCTGCTTTCTCTTCATCGGTCTTTGCAGGATCGAGATTTATAACTGCTACAACTTGCGTGTCGCTGTACTGCGTGATCAATGTCCAGGAAATCTGCACAATGGCTCGGTGTATCTTGATGCCAAGGAAATACTTTGGCTTTCTGGCTATCGAGATTGTTGCCTTGAAGGTAATGACACCATTGATATTCGGCATGGATGCAGTACGGACAAAGGTGTTGCCTTCCCACGCACCAGAACCATTCCAGTTGAGATTGTATGCAGTCTTGCAATCCTGCATGATGGCTGGTATACGGTAATAGTCATCTGTCACGGCATTCTCACCATCAACAGCCTCTTGCTTTGCCTTTTGGTATTCGGTAAGTTCTGCTTCTGCGGCATTCTTGTCTGACTTCAAAACTGTAATACGGTCTTTATTGGCGTTGTACTGTTGGCGATACCTTGCAGCATCTTCCACACTTGAACTCTTTATCTTCCTGAGAAGTTCCGTATTTTCAGCTTCCAATCTTGTAATCTCGGACTGAAGGGAGGCAATTTTTCTTTCGGTTTCCGCAATCTTGGTGTCTATCTCAGAGGTGCCAACGTTCTCATGGGTGACACTTGTGGTCATCGCACACTGTTTAGTGTGACCGCTCACGCTGCCTCCGCAACTTGAACATTTGTATTGCGTGGATCCTTCACCTAGTTTGGCTCCGTCATGGCAAGTAACACTGATGGTTGCAGTTTCACATCCTGCAATTTTCTTTGCATCGGTGGTCTGGTAGTATCTCTTTGGGTCACTTGAAAGGTAATAAGTGTAACCTTCCTCGTTGTCATTGAGTTCTGCCAGACGTGCATTCAGCCCTGCTTTGAAGGTCTTCAAGTCCATCGTGTAGGAATCAAAGACATCCTCATAGGCAACTTCTTTGTTGTTCCAACTCTTTGACACATGTATCTCGTAAGCGTAGGCTTTGGCATACTGCTTTTTCTTTTTACTGAGTATATAGCCCGATATGTAGTATGTCATACTATATTTGAAGCCGTCGTTTGAGTTGTTCAGTTGCTGAACCTGACTTCGGCTCCAACCTGCATGGTTTTCAGAGTTTCTCAATGCAGCTTCTCTTTCTGCCGATGTTGGTGAATAGTTTTTGTCCTTTGTGCTGATACGATACCAGTGATCACCTTTGATTACAGCGTCATTGTCTGTCGGTGGATAGTAATCACATAGAGTGACATTTCCTGCATCAACTCTATAGATATACCATCGCTGGGTGTAGTATTGCCCCATTCCTTCACGGGCATAGTCTGTTATCCAGGATGTCAGATTGTAGTTCGATAAAGAGAAGAGGTTTGCAATGCTATCTCTTCCTCCAACAAACTGCAAAATGGTGTTGCCGGCATTGGTTGACAGGTTATTGTAGAGTCCATAGACATTCTCTGCTATTTCAATGACACTGCTTGCCTTGTTCTTCATCGAATCATCGAAGTTACTGTTGCCAAGGATGGAACCTACGGCATTGCCTGCTCCTGCTGCTGCAAGATTTACTCCCATGGCATAGAGGTTGTTAATGTCTTCATTCAGGTTTTCCTTGGTGAAGTTAGATCCGATGTCGGAGAAGTTGTCAAACACCTTTTCCCAATCTACGTTGCCCAACTCCGAGAGTTTCAGAATAGCAGCAAGTTCCTGGTTTATTTCTAGGAATGCTATATCCTTGAATGAGAGGGTGCTGTTTGTGACGATAGACTCGAACTGATAGCAAAGAGTCTTGGTCTCTTCACATACCTTATATAAATAGCTTCCCCAATAGAGAGCATTCTGAGGACTTTTGAGCATCATTCCTGCTACAGTCCAAATCTTCGGCATGATCTTGGCCGATACCATGTTGTAGATACGGCGGTAATAGTAGTTCTCGGTGGCACTTGTCCACAGTCCCAAATTGGTGAGGGCTTTGCGGTCAAGGAACTTTGAAGTGAAGATTCCTGCTGCTGCAACCTCTGCTGCCTGATAGTGTTCACGTATCTTTGCTACCTGCTTGGCATAATACGCCTCGGTAGCTGCCTCTGTTGCAAAGGCTGCTGTCATTTCGGCTACGGTGCGCTTGTCATAGTTCACACTGTAGTACTGTGCCATTGTTGGTACTACGGCACAGAGGTAGAGGGTAAGTATTATCAGATAGCGTTTCATTTTCCTGAAAATTATCGTTTATGACTTGTTGTTATAATCTATTGAGACCTTTTTCTTGCTTGGGTTTGAGCCTCAGTACATGACCGGCTTGGTTTACCTTTTGGGCAAATGGTAGGGATTTGGTTATTCCTGACAGTTCCCAGTCTCGGCAATAGGCTTCGATAGCGTGCTGATGGTCGCATTGCAACTCTTTCTTGTAGAGCTTCAAGGCTTCCTTTTCTGCTCGCTCGGTGGTATAGGTCATATAGCACTCATGGGGTTCTTCCACACCAAATACGCCTCCGACACTTCCTCTTCGGATGAAGACTTCTCGGAAGAAACTTCTGCCTTCCTTGTTTTCAAGGCGGTTGATGGTGAAGATTTTCTTGCAGTCCACATCGGTAAGACCAAGGATAGCCTTGATTTCGTCGAAGCGTTCTCGGAACTTGCTTTGGTCAAGCAGCATCACAATGTCAGAGTTGTTGATGATGGCTTCCTTCACGATAGGACTGCCGACGATGTCCTGGATTTCCTGAGTTACCACACCCACTGATGCCCAGAACTTACGGGCTGTCTTGTAGAGGTACTTGATATACTCAGCCATCATTGGCGATGCTATGGCTTTCCATGCTTCTTCGATGACGAGCACCTTGCGGTTCTTCTTGATACGCATCTTCTGGATGAAAACATCCATAATGATAAGTGTAACAAGAGGGAAGAGGAGAGGGTCATCCTTGATGGAGTCAATCTCAAAGACGATGAAGGTCTCATCAAACAGCTTTGTGTCGAGGTTCTCATTGAGTGTAAGCTCATGACTACCGCCCTTGTAGAAGTCCTTCAGCAGATAGTTGTAGGATGCCAAGTCTATTCCTGCCAGGTTGTTCTCCTTTATAATCTGAGGAATACGGACTTTACTGTACTCGTAGAATGTGTTGAACGACAGGTTCTCTATTTGTTTCTTCATGAAGTATTCATCGAAGTATTCCGTGATAACCTGCTCTATGAGACGGTCTTCCGTCTTGGTGACTTCACCTTGGGTTCCTTTCCAGATGAGCATGACCAGATTTTTCAGGAAGCCTATCTTCTCGATGTTCAACTCCTCTCTCTTGATGGCAAAAGGATTCATCGTTATAGGATGCTCGTCAGTATAGCTGATGTACTTGCCTCCGACATACTCGCAGAGTCCTTCGTATGAGTTACCGGTATCAACCATCACAACGTCGGTTTTCTGTTCCCACATCTGGCGGACTACACTATTCATGTGGAAGGACTTGCCACTTCCTGACGGACCGAGGCAGAAGAAATTGGAGTTGTCCGTAATCTTGTTTTTTCCTTCCTTACCGCTGATGTCGATAGCCACTGGCACACCTTGGCGGTCAGTGTAGTAAATCTTCAATGGAGTTTCCTCGCTATGCTGAATGCGCTCTTTGTACATAAGACAGGCTGCTGCATCACTGAGAGTCAGGAAGCGGTCATACTCTGGGTTGGTGGAATAACAATTACCAGGGAATGAGTTGACGAATAGTTCCAACTGGTTGTAGGCTCTTTTGCTGATATGGATGCCCAATCTGCCAAAGGAGTTCTCCAGATGGTTGGTGCATTTCTGAATATCAGCATCTATAGACGTTCCAACAACAAGGTTGAAGTGGGCATATACCAACTGCTTGTTTTCTCTTGCTATCACGTCCTGCACCTTCTTGATGTCTTCTACGGCAATCAGATTGCTTGGATTTGGCATACTGGCATGACGATTTTTCTTCTTGTCGAGTAGGGAGAGTTCTCTTTTCTGGTTAGGAATGAAAAACATCTGGTTATACACAACTACATCGGCAGACGGAATGCTGTCAACCAATGATACCATATCCACTGGCATCGAAACATTGTTCACCTCAATATTTGTGAATGGACGGACTATAGATGGTGTGCTGACACAGTCAACATCAACAAGGCTATAGACCTTGCATCGTTTGTTGCCCATGCTGATTGACTCTTCATCGACCTTGAAGTTGGTCATGGACACTATCTTGTCGTTGAAATTCATGGAAAAATAGCGGTCAACATATTCACGAGCCGTATTTCCGTCCAGGTAGGATGCTTCCACGCCTGAGTCCTTCAATTGGTCTTTGACCTTGCGAATTTTCACCATAAAGTCACGCCATTTCTTACTGTCAAAAGAGAAGATACGGCTTTTCTTGTTCTCCTGGGTGATAATCAGGTATGTCTGACTATCTGTATAGGAACGTCCGTTGAAATACTTGAAGTATGACTCAGACAAAAACTCATGGTTGTCGTTGCTCTCGTCCTTGAACTGCTTGCGAACAAAAACATCCTGCTTGTGAATGGCATAGCCTTCACCAAGAGTCTGGGCAAGTGCGGTAATAAGATGGTTGAACTCATAGTAGCTATCAATGTTTGCAGAATACTTCTGTACTGGGTTCTCCATCTTCAAAATGGCTGAGTACTCGCCTGTCTTGGTATAGAGCACACCAATGCCATCCACATCCTCGATAGAGAAGTAGATGTCTTGAAAGATTTTCTTACGTTTGCCTCCAGTGCCAAAGGCTGAAACTGAGATAGCCATACCAATGAGTATTGCCACAAATGCTATGATTACGTATGAGATCATTTCTTCTTATTCTTCTTGTTATGTTTCTTGGGTTTCTTGTTTTGGGCTACGAAATTTTCTTCAGAACCTTCCAAGGCATCTGTAATCATATCGTAGAACGTATACCAACGCTTCTCAAACTCCTGGTGGTCGAAATAAGAGCGATGTACGATTGGGTATGGATCATTCTTGCCGTCATGGTTTTCTGAAAGTAAATTGTTAATGTCCTCGATTATGAAATCTCTCATATCATCGAGTATCTGTTTTTGACCTTTCTTCGAGTAGTTACTGAATCCACGAATATGATTTTCTTCATCTTCTTCTACAAAGAGAAAGACTGTATGAAGAAGTTTGCCAGTGCCTATTTCATGGAAGCATACAAAGATGACCTCATTGGCTTGGGCAATGGAAACCAAGAACTCTGATGGCATCATCACATATCGAGCACCGATTTCTGTATTTATAACGATTGTCAAATCTTTCATTTTGATAAGTATAAATAAAGGTAGGCCCATCCTTGTGAGAGGGTGAGCCTACCGATTAACACTATTCAGATTTCAACACACTTGCTCATTTGTTTACATTTGAATTTTGTTTGATTACATTCTATGCGAACAAGCATAGATGAATACACCATGCTCCTCCTTCTTTGTGTGCAAACCCTTCTTCTTCTTGAAGAAGATAAGGGCTGCTCCAGAACTGAGTGAAACAGCAAGAACCACGAGACCTACTACAAAACCAAAGAGGCAATATGCTATGATGAAACCGAGGATGGCTCCACCAACGGCACATGCAGCCCAAGTGATGTAGCGTCCCTGGAATCCCATAAATTCAAGTGGCTTTTGGAGTCCCTTGAACATGGGATAGCTTACGTATTGATTTTCGTTTACTTCTACTGACATGATGTATTCTTAATGCTTGAACGATAGATTAGAGACCGAAGAACAAAGGCAGAGCCTGAGCTGCAGCAACGAGGAAGATACATGCGCCTACGACCATCATGATCTTCTTCTTGATATTCTGCTGATTTGATGTAACTACTTGAAACACAACACCATTTAAAGCAGTAAAACCCCAAAAGAAACAAATCAGAAACAATAACGTACCAAAACACAATTCTACTAGCAAGAGATAACAAAAATTAACGTAGATAGAATGGGAAGTAGTTGCTCAGACGTATGTTGCAGCGTTGCAGCACGGCATCAAGTTTTGACAGTTTTCTTACTATCTCCTCGTTGAGGTCGAATATACGGCGGTCGTACTGGCGCAGCTGTTGGATTATCTCAGGAGGCACAAAACTGCCGCGTATGAGCTCCTTCATCGTACACTCGGCAATCCACTGCGCATCCTTCACGTCACTCTTGCGATCAGGGATTTGCTTGATGAAATACGGATCGGCAAGATTTAGCTTGAAGTATGGAGACAGCACACGCCATACAGGTATCCAGTAGACGCTGGTGCTCTCCATAGAAACCTCAACAACATGGTGATGAAGCATCAGGTTACTTAAGAACTGTAATGTTAAACTTGTTAATTATGGTTAATAAAACAAACAACAAACTGTTTATGTTCTTAAATTTGTAATATTTTATAGAAATCCTTAAATATTATGCGTATGAAGAAATTTATATTTTATTTTTGTTTGTGTTGGGGCGTTATTACAATCGTTGGTTGCAATAAGGATGATGATTTTGACAGTTCTGATAACGATACAGACGTAACGGCTATAGATGAAAGTCAAAATCAATCTTACGTTTTACTTCAAGAAGTGCCTTCCGACTGTCAGGAAGAAGCTAACGAGATAAACGCCAGTTTGCTTGCAAAAATTAAGGTTGCCACGAGATCTGTGGATGGTGAGGACAGCTATCCAGACTACTATGGTGGTTCTTTCATCGAAAAAGATGGATTTTTGACCATTTCAATAAAGGGGGATTCCGTTAGTGGTGTTAACAGGATAAAATCCCTCGTAAATAGTTCTCTGTTGAAATTTAAACGATGTGTGTATTCATTGCAAGAGTTGAAAAATATAAAGTCACATCTGTATTCAAAATATGCTGAAATGAGCACAAGTTTGAAAAGTACCTTAACAGCCATCGGTATCAGTCAGAAAAACAACGCTGTTGTAGTTTATCTTGCCGATTGTTCTCAATCAAGAATAAAGGAGTTTAAAAATTTTTACGATAACCCTGCTGTAGTGTTCACAAACATGGGAAAAATCAATACAGATAATCCTTGCCTTTCCACACAGCTTGTTAATACGCGCTCTTACACAACATTGGCTACAATATCTAAATTTCCTATTGGCGCAGGTGATACGTGTCTTATTTCAATGTCAGATGATAAACCTATCTACGGCACATTCGCATTTCGCGCCCAAGAGACTTCTGGACAAAAACGTTGTGGATTAGTGACCGCAGGGCATGTGGTCAGCGTTGGGCAATACTGTTATGATAAAGATTTCAATCCTTTTGGCATTTGTTCTTCCCGAATTGTCTCAACAGGAAATGCCGAAGCTTCTTTTATTCCATGCGGCTATTTGGATGAATTCAACATCAACAATTATATTGGTGGCAGTTCAAGCAGTGTTCTATCGACGACGACAAACAAACCAGGAGAAGGGACATACGTGAACAAATATGGCGCAACAACGAAACGCACAGGTGGTTATATACAGGATATAGATTGTACTGTTCTGTCTGGAGACAAAACGGCGACATTCTCTGATATGACACTTGTGAAATGTACCGCAGATGGAGGAGATAGCGGTGGAATTGTATACACCTATATATCGAAGTATAATACACGCTTGACAGTCGGTGTCGTATATGGATACCCTGAGAAAATGGGAAAGAACTATCTCATCTACTCTAAGGCGGATAACGTTTTGAAAGCATTGAATCTTAAAAGGTATTGAACGTATGAGAAATCTGATATGTATATTAACATTGTCCATATGTAGCTCTTTTACAGGATGCTCCACACAAGCCACTGGCTCAAACGGCAACGATTCCGTTGCGGTGGCTCTGAGTGACAGTTTGCACAGCGATAGCGGTGACAGCATTATGATGGAATTGTCTGCAAATCGTTTCAAGGCACCCGTTGACACCATTGTGTCTGCCAAGATTGTCAACAACACTAAGTGTTCATCAATTTCGCTAACAGGCAAAAGGGTCGTTGAGAAAAAGATTGGCGAAAATTGGATACCCTTTGAACACAGGGAAAGGAGCAAGGGCGGAGCGTTGTATTCAGTCACCCTGTTGGCGGTGAATATTGGCAACGGCGGAAGCTATGACATAAATATTCCTCTGCGAAGCGAGGACTACGAGAAAGATTTCTCTCCTGGCGAATACCGCTTGGGCAGGGAGATAGAAATAAATGGCAAGGAAAAACGCTACGTTTATTCAGTCTTTACGGTTTATTAAAGACAAGAGGTGAAAAGGTTTTCACTTTTTTGTCCAAATACAAGTGCAGACGCAATCTCTGCAACTATGTTGCAGAGATTATTGCCGTACCTTTGCAAACGAGAAAATGTGAAGATTGGCTACACTCTACATTGCTCAAGCAAGCTCGGCTTTGCTCTCGTTTGAACAATCATTGCGGCCGAAAATAGATACACAATATAACAATGAATATAAGAATATATCCATCAGGGTCTGTTTATGGACTTTGGCATCCGCTGTTATCAATTAACGGTGTGGCATTCTTTGCTACTTAACTGACAAGTTAGGGGTATTATGCTTCTCCCCACCTGCAAAGCTGGCATTCTGACTGGCGCAGCCAGTGTTTACTGAAGGAGAGCGGCGGCAAGCCTACGCAGTTATTGCACCGTAGGTATTCAACTCGGTTTTTTATTCTAAAGCGAATAAGATAAATTCCGCTTTAGGAGTTTCTAGATACTAAAATTTTTAAAATGAAGTTTTTATTTTTTTGCATATTATCTTTGGGGATATTCTCATGTAATATCCCCAAAAATAATGCCCCAAAAGCAGACACTGAATACCAAACAAAATCTTCCTCAAGTTCTAATAAGAACAAAGACTCTCTGTATATAGAGCTTAAACAATGTCGTTTTTCACAAGGAGATTCCATTGTTATACTGTATAGTATTAAGAATCAAACACAGTGGCATTATATATATCTTTCAGATGAGTATTGGATAGAAAGACAAGTAAAAGGAAAATGGATTCGTATACAAAATGATTTTGGTTCCATTTTGATGGGAAAAGAAATACCTGCATATAGTTGCATAAATGATTATGCTAAAGTTTTTTTAAAGGCAGGTCACTATAAATTCTGTAATACAGCATATTCTGATGATGAAAGAATAGACAATAAGAAAATAGTAATGAAAGCTTATTTCGAAGTAAAATCTTGTAAGCACTCCAATTAGGACATATCACATTTTAGAACTAATGATTTGTTTTATACTGAAGTTTCGCAAGTGAATATATATCAACTTGCTTGTTTATAAATATACATATTACGTAGTGTATGGGCAACAGGATTACTTTCGATGAAATCAGCTAGCAATTCTGTAGCATCTATAGAGTAACGCTCTGCAGCTTCCAGAACGAAGTCCAAAATGACAGCCCATATCTTGTCCGTTACGGACAACTTGGGAGTGTCATTGGTATCCGACTGATTTTAGGCGAAAACCCAATGTCAGTCGGATTGTCATTTTCCACAACTCTGTGCAATTATCATTCCAACACCTCCTGCAACCACAAAGATACCAATCGTGAAGAAAAACCAGAAGAACCATTGTGCATAGTGACCGAGATAGCAGCCATCATATTCCTTGTAGCGTTCACGGACTTTCTTCCGTTCATTGGAAAACATAGAATTGACCTCACGGATATGCGTCTGCATCTGTGCGGTCATCCATTGGCGTTCTTTGGCAAACAGTTCTTGAATCTTCTGCCAGTCAGCATCATTTACATTTACAGACACCTTTAATTTTATGGGAGCATTTTCCAAAACTTTGTCTATATGCTGATTGATGGTATCTACCTTTTTGCCGATAGTAGTTACAGCACCGCCTAATTGAACTTCCGCACGCTGATACTGCTGAATGGCAGATTCCAGTTCAAGTGTGGCATTGATGAAGGTGTTGGTAGCCTTGTCAATGTCCTCACTCAACTGCTTCAACTTAGGAACACGGTTTACAAGTCCGTCTTCGGCTTGCTGTTCTTCGACCTCGTTTTCGACATCATTCATCATGTTGTCGAAGTCGCATCTTTCTTCTGTGTCTATGTTTATCTTGCTTTTTCTGATAGCCATATTGTCATTGATTTATCGGTGGAAACTTCTGCTGCGTGGTTTAGGCTTGCACATGGAATGAGCCATCTGTGCGCAACGGTGGGCAAACTTCCAGTCATCTTCATCATCCTTCTTGCCCCAACCAGAAGAAGGAGCAGAAGCACCACCGCCACATGACTCAGACATGGAAGTAGCTGCGTCAATATACCCTGCAAACAACAGCATCGCTACATGAGCGACATTCTCTGTTGTCGCTATATCATTTTCCTCTGGAATATGAACCTCATTAGTAAAGACATCTTTGACAGAGTTCGGAATCCACACCTTCTTGACTCCATCGCCAATGTTGATTTGGAATGCTGTTTTTGAAGGTTGAACTTGTGCCTTTGGTTGTGATGCAGTTGGAGTTTGAACGATAGGACGAACTGGGCGAGGCGTTGAAGCAACGGATGGAGAAACAGGCTTTGTCTTGACTTGTGTAGGTTGCGGATGCAGTTTCTTCCATGTGTCTTCAATCTTTGACACCATATACTTTCTGCCAATCTCAGAAGCCTTGAACACGGAAGCGTTCTTGCCGACTGTATAGCCGACAAGTTTCCGCTGCTTGTCGTAACGAGGTTTAACCTCATAGCCTTTCATACGCAACAGATTGAAATATCTGTCAATATTGAACTGCTGCATATCTTTGAGGATATGTTCGCAATCCTCCGCAAGTTCAGCCTTTCGCATATTCCGAATCTCCTGCGGTTGTTCCCATCCATGGCGCATATTGATGATTTCCGCAGCCTTCATTGCCCGAAGGTGAATATCGTGTACATCATTAGTCTTACCATCCATATCCACACGACAACAATCAATGTGAAGGTGCAGCGTTCCAGACTTAGAATCAGAGTGCAGTCCGCCCACATTCATAGAATTGGTGAAGTTGGTCTTTATTTCATTGGAGAAACCGTTGGGCATAAGTCCAACAGAATCCAAAACTCCCAATGCTTCGTCTTGGAGGTTAGACCAATCTTCCATCGTGAAGTTGGCAGATTCCTCCTTTGATGGGGAAAGTACAAAAGTGGTCATGAACCTTTCCAACTTTCTGCCAACCGTCCTTTCCGCTTGATGATACTGGCAATGATGCTTCATCATGTACCAGATGGCGGTAGGGTCAAGACCATCGGGCATATTGTTCACCTTGACCGTTTTTGCATTCTCCTTTTCCAATGCGTACCTTACGGAATTGCCTCCGTACGATACGACCTTTGCGAGCATAATCATAATTGTTCCTTTGATTGGGTCTGTACGTTTGTTGCGATATTCTCTTCAATGCTATACCAATGTTGGATAAGTCCTGCAACGGCATCAATCCACCAACGCATGAACTTCTCATTCTTGAAGAACCGAGCCTTTTCCTCAGCCGTTTTCTTGGATAGCACGTTGCTGATTTTTATCAAATCCGTCCTTGCGATGGCGAGAGAGTTGAGAGCGTCCACCTCATCCTTGGTAAGCCTCATGCGTGGACGGTGCTTTAAGCCAGTCTCAACGACATAGCGACTCAGGCTTAACCCACACTCCTTGGCAAGCGTCTGGAGCTGCATCAACTCCTCTTTCGTGCATCGGTAGGTATGGACTTCCGTAGGCGGTTTTCTTATGATGTTCTTCTTTCTCATTTGTCCTTGTCTCTGATTAAAAAGGGATGATTACAAGCATCTTACAAAGGTGGTCACGACTGCGAGCCTGCGAGTAGTCCGAGAAACTTTTAGGAATACAGAAAGACGGACACGGCTTCTGTATTACAAAAGGATTTCTCGAAAAGTACCTATAAAATGACGGCACTTTTAACAGCCTCCGTCCCCAAGGCTGCTTAAACGTATAACAGTTGGGCGGTAGCCTATGGCGGTTAATCGTCCTTTGGGATGTTTTTTATGTATGGTGGCTTATTAGCCTCTGTATGCCTATTGGTTGCCGTTATGGTATTCGTTAGGCTTGTAGCCATTGGCATTAGAACCGTTAGACCGTTGTGTTTGACCTCCAAACTGATGCTGTGGATATGTGTTGTGCTCTCCCTCATTCTCTTTGGCATCTGCTTCTTGCTGGGAAGAAGGATTGCCAACAGACTGTCTGGAGTAGTTTTGCTGTGGGGAAATTCCACCAGTAATAGCATCGGAAAGATTGCCATTAGTTCCGATCTTACCCACGCTTCCATTATCATTAGATGAAGCCGAATTTAGGGAAGAAGAAATATCTGCCGTAGAAGAATTGCCCTTGTTGTCTGTATCGGATATTCCATTGGAAAAATGCCCATCTTCCTTGTCCGACTTTGTATCATCCTCCGTTGTCGTAACAAATACTCTTGCTTGTGGAACTTCCGTATGGACGATTGCAGAGCCATCCGCATTGCGCTTCAATGAAAAGCCGTTCTTGACAAATCTTCCGTCCACATACCAACCAGAGAGTGAATGCAGGGTTATAATGCGGTTGTCTCCAACCTTTTGTGAAGAGGAAATGCCCACAGCCTCCATAGCTTGTAAAAGTTTTGGGACGGTCTTGCGGTCTTTATCCCAGAGTTTGGCAAGTTGGGTATTGTCAACCAGACATTGCCCACACAAGATTTCCACTTGTTGGGTTTTGCTGATAGAAACAAGTGTTGTTTCACGTTCAGCAAGAGAGGCAAGAGACATGAAGCATTCCATGCGGTCAATCTTGTACTTCTTGCAGCGAAGATACTCCATCTGTGCATCGGACAGCGTGAAGCAGTAATGTATCTTTTGTTTATCCATGTTCTGTGAATTTTGAATATTATAACCATAACTGGCAAGACTGTTTTTCTCAGTAAAGAGAAAATCATCTATGCCATCCTCTCCTTGGGGAAATGCCCTTTGCGATAACATAGAGTTCGCCTTGCAACCTGTCATTAGAATGACTGCTTAATCGTGAAATGCACTCAATGCAAACAGACTGGGCAAGAAGTTTTCTTCTGCCGACAGTTGCTTCATCATTGATGCCCTTGTTGGCTCCGCATTGCTCGGCAAGTCCGTTGAAAGCATCACGCATCCGAAAGTAGCCGTTGCCAGTATTGATGTAGCTCACGGCAAGGTCAGCGACATTCGCCAACTTGCTTCTGTACTCCTCATGGGAAATATCGTCCTTCATCATCGCCATGTCTATTTACAAAGTTCACTCATGTGCTTGGTCGCTGCAGCCTTGGTCTCTGCCTCGGACATACTGCGGTTCTGGCGCATCCAGTTCAAAAGCTCGGACTTTTCAAAGTATATAATCTTGCCGTTGGGACGGAAGAACGGAAGTTCATGCTTGTGTGTCATCTTGTAGAGACTGCTCTTTGATATGCCCATGAATAAGGATGCTTCCTCCAGTGTCAATACTTGCTTGGCATCACGGAGAAGGTTCTCCATTATCCCAATGCGGTGCTCATGTGACTCTACCTTCAAAAGAAGAGTCTCGGTGTCGATAGTTTTGTTCATTATCCTGTAATTTAATTGTTTGTGATTTGTTGTACTGCTTGTTTTGAAAGTGTAGTCCCCAAGGCAGAGAGAAATCCCTGCCCGAAATATGGAGACTACAAAAGTGAAAATAACTGGTTGTTATCCTGAAAAGTTCTGTTTACTTGTTATCCTGTAAAAAAGTTATTCTGCGTGGATGGGTGTTGGTGGCTGCTGTCCGCTTTGTCCTTGGTATTTGCTTGTTCTCTTCACGCTGTTTGCGACCTCGAAAGGCTTTCTTTGTGTTGTCAACAGCCTTGACCTTTTCATTCGTCAGCACATCTGCATAGATGGCGGTGGATTTGAGTGACTTGTGTCCCATCAGTTTCTTGGTAGTCTCAATGTTACCAGTAACCGCCTGCACCAAAATTCCGAATGTATGTCGGGCACAGTGAAAAGAGATATTCTTCTCAATGCCCACCTTTTTAGCTATCCTTTTAAGGGCTGCATCCACATTAGCCTTGGCAGGAAGGTGAAACACAAAATCATCATTGCCTTTGGGTGGCATCCATGACAAGGCGGTATTGCCGATTGGTACGGCATTGAGAGCCTTGGTTTTCTTTTGGATGATTACAAGCGTGTTTGTTTCCTCGTTCCTCTTGATGTCACTCCACCGCAGAGCCTTGATGTCGCTGATACGAAGTCCTGTTAGACAGGCAAAACCGAAAGCTCTCTGTGTCTCTGCAACTCCTGGACTTCTCTCATCTGAAGCCATGAACCTTTTCAGTTCATCTGGAGTGAGATACTGCTTATGTGATGCCTTTGGCTTGGGAAAGATGTCTGACTTCTCCAACTGGTAGAAAGGGTTAGCCTTCAACTTGCCGAACTTGACAGCCTTGTTGAACACCGTCACTATGCGCTGTTGAACATTGTGAAGGGAACCTTCACACAAAGGTTTGGCTTCAACTCGTACATACTTTTGGGGTACATAGTCGTTCTTCAACCAAAGAAAGAAAGCCTTTAACCATTCCTTGTCGAACTTCCTCAGAGTGATGTGAGGTCTGCGCTTGTTGGCAAGGAACTCGCTCATTAGGTATTTCAGATACTTTGATTGGTCAACAATAGCCTTGGAATAGTCTGTGTTGTCGCTCATCCAGTCGATGTAAGTCTGGATCCAATCTAAGACTTCGGGAGACTCGTCATTGGGGATTTCCTTCACAATCATCAAATGACCTACCTCTGGAATGGTCTCTGGATGAAGAATACGCTCTGCCCTTATCTGGTGAGCACGTTGCAATGTTTCTTCGTTCCTTGCTTTGGTCTCTGCATCAACCTCTGGCAACAAATAGAGGGAAAGAAATTCAAACTTGCGCTTGCCACCATCGTAGATGTCAAGATACAAGCTTATGTTGTCGTTGGCAAGTGCCTTTTGTCTGATAGTTATTGTCATGTCTCTATATGTTTTCGTTGTCAATGATTTATGTGAACATACCGTCAATGAGGTTGATGGCTTCCTCCTTCTTCTTGTCCACGATTTTAGCATAGATTTCCGTGGTCTGAATGTTGGAATGTCCCATCAGCTTGCTTGTGGTAAAAAGGTCTGCACCGAGCGTGAGCATCATCGTTCCGAATGTGTGCCGTGAGCAATGGAATGAGATATGCTTCTCAATCCCTGCCGCTTCCGCCCATTTGCGGAGAGCCCTGCCTATAACGGTCTGTGTGGTCGGAATGTCAAAGAAAGGAATATTATTTCCTCTTGGTTTCGGCAACCAACGCTTAGCCTCTTCCGAGAGAGGTATTATAACAGGCTTCTCCGTCTTTTGCATTTCCATGTCTATGTATTCGCCTTTTCCGTCAGCGGTCTTGAAGATGTGCATCGGCGCAAGACGGTACATGTCGCTTAATCGCAATCCTGTAAAACAAGCGAAGATGAAAGCCTCCTTGACCTCTGGGCGGTAACTATCCGTAGCTATGAGGGTGCGAAGTTCCTCTATAGTAAGGTATTCTTTCTTGCCTTCCTTGGGTTGGATGCGCTCACGTGCATCAAGTTCCTTCATCGGATTGTTTCGGATAATGCCTTGGCGCACAGCGTTATTGAGAGCAGTGGAGAACATTCCGAGGTATCGGCTTGCCGTATTCTCACTGATAGGTCTTGGCTCGCCATACTTGATATGGGAATTTGGGAAGTTACGCAAGAATTTTACATAACCACGGCAGAACTCCGCATTGACCTCTTCAAGGGCAATGAAGCCTTTGTTTGTCTCGTCAAGATACTTCTCCACGGTGTGCAGCATTTCCACACGGCAATGGAGTGTTGACTTCTTGATGCCGACACCACCTTCACAATACTTCTTTATCCAAGTAGTGAGAAGCATTGAACCTTGCTTGACGGTTTCCCAGTCCTGTATGCCATGACCATGCAGGGCTTTGATGCGCTCTGCCTTGATGCGTTCTGCAGTCGCCATAGTCTGCTTGTTCTGTTCCTTACAGACGGGATTGATTTCGGGGACGAGATAGAGTTTGAGGTATTCATACTTTCTCACTCCCTTATAGTAGATGTCAAGATAGATGCTCTTGTTGCCATCTGCGAGCGACTTCAACCGAATTTTAATCGGCTCTTTCAGCTTTACTTGTTTCTTTAGTCTTGCCATGATGTATAAAGTGTTATTTTGTTTTTGTATTCTGCTGCCTGGAGGGTCTTTCTCCCTCTTGTTGAAAGTTCATGTCAGATATGGTTTCCAATGCTGACATTTGCTTTTCTTTCTCTTCCCTTACTTCGGAAAACTGATGTAAAGATAAGAAAACAAACCGAGAAACGAGAAACAAAACGGAAACAAGAAACAGTCTTTTATGTCTTTTTAAGAGTGAGTTCCGCAAACATCGGAAAATTCAAATTATCGCTTAAAGCATTGATACTTAGTGCATTTGCTTTCATTTGCTTTCTTGTCTTTTCAAACGCATTTCGGAGGACTAAGATATTCTTGACATCCTGCTCCTCATTGTTCATGGCGATGTAAACGCTGATGGCACCCACTACGGCAACAACACCAGCAATGGCGTAACAGAGCTTAACGACGAATGGAATATACTTGGCGATTTCCTCCGTCACGGTTGCAAGGGCATCTGTACCGGCGGTATAGTCACCTGCTGCGTTCTGGGCATAGGTCGCCAAGGTTCCACAGAATAGGAGCATTGCGAGCGTCTTCATGCGCTTGGCTTTGAAAAAGTTCTTTGCTAGATACTTGATTTTCTTCATTTGCTTTTTTGATGTTTACTTGAAATTTTACATACGTTATCTCTCCTGCAGGTTGAGAAGTTTGTTATCCTAATCTTTTTACCTTATACTATATTGTAACCGAAGAATGCAGGGAACAGGATTGTTGCACCAATCATGAAAAGGCAAGCACCAATAAGCATCATGATGGATTTGGTTACATCGCCTTCGCCTGTATTCATCTTTATATAGATTTGTAAAGCTCCTATGATGGCTACGATGGCTGCTATTGCATACACCAGATAGACAACATAGAGCATCATTGTTACCGTAAAGTCATGAGCATTGCTAAGTGCGTCTGCTCCCCAGCTGTAATCGACACCTCCGCATTTGGCTGATGCCAACATTGGCTGGAAGAGCATGATACATATCGACAATATGGCAAACAAATGATTCTTTTTACAGTTTATCTCTGGCATTCTTCTTTTCAATTTTTCGGGTGTTGTGCTTATTGTTGAGATTCTGCATAAACTCTTCTGAAAGGTAACTACATTGATGTTCTGGTTCAATGTGCTCCAGGAATTCATCATTTTTCTCGTTGAGTTCTTCACTTGTCGTTGATGATGGCTGTTCCGTTATTGGTGGTTCTTCGATAAAAGAAGAGTGGGGAGTTACATTCCCAGTTGGGTTAACAACTCTAAGCCCATCATCTGTGATTTGTTCGGTGAAGGTCATATCACCTTCGTCAGGATTGTCGTTGCTTTCTTCGATTGCAACTGGCTGTTCCTCGTTGGTCATATCCCCTACATCATAAGTATCTTCTTCTGATTTCTTTTCATCCTTCTTGCCATGGAGGTCTAGTGTGATCATTACTGAAAAGTAGACCACATAGACAAAGGTGAGGACGAGTGCAAAAATTACGAATCCTGACATTTTTCAATCTGATATTTAATTGTTATCCTTTGTTTGTTATCATACTCGGAAATACTCTCAAAAAGGCAGGAGAATTCCCTAAAGCATTGCAAAGGAACAGACTTTTATATGATTGACGAAAAAACACATGAAAAACCAGTTCTGTCTTAACACAGATTATAAAAGAAGTATGATAATATTTCAATAATCATACTATAAAGTTTCGAAATGGTGGTAATAAAGTTGGTGTCACACTGACATTATGAAGCATGTTTACTAAATCTCTTCGATGGAATGTAAGTGTATGGGAGAAGTTCGTTATGATTATATGGTGGATGACGCATATCTTATATAAATTGTCTGAAAATCTTTGGTTATCTCAGATTATTTTAATACTTTTGCATCGTTTTAATGGTGTATTAAAATAATGCAGAATGGTTAAAATGAAAGAGATTGCCATATTAGGAAGACCCATACAGCTGCAAGAACGAAGCAAGGCGCAGATGAAAGGTGTTACCATCGGAGAAATGTTGTCGTACAAGTTCTACGATGGGGAGTTTCATGGTATGCCATTGCTATTCGCAGAACCTAAAGATAAAGTAGCTACCCCACGTAGTTTGTCTGTTACAGCAAACAACCTAACTTCGTTATTCCAGCTTCCAACCGTATTTTTGTTGCCAACTTGTCCTGCCTATGAACGGCAGAGACTAATTGACAAAGACGTGTATTTCGTTGTATCTGACAAATACGTCCATTTGCCAATGCTTCTGGCTAATGAGCGTATTCGTAAAACCAAACAAGCTAAGGTTTTAACGCCTGTCGCACAATACCTGCTGCTCTATCATCTACAGATAGAGAGTATCGAAGGATTGGCGGCACGTGATATTGAGGACAAAATTCCGTATTCATATGCAAGCATTACACTTGGTATTACTTGCCTTGAAGACTTGGAGCTTTGCCAAAAAGTATCTGGAGGCTCTAAGCGGAAGGTCATCCACTTTGACAAGAAAGGAATGGAATTGTGGAAGCAAGCCCAGTCGTTCCTCGTTAACCCTGTTGAAGAACGCATTTATTGTGACGATTTGCTTTCAGACGATAATTTCCCCGTATGTGGCATCAATGCCCTTGCACATTACACGTGGCTGAACCCCGATCCAGAAAGAATAATCATGGTGCCAGTCAAACAACTACGGGAATTCAAATCATCAGGAGTCTTAGTGCGCCCCAATGAATTTGATGGCAACATCATCATTGAAGCATGGAGATACCCACCTGTCACCGCTATTGGTACAAAAGCCGAATGGGTAGACAGATTATCTTTGGCCATTTCTCTGCGTGAGGACGAAGACCCACGAGTGGAAGGCGAAGTTGAACGTTTAATTAATGAAACAGAATGGAACGGTTAAGCGAGAGCAGAATGATGTTTACATCAATTCTGCCGAGCGATAGTACCTTCGTCTGAAAGACAATGGAAGGATTAGAGAAATACACTATAATGTGAATACAGACAATGCCATGTGTGTCCCCAATCAGTATGCTTATAGAGAATCTTTTGTTTTTTATCTCTTTTAATTGATGTATCTTCCAGAAACTTTAAAGTTGACTTTGGCGTATTTTTTAGACGTTGAGCAGTTGTAAACCGATGCGAATTGTTAAATAATTGCAGTATATGGCAATATATGCCGTAATTTATTTACGGATACATTCTTTTTTTGTACCTTTGCAGTCGAAATATTCACCAATAAATATTGTCATGTTAACGAAATTTGCAGTTAAGAACTATAGAGGATTTAAGAATCGTATCGAATGGGACTTGTCTCATCCGAGCAATTATACGTTCAATAACGATGCTATACGTAATGGCATTGTAAAGAACGGTATTATCTACGGACCGAATGGAGCTGGTAAGTCGAACTTCGGATTGGCAATATTCGACATCGCCAACCATCTTTCTCACAAGTGGAAGAAGCCTGATTACTATCTGAACTATGCTTGTGCATCATGCCACAACGAGCCAGTTGAATTCGATTACACATTTGCTTTCGATGGTCATGTGGTAGCATACAATTACAGTAAAATAGCTTCGGAACTTAAAGGCGATATTATTAGCGAAAAGCTGACTATTGACAACAAAGAAGTTCTTGTTAAAGACAAAGAAGAACTTGCTATTTCCGAAGAATTTGGCTTGACCGCCGTTGCCATTCAGAATCTTAAAGACAGCGCCAACAATATTTCTATAGTAAACTATCTGTTGGGTTCTGTGCCACTTCCCAAAGACCATGCCTTGCTGCAACTTCGCGATTTCGTAGAGAATATGCTGTTCTTCAGAAGTCTCGATTATCGTGAATTCATTGGGTTGAAGGAAGGTGGCAGCAACGTGGAAGAGTATATCATAAAGAACAACCTTGCTGACGACTTTGCAGCTTATTTGAAAGAAGTAAGTGGCCAGGAGTATGAGTTTGCGCCTAACACGCAGGGCGACAACATTCTCTTCTGCATAATGAACGGTGTGAGAATTCCGTTCCAATGGGTTGCATCCACAGGTACTAGAAATCTGGAGTTGCAGTATTATTGGCTGAAAGAGATGGACAACGCTTCATTCGTCTTCATCGACGAATTTGATGCTTTCTACCACCACGAACTCTCCTATAAGATTTGCAAGCGATTGTTTGAAGGCAACAACCAGGTGTTCGTAACCACCCACGACACATTCCTTCTTTCCAATGACTTGCTTCGTCCAGACTGCTTCTTTATTCTTAGAAACAACGAAATAAAGGCTATTTGCGATTTGACGGACAAGGAACTTCGTTTTGCTCATAACTTGGAGAAACTATATAGAGGTGGAACTTTTGGCTTATGATTCTGTTTGTATTTGAAGGCGATGAGCGTGAGCCTCGCCTGTATAGAACATTGGAAAGACTCTATTTCCCGAAGGTAAATGACAATATCATTTGTTCTTTCGGGAACAACATATATGACCTTTACAATGAGCTGAAGGAATATGAAGACGGTGGAGACATTGTTTCTGTCATGCGAGAACGTTTGGCAGCAAGAGGTGACTCCACCTTGAACGGCATTAGAAGTTCAGATATTTCGGAAATATTCCTTTTCTTCGACTATGATTTCCAAAACTCTCACCTTTCGCTTGAAGAAATCAATCAAAGAGTAGAAGAGATGCTGGCATTGTTTGCAGACGAAACCGAGAACGGAAAGCTCTACATCAACTACCCGATGATTGAGTCCATCCGCTATACCAAGGAACTTCCCGACAACGATTATGCCAACTATGTAGTAAGCAGAGAAGAGTGCAAGGACTTCAAACGTCTATCTCGTGATTTTTCGGCTTATAATAGTCTTGACCACATATTGTTCAAGGATGGCGAAACGCCGACCAAGGAAAAATACATTAAGGTAAAAGACAACTGGCAATATCTTAAGCAGATGAATGTCAGTAAAGCTAACTTGCTTATAGCAGGAGTAAATACGATGCCAAAGGAGAAGTCAGTTATCAATCAACTATCAATATTCGAAAGACAACTTTTGCTCCATGTCAAACCTAGTAGAAATGTTGCAGTATTAAATTCATTTCCTATTTTCATCTACGAGTATATGAAATAACAATGTGCATATATTAAAATAAAAACAAGCAGTGTCAACCCTAATTGTTATAACTTGACACTGCTTGTTTTATATGTCTCAATTGTATTGCACTTTACTAATACTCTGACAAGTCTTTATTAGACTCGATTTGGACAGACTACCATTCAGTAAAGAGAAAAGTTGAACAACTGAAGCATGGGTAAACTAAGCAACCAAGTTTAAGGTTTAGTTTACCCATGTATATATACATGCCTCTTTAATCTTATAAAATCAAACTTGTTTCGGAGCAGTTCAAGTTTACTACCTTATATATATATAAGACAAATTAAACTTAAACCTAAACCTAAACCTGCATATGTGCGTAAGGAGATTCTTTTTCTTTTTACTGAATATACTTGATGGAGTGGAATCTCTAGGTAGCAGAATGACTCAATATGCCAATATGCTATATTGAATTAGAAATAAAACCTAAAGCCTGCTTTTATCTCAGAGAAAATCGTTAATTTTGCAAGCAAAACAAGCAGAATGTGTTTTTACAACATATCTCGCTTACCTGTTTTGAATGTGCTCTTTTACATTGTCGTTAACATTTAAGGATTATAAGGAACTTTATTAGATATGATGTATGCGTGCAGAATACGCAGAATGTGTTTAAAATGTTTCCCAAATGTTTCCCGAACTTGACGTAATATACTGATAATCAAGACTCATTGGTAGCGGCGCAGGCTGCTGTAGAGGAATAATAAGATAAGCCCTCGTAACTAACGAGTTAGGCGGTAAGTCTCTGATAATAAAGAGACTTGCCGCCTAAATTGTTTTTGGTGGGTCTGCACGTTCTGCACACTAAGATAATTCGCTTCGCTCGTGGAATGAATAGACAAGTGCCCCCGAAATAAAGCGGTTGCTTTTTCGAGGGCACTTTTATAAGTGACAATCAGTTCGGAAGCTAACTGTTCGCCACTTACTGAACAATTAAAATTTAGCCTAACCTAAATACTTCATCAAAATCTTTGCGTTACCGCTATCGCGGAGTTTCGCAATGCTCTTCTCGCGAATTTGGCGTACACGTTCACGTGTCAGACCGAGCTGGTCGCCAATCTCTTCAAGACCTTTCTCGTGGCAGCCGATGCCGAAGCACTCGCGAATGATTGTGATTTCGCGATCCTTGAGCACTTTGTTAAGCACCGAGTTGAGTTCTAATGCCATTGACTCGTGGTCGACTTGACGGTCTGTTCGGCTGTCTTCGCCACTCGGCATGACGTCGAGCATACAGTTGTCTTCGCCATCTTGGAAAGGAGCGTCGATACTTACGTGGTGTCCGTCGGCCATGAGGCTTTGACCGATTTTCTCTTCGTCTATGTTTGTAGCTTCAGAAAGTTCTGAAACAGATGGGTGTCGCTGGTTTTCCTGTTCAAACTTGTTAATCTCGTGGTTGATTTTATTCAATGAACCAACTTGGTTGAGTGGCAGACGTACGATGCGACTCTGTTCTGCAATGGCTTGAAGTATGCTCTGACGAATCCACCATACGGCGTATGAGATGAATTTGAAACCGCGAGTCTCGTCAAACTTCTGAGCAGCTTTTATCAGACCTATATTGCCTTCGTCGATAAGGTCGGTAAGGGTAAGTCCTTGGTGCTGGTATTGTTTGGCAACAGATACCACAAATCGCAGATTGGCTGTTACAAGTTTGTCCTTAGCGCGTTCGCCTTCCGGACCTCCTTTTTTGATTTTTTGCGCAAGCTCAATCTCTTCATCAATGGTTATCAGCGGAGCACGACCAATTTCGACAAGATATTTGTCAAGTGCTTCACTGGAACGGTTTGTAATACTTTTTTGAATTTTAAGTTGTCTCATCTTATATACCTAAACTTTCTTACGCGTAATAAAACTGATGTCTGTTTTCGCAAAGGTTACGAAAACCCTGCAAAGGTACGATTTTTTGACGATACACACAAATCTAAATATGCAAAACTTATGCGTGGCGTGTATTTTGTTCTTCATTCTTGTTGTATTTTTAAAAAAGATTGTACCTTTGCGAAATATACGGCTACGAATTGGGTCGTTAACCTCATAATCAGAAAACAAATACGATTACAATTATGAATATTAAAGTGCGTTTGGCATTAATGAACTTCTTGGAGTTCGCAGTTTGGGGTGCTTACCTCACTTGTATGGGTCAATATCTCGGAAATGCTGGTATGGGTGCCGAGATTTCTTGGTTCTATGCGATACAGGGTATCGTTTCGATTTTTATGCCTACCTTAATGGGTATTGTGGCTGACCGCCTTATACAACCTCAGCGTTTGCTTGGTTATTGTCATTTGCTTGCTGGTGTGTTTATGGTTGGTCTGTTTATGATGGGCATGAATAGTGCGACTCCGGACAAGACGCTCTTTATGTCGTTGTACACGTTGAGTGTGGCTTTCTATATGCCTACGCTTGCGTTGTCTAACACAGCTGCTTTTGCTATTCTTACTAACCATGGTCTTGATACGGTTAAGGATTTTCCGCCGATACGTGTGTTTGGTACTGTTGGTTTCATCGCTACGATGTGGTTTGTGAATTGTGCTGTCGTAGATGGTGGTTCGTTTGGTTTGACACTTGCTGATAACGCTAATAAGTTTCAATATACTCATTTGCAGTTTCTTGTTTCGGGTGTGTTGAGCTTTGTGCTTTGTGTTTATTGTATGACGCTGCCGCAGTGTAAGCTTCAGGCAAAGAAGGCGCAGTCGCTTGCGGAGGCGTTCGGCTTGAACGCGTTCAAGCTGTTCAAGACTAAGCGTATGGCTTTGTTCTTCATTTTCTCTGGTTTGCTCGGAATGTCGCTGCAAGTGACGAATGGTTATGCAACACCGTTTATTACAAGTTTTAAGGGCATACCAGAGATGGCAGACTCTTTCGCTGCTAACAATGCTACGCTGCTCGTTTCGATCAGTCAGGTGGCAGAGGCTTTGTGTATTCTTCTTATCCCGTTCTTTCTGCGTCGTTATGGCATAAAGATGGTTATGCTCATCGCGATGTTCGCCTGGGTGCTGCGCTTCGGTTTCTTCGGTTTGGGTAACCCGATGATGCCGGGTGTGCTGCTCTTCGTGTTGTCATGCGTGGTTTATGGTGTGGCGTTCGACTTCTTCAATGTTTCGGGCGGATTGTTTGTGAACGCGGAGTGTGATGAGAATGTGAAGGCTTCTGCGCAGGGTTTGTTCATGTTGATGACTAACGGTTTGGGCGCAACGGTCGGTACGTTGCTTGCTGGTCAGGTGATTAATCATTATTGCCATTGGACAGAGGGTGGTTATCTGCTGGGCGATTGGCAGACTTGTTGGTTCATTTTTGCTGGTTATGCGCTTGTAGTGGCATTGCTGTTCCTTGTGATGTTCAGAACGAAGAAGGAGGTTAAGGCTTAGGGCATGAAGGAAATCAGATATTTCTATGTTCCCAATGCTGCGAGCGTTGGTGAACTGCCGGAGGAGGAAGCGAAGCATGCTGTTAGGGTGCTTCGCCTTCAAAGTGGCGACCGTATGGTGCTCGTAGACGGCGAAGGCGGATTGTTTGATGCTGAGGTTAGTGTGGCATCGGGCAAGCATTGCTTGTACAACATTCTGGAGACTCTGCCGTATGAGCGTGAGTGGCGGGGACGTATAAGTCTTGCCATTGCGCCTACGAAGATGATGGATCGTATAGAATGGATGGCGGAGAAGGCCACTGAGGTTGGCTTCGACGAGATTAGCTTCTTGGATTGTAAGTTCTCTGAGCGCAAGACACTGCGTACGGACAGGGTGGAGCGTATCGTTGTCTCGGCTATGAAGCAGAGTCACAAGGCTTGTAAGCCTATGGTGAACGAGATGTGTGGCTTCAGGGAGTTTGTTGCGAGGGAGCGCGAGGGTCGTAAGTTTATTGCTCATTGTTATGAGGAGGTGGCGCGTAGGGATTTGTTCGACGAGCTTTCTGCGATGGACGCGGAGACACCGGTCACGGTGCTTGTCGGTCCGGAGGGTGATTTCTCTATCGATGAGGTGAGGTTGGCTATGGAGCATGGCTACGAGTCGATATCGCTTGGCAGGAGTCGTTTGCGTACGGAGACTGCGGGTCTGAGTGCGGTGATGATGGCAAATCTTTCAAAGCGGAGGGGGTGAAGGAGTTAAGAAGGAGTTAAGAAGTTAAGGAGTTAAGAAGTTAAGGAGTTAAGCCATTAGTGTTTTTGCTTGATTTACAGACCTTGAAAAGTTCGAGATTCTGGAGCAACAGAGTTAAGCCATTAGTGTTTTTGCTTGATTTACAGCATTAAAAGCATTTGGCTTAACTCCTTAACTCCTTAAACTTCTCTGAACTTTGTGAGGGTTTTATTCTTTATTGATGTATTGCAGTATCTGTTCGGCGTGAATCTTCGTCTTTATCTCTTTGGGTATGAAGATTTTCTGGATGATGCCATTTTCGTCAACGAGGTATGTTGTGCGGAGAATACCGATGGTCTTTCTGCCGCAGGCTACTTTTTCGCCCCAGCAACCAAGTTGCTGCAAGAGTGTTGTCTCGGTGTCGGCGATGAGCGGGAACTGCAGTCCCTGAGTGTCGGCGAACTTCTTCTGCAGGGTCTGCTTGTCTTTGCTGACGCCTATTATGTCGTAGCCGGCAGCTGCCAACTCTTCTTTGTGTGCCTGGAGGGAACATGCCTCGGCTGTGCATCCGCTGGTGTTTGCCTTGGGATAGCTGTAAAGTACGATTTTGCGACCTTGATAGTCGCTTGCCTTGATTTCGTGTCCGTCTTGGTCTATGCCAAGGTGCTCGGGTATTTTGTCTCCTATGTTCATAATTGGGTTGTTTTGTTTTATTTTTATTTTGTTTTATGTTGCAAAGATATGTATTCAATCTGAGATGAGCAAACTCTTTGCGCTCTTAATGTTGGATGTTTACTTGTGGCATGGATTCTTGCTATTTTCCTTTTTGCAACATCTTACGCGACTTTTCTTTTGCGAAAGCCTGCATGTCAACAGCCACGTCATCCTCGTCCACAATCTCTACGCCGGTCATGGTCTCTATGATGTCTTCCATTGAGACAACGCCACGTAGGCAGCCGTATTCGTCGAGGATGATGGAAATGTGCTCGCGTTTCTCCAGCATCTTCTCCCATATTTGATATACCGAATCGTCTTCGTTGAAGGAAAGTATCGGGCGCATGAGGTCGGAGAGTTTGGTTTCAAATTTGTCGTCCGACAACTTCTTCAGCACCATGTCTTTCAGCACGTAGCCGATGATATATTCCTTACTCTTGTCGTAGACGGGTATGCGTGAGAAGTTCCATGTCTGCTGCTCGTAGAACTCCTTGATGGTAAGGTTCACGTTGGCTGATTCTACCACAATGGATGGTGTCATCACCTCGCGTGCCTTAACGGCAGCCAGACGGATGCAGCTTTTGATAATCTTGCTTTCTGACTCGCGGAAGATGCCCTCCGTGGTGCCTACGTCAACCATCGCCGACACTTCTTCGCGGCTCACGGAAGCTTGATGCGCCTTCGGGGTGAACACCTTTGTGATTAGCTCCGAGAGCAGAACGAGAGGGTAGGTGATGAAGATGAGCACGCGGATAATCTTAGTGGAAGGTATGGCGAGCGAACGCCAGTAGGATGCTCCGATGGTCTTGGGGATGATTTCGGAAAGCACAAGAATCAACAGCGTGAGAATGGCTGATATCAGTCCGAAGTATTCTTCGCCGAAGAGCTTCATCGACTCTGCGCCGACACCTGCCGAACCGATGGTGTGGGCAATGGTATTGAGCGAGAGGATTGCGCCTACGGGACGGTCCACGTTGTTCTTGTACTGTTTCATCAAGGAGGCTGTCTTGCTGCCTTGACTCTCCTTCATCGAGATGAACGACATAGGAGTGGATAGGAGTACCGCCTCGAGGACGGAACATAAAAAGGATAGTGACAGAGCACCTAAGAAATATAATATGATTAAGCCCATGAAATGTATCATTTACTGCACAAAGATATCTATTTTGTGGGTATTTTTATTCCTTTGATGTCGGATGTTGGTATTCTTTAACTAAATGCCGTGGAATTTCTGTTTTGTTAGTATATCTCTTTTACCCCATCACTCCATCAAGCACCATTGTTAGCATAATACAGACAATATGCCATATCTACATTTGGGCATTTTTCGTGAAATACCTATTTTTGATGACGCTCCGAATTTGGTGGTTTCTTTTATGATTACTATTTTTGCACTCGGAAAAGAATCGTATTTACACGACCGATAGTTGTGTTCATGCGGTTTATATAAAAGTTTTATAATTATAAAGATTATTGTATTATGATTATCGAAAATGTTCATGCAAGAGAGATCTTGGATTCTCGTGGCAATCCAACAGTAGAGGTTGAGGTGTCATTAAAATCTGGCATCGTTGGTCGCGCATCAGTCCCGTCTGGTGCCTCAACTGGTGAGAATGAGGCTTTGGAACTGCGTGATGGCGACAAGAGCCGCTATTGTGGCAAGGGAGTATTAAAGGCTGTAGAGAATGTGAATAACGTGATTGCACCGGCTTTGGTCGGTTTCTCTGCCTTGGAGCAGCGTGCTATCGACCATAAGATGTTGGAGTTGGACGGCACCAAGACCAAGTCAAACCTGGGAGCCAATGCTATTTTTGGCGTATCGCTTGCAGCGGCTCATGCTGCTGCGGAGTATCTCCACATCCCGTTGTATCGCTATATCGGCGGTTGCAACACTTACAGCCTTCCCGTTCCTATGATGAACATCATCAATGGCGGTGCTCACTCTGATGCGCCAATCGCTTTCCAGGAGTTTATGATCCGTCCTGTGGGTGCTGCTAATGAGAAAGAGGCCATCCGTATGGGTGCAGAGGTGTTCCATGCCTTGGCCAAGCTCCTGAAGAGTCGCGGTCTTTCTACTGCTGTCGGCGACGAGGGTGGTTTCGCTCCTGCGCTCAATGGCATAGAGGATGCGCTTGAGAGCATCTGTCAGGCAATCAGGGATGCCGGTTATGAGCCGGGAAGGGATGTGAAGATAGCAATGGACTGCGCTGCCAGCGAGTTTGCTGTTCAGGAGAACGGTGAATGGTATTACGATTATCGCCAGCTGAAGGACGGCAAGAAGAAGGATCCCAACGGCAAGAAGCTCACGGCTGCAGAGCAGATAAAGTTCCTGGAAGAACTGATAAGCAAATATCCTATTGATTCTATCGAGGACGGTCTTGATGAGAATGATTGGGACAACTGGGTGAAGCTTACGGCTGCCATCGGCGACCGTTGCCAGCTGGTTGGTGACGACCTCTTTGTTACGAATGTGAAGTTCTTGGAGAAGGGCATCAAAATGGGTGCTGCCAACTCTATCCTTATCAAGGTGAACCAGATAGGTTCGCTTACCGAGACTTTGGATGCGATAGAGATGGCTCATCGCCATGGCTACACAACTGTTACATCGCACCGTTCTGGTGAAACTGAGGATACTACTATCGCTGATATCGCTGTGGCAACTAACTCGGGTCAGATCAAGACTGGTTCGATGAGCCGTACTGACCGTATGGCAAAGTACAACCAGCTTATCCGTATCGAGGAGCAGTTGGGGGATAACGCTGCTTACGGTTACAAGAAACTAAAATAGACGTGATTAATTATTGAATAAATCATAATGGACGTTAATGGGCATGAACAACCGTGACGGTTGACCATGCCCGTATTTTATATTTTCAAACAGGGCCGTGACACACGGCTATGTTTGCACTGCCTACAGAAGGGATGCTGCTATAGCGAGAGATGTTACATCGTATCTTAACCGGGAACGACATGCGGGACTTATCCTGCCGATCAGTCGATATCAATGAGTTGGAAGCGGCGGTTGAAGGTGAGGTCAATTCCGTTTGTCAGTTCCACTTCGTATTCCTTCGTGTTCAGCTCTATTTTTCTCACAGCTGCTCCTTTATAGTTCTCCTTCAGGTAGTTCTTGATGGGTTGCGGGATGAGCAGGCTGGGCACGATGCCTTGTTTGCAGTCAATCTCAGTAAGGTTGCCCTTCTTGTCGAACTCCAGCTTTGTGCCATTCCGCAGAACGACGTCATAGCTTCTGCTGAGGACGCCGGACTCAATCGTAGCGAGCATGACCTTCTGACCCTTGAAGTGTTTGCTGAGCAGGGTCTGGGCCTTGGCAGGGAGTTCTTTAACATTGATTGGTTTGTCGTTGCCGGCAGCTGCTACGATATTGAATGACATCATGCAACAAACGGCAATCATCAAAATTCTCATAATTCTTTTCATAAAGCTACAAATTAAAGATTTATAAATACGATACATTCAATTAGACGCAAATAGTTCGCGAAGGTTTATTAGAAACATCCTTTTTCTTTCTGTTCTTCCTTTTTGTCCACAATCTGCGTGATGCGCCTGATGCTTCTGTTACGTTGGTTTATGATGAGCGGCACACGTTCTACGACCACCATAGAAGTGTCGAGCCCCAATGCCTTAGGCTCGTCGATGCCTATCTTGCTGATAAGAGCGTAGAAACTCATCAACAAGTTCTGCTGACGGTTGGCGGAACTCTCCGGATAATATACGCGATGAATGATGATGAATCGGAAATCGCCAGGTATTCCGTTCTTACGAAGCGAAGGATAGGTGCTTTTTAAATCTACCTTCTTGCTTGCCACAAGGTCTTCCACCACTTGTCTCAGATAGAGGCTCACACGAGGTTCTATGCGGAAACCTATGTGCATCGTCACACTATAGAGAGTGTCTGGCACCAGAGTTTCGCAGCTGTACTCCAACGTGTCGGGAGTGTCTACAAACTCCATATTTATAAGCCAGTAATGATCGGCACGTTTCGGCTGCTTGTTGATGATGGAATAGAGCAGCTTGTCGTCTACGGCGCCTTCCTTGCTGGTATGGTTTACATAGACAAGGTTGGACGCGTACTTAGGTATGCTCTCGTCGGCTTTGATGTCGGAGATAATCTGATAATAGTCATCCAGCGGTTTGGTGCAGACATAATGGCGTCGTATCTTCATGGCCCGAACCCATACATACATCATTAGAAACAGGATTCCGCCAATGAGCATCGTACACCATCCTCCAGCGAGAAACTTTGACAGGTTGGCTGCCAGAAAGATGGCTTCGATGGTGCAGTATGCGCCCATAAACAGCAGCGTGAAGACTCGTGCCACGCCCTTGCTGTGCAGGTAGAAACCTAGCAGCAGGGTAGTCATCAGCATGGTGATAGTGATGGCGAGTCCGTACGCAGCCTCCATGTGTGAGGAGTCGCGAAAGAGAAGGATGATGAGAACCACGCCGATGTACATGGCAAGGTTGATCATCGGGATATAGAGTTGTCCTTTTACATGAGTAGGATGCTTTATACGCATACGCGGCCAGAAGTGCAGGTTCATGGCTTCGCTCAATATGGAGAAGGTGCCGCTGATAAGTGCCTGACTTGCCACGATAGCCGCACCCGTGGCCATGATGATGGCGAAGATCAACATGCTCTGCGGCATTATGGAAAAGAACGGATTCACGGACAAGGCTGTTGGCACATGGTTCAGCACCCAAGCGCCCTGTCCCAGATAGTTGAGAATGAGCATGGTCTTTACAAATGCCCAACTGATGGTGATGTTTTTTCTGCCACAATGTCCCAAGTCGGAGTAGAGAGCCTCGGCACCGGTAGTGCAGAGAAACACGGCGCCAAGGATTAAGAACCATTCAGGCGATTGTGTTAGCAGAACAACTGCGTAATAGGGATTGAAAGCCTTCAGTATCATGGGGTAAGACGTGATGCTGACGGCTCCCACCACGCCCAGCAGCAGAAACCATAGCAGCATGAATACTCCAAACGACTTGCCTATGCTCTCTGTGCCAAACCGCTGTACGAAGAAGATGATGGTGATGATGGCAAGTGTAATTGGGATGACCGGCAGATCAGGACTGATGCTTTCGAGTCCTTCGATGGCTGTGGTAACCGTGATGGCAGGGGTGATGATTCCGTCAGCCAACAAGGTGCTGGCGCCTATGATGGCCAATATGTAAATCCACTTGCTCTTGAGTCGGCGCAGCAGGGCGTAAAGGGCGAGAATGCCTCCTTCGCCATTGTTGTCGGCACGCAGCGCCACGCATACGTATTTGATGGTGGTCTGTAGAGTGAGTGTCCAGATGATGCATGATAATGCGCCGAGGATGGTGCTCTCGTCAATGGTTTCGCCCGTATGCAGGATGGCTTTCATCACATAGAGTGGTGATGTTCCGATGTCGCCAAACACAATGCCTAAAGTGACGAGCAATCCCAAGAAGCTTATTCGATGATGGTTGCAGACTACCGATTTTTCTGTGTCTTCTCTCATGTTTTTCTCTTTTTTATTAAACAATGTTATCCTTTAGATTATTAAATTGTTCGCAAAGGTATAAACATGAGAGATTAAATATGATTTGTTTAACAAGAATTATCTTATTTAACATCTGGTGAAAGATATCAAGCCGGTAAAACTTTTCAAACAAAATAAATTAAGGCTGATACTTCTCACGAGGTATCAGCCTTTCTTGTTTTTCAGGTATCAGGTTTGTAGGCGGCTTTGGAGAGTGTGCCTGCATGGAAGATAGGTTGAGGTTAAGAAAGCTAAGTCTTGGTGACGGTAGAGCTGCTGACGTCGGCAAGCTTGATCGGCTTGAACTGGGTGACGGCGAAGGAAGCTCGTTTCATTGCAGCCTTTGAGGTTGTGTCGTCGGTAGCCGTGCATGAGAAGCGGTAGTTGATGATGTGGTTTTCGGGTTTGAAAACGTTGACGTCTGAAACGCCTTTTGCTCTGAATGCAAGTCGGAAGATGGCGAGGTTGTCGAGTTTGACCTTCTTGCCCTGTCGGGTGAGTTCGTGTATGCATGAGGTCATATCGCCGAGGATGGCTATGATCTGTCCTTTGGAGAATGGCGTGTTGTGGTTTGCCATGTGCTCGGCAAGGTCGCTGAGTGTAAGTACGCCTTTGTATTTTGCCCGTGCGTAGTACAAGCCTTTCGAGGCGTTGTTGGCTTTTGACTGATAGAGTTCGTATTCCATAGTTGTGTGTTGTGTGGTTGAGGTGGTGTGATGTTGAGGTGTTGAGGGTTAAACTTTCTCGACGTCTGCTCGGTTTTTCTCGGCTTTGTCTACGAGTACGAAGGGTATGCCGAGCTGGCTGACGTAGCAGTTTCTCTCGTGCTTGTTCTTTCCTGTGCCGCGTACGCGGAAGCGTAGTCCGAGAATGCTGGAGTTGGGAGTGAAGTCTTTCTTGTTGGCTCTGCCTTTGCTGTGGATGTTGTACTGGAAGATGCCGAGGTCGGGTATTTTTACTTTGTATCCTTCTGCGCAGAGCTCGAGTATGCATGTTATCATGTCGCAGAGGATGCCTTCGACCTGTGCTGGCGAGTGGGCTGAGGAATGAGACGCCATGTGCTCGGCGAGGGCTCGTGTGTCGATGGTTTCTTCGTAGTGGATGCAGGGGTACCAAAGGCCTTTTGAGGCGTTGTTGGCTTTTGATTTGTAAAGAGTGTACTTGAACATATTTTTTTTGTTTTTTTTAGGTGAACTAGATGGCTAGGTGGTCTGGGGGAGCTGTGTGTTCTGGGGTAACTAGGGGATGGGTGGGCTGTGGCTTTTGGATATGGTTTGGAGGGCGTGGGGATATGGTTTTGGAGGCGTGAGGGTGAGGTTTTGGTGGTGTGGGGATGAGGGTTGTGATCATAGGCTTTGGGCTTATTAAAGTGGTGGGCTTGTTTTATGTGACAAAGGTACGACGAATGGGGTTGGTGATGATACGATGGCGTACGTTGCCGTACGAATTCGTACGGCTTTGCTGCTAAGGCTCACCCAGATGCTCGGTTATGAGTTTTACTTCGCGTGGCGAGAGCCACTTGGATGTCTTCTGATAGCCTTGGTCGAGTAGGGCCTTGTGTAGTGGTTTGCATCGATTGACCCAGGACATGAGTCGGTTGACGGCTGCGTGTGGTTCGGCTGTGGGGAAATAGAGGAGGGCGAGCTCTTTCTTGGTGTATGGTTGGATTTTGAAATTGTTCATGTTGTTTTGGTTTTAATTGATGAAACATAGTAGTCGGAGAAGTCTTTGCAGCCTGGTGGCAGCTGATGATGCTCCAACGAAGGTAAAACTTCTTTTAGTTGCATGAAGAGTCGTTCGCCGGGTGTGTCGCGGTCGGGATACATGTGGAAGGTCGTGCCGAGCCGGTCGAAGAGGTCGCGTAGGAGCTGCTTGTCGGCTTGGGTGAGGAGCGTTGCTGATGGTATGGCTACGGCTTTGTGACCGGAGGAGAGCATGGACCAGCAGTCGGAGCAGCCTTCTGTGATGTATAGGGGCTCTGCGGGACGGAGCATGGGGATGACGGGGAGGTTGTAGATGGAGCATCGGGCGCCGTGGGGGAAGCGGAAGCGAGAGGAAACTGGGGGTGCTAGGGGTTCTGGGTGTTCTATGAGTTCTGGGGGAGATGATGAGGTTGGTGATTTTGGGGGATGAGGTAAATCGAGGCTTCGGTTTTGGAGGCCGATGAGGTTTCGGCTTTGGTCGAAGAAGGGCGTTTGTAGCCAATGGATGCCTTGTCGGTCTGTCCACGAGGTGAGGCGGCACCATGCTACGACGCGTGGGTCGAGTCTTCGCTCTTCGAAGAGAAACCTTTGCGCTTCGTCGCTGAGCCAGGGGTGCTCGAAGAATCGGGCGTAGCGCGCGGCGTCGAAGGGATTTTGAGTTTTGAGTTTTGGGGTGAGGGGTTTGTATTCTTCTACTATTATGTTTGTGGAATCGGCGAGCCATCGGCAAGCGTCTGGGAAGGGCTTGTGCAGATGATTCATGACGAGGTCGATTGTTCCGCCGTGTGTGTCGCAGGCGAAGCATCGGTAGGTGTTGGTGCGTGTGTTGAATGTGAGGCTGGCGTGGTGGTCGTCGTGGAATGGGCATAGGCTCTTGTGACGAGAGACGCGGAGTCCGAGGCGCTCAGCCACTGCCTCAATGGGCAGTTGGCGGAGCTGTTGTATTGTGGATTTATCGAGCATGGCTAATTGTTTTTTGTGATATTGTCGGAGGATATTCCTTGCGGATATTCCGAAGTCTTGGTGTAGAGTCCGGTTTGTGCGGAGTGGACTATAAACTTGCGGAATATCCATTTGTATATTTGATTCTTCGTGCCCTCCTTTGTCTTGCCGAGCGAGATGCGCAGGGCTTCAAGCTGAGCCTCGTTGAACGAGTCGGGCAGGTCGTCTAGTAGATTCTTCGGCCCGCGGCGGACTGTTTCGCTGACGTTGCTTTCGTTTTGGCCGAGCATGTCGGCAAAGACCTGCATCTTGGACCAGATGTCGTGGTAGACGAGCCATTCGACGAGGCTGCCCATGGGCTTTGTCCACGTCTGGTTGTTGAGCGCCCAGAGGAGGCATCCGGCTTTCCATGCGGAGACGAGAGCACGCTTGGAGATGTCCCATAGGGTGTCGTCGTCTGCGAGGTCGGCAAGGGAAGCCATGTCGGCAGCGAGCTGGTCGATGAGTCGGTTGAGCGGACGGATGATGAAGCGTCCCTTGCAGATGGCAAGTCGGGCGAGGTATTCGTCGAGGCGCTTGTAGAAGTCGTCGCCGTACTTGCCTTGGCGTGGTATTCGTCCGTCGCGTCCGAGGCGTGGCTTGTAGGAGAAAACGACGCGTCCGAAGGTGCCGTTGAAGAGTTCGTTCTTGTAGAACTTGCGTGCGGCGAAGGGCGTTGATGAGATGGTGATGTTGGCACGGAGAACGGGGTTGCCGGTCACGCCGTCGGCTGTGGCTCTGAGTGCTCCTGTTCGCTGGCGGTCGTAGATGTTGCGCATCATCTGGGATATCTGTCGGTGTCCGCCGCATACGCGGTCTGCCATTTCGACTTCTGGCATGTTGAGGTATTGTGTGCGCTGTCCGAGTTTCTCGCATCCCATGGCGTTCTGTATGAAGGCTGCGTTGGTGACGTCGGCAGGTGGAAACCAGAAGGCGACGTCGGGTCGGGCTGGTTTCTCCTTGTTGGCAGACTTGGTTTTCATCATCTTCTGCCACTCGACGAGCTTGGCGAGTTCGTCGTTGTCGTGAGAACGGAAGTCGCGGCAGACTGCTTCGACTATGTTTGAGAGTTGGCCCTTGCCAGCGCCACTATCGGCTACGAGATTCGCCAACATTCCGCTTGTTTCTTTCCAGCTGAGGTCGGGATACATGAATTCTGCTCCACTTACGTGTGCGCCAAGTATAGGGAAAAGCATTGGGACTATGGGCTGGTGCATGTCTTTTGAGACTTGCGAGAGCAAAAGTGCCACGCTTTCGAGTCCGCGACCGAGGTTTGGCATTTTCGGGGCGGTGGTTTTACTGATATCGTACTTCATCTTCTTCTTGTGGTTTTAAGGGTTAAAACGTTGATAATGAGCCTTTTAGAGGGAAGAGGGTGTTGCGATTCTTCCAATTCCAGTTCTTCCAATTAATTTTCAATGGGTGTGCGTTTTGCTTCTTTATATATCTAACTATTTAATAATTAATTAGTTAGATAGTCTATAGAGAGAGGGTTGGGTATGTGCGTGCCCTTATTGGAATATGGAAGATTTGGAATATTGGAAGATTCGTGTTTCCCGGATTAGCTGCGTTTGTGAATGATTTGCCGAGACTTTTCTTCGAGGATTTATGTCGGTTTCTCCTCTTCAAGGTTATAGGCGAAGCCACTTGCGACCTGGATGAGTTCTTCGGCAGCCCTACGGCAGAACTCTATGCAGGTGAACTGTTCGTTGAACTGCGGTCGGTTGAAGGTGGGATAGAGCGTTCCGTCGGGCTTGCGATTGATGTTGATGTAGACGCCTTCGTATACATGCGGGTTGCGCTGCTGCACATCATTGCGCTTCTTGTCGGTGGCGTTCTCGATGAAGAGGAAGTGGTCGTCGGCATCGCGTGTGATTGCTCCGTCAAGGTATTTGCCGATGGGAATGCGTCCAGGCTCGCGTGTGAGGAGCTTGATGTCGACGCATGGCTCGGTGTTGGGGTAGACCGGCTGGTGCTGGCGATAGCCGCGAGCGAAGGGTGAATTACTTGAGAACATCTCTGTGAGGATGTCTCCTACGAGGCGAGGCTCGTGCGATGATGCTGAGCCGGAATTTAATGCTTTTGTCATATTCGTTTTTTTGACGTTAAGCATTGTCTCGCACTTGCGCAGATGCATATAGACAATGTTGTTCATGCTCTACGCCATCGGGGCCGTGCTCAGTTTTGACTGCTGGGATCTGTATAAAAGAAAGCAGCAGAAACTCCGATGATTGAAATTTCTGCTGCAAAGATACAGCAGACAGCTGGAGGGGCATTAGGTGAATAATTGATGTTCACCCGTCAGAAAGGCATCCTGTGACATTGGATGCCTATAAAATCAAGCCGTTATAAACGGCAAAAAAAAATGACAGGTGAACAATTGTTATCATTAATTGTTCACCTGTCATTTGACATTATTCACCAAAAAGACATCTTACGTCACGCATTACCTTTACATCGTAATCATTATTCTTCAGTCTTTCTTTTATCTTATTGCCGTATGTTTTTGCCATAAGGTCAGACTTCAACCCACAATCATCATGGAGGAAACGGAATACTGCAGCACCGCTTACGCCGTTCGCGTCCAACATTCCACGTTGCTTCCATTCTTTAAGGAAACACACAACCGCTTTGTTCAGCTTATCCTCCCTATTGCAGCATAGCCTGTTGTTGCCCAGTTTGTGAGCACTCTAGTAGTTCATAAACCGATTCTTCTCGCGTTCACGTGTCGGCTCATCCCTGAAGAGCGGCTTCAAAGGTGGACCGCAACGTTTGTTGCCTTGCGACGAAGAGTTCACATCCGTCGCCTGCTCCGCATTTGGTGAGGTCTGCCTGCCTGTATTCTGATATAAATCGCCACGCACGACAACGTATTGTGTACATGCCTCGTCTGGCTTGTAGTCAACAGACACAACGTTTAAGACATTTGCTGCTACAAGTCTTTTTATTGTATCTTCGATAAGACGGTCGCGAAGCTGCTTTTTTTCCTCATATTGTATATAGTCAAGTTTCGGCGGAAAACTTATATCGAATATCTGGTCGTTCAGCTTCGCTATCTGATCAAATACCCTACTCGTATGTTTTCTTAGCAGATACAGTTCAGTTGCTGCTCTATTACGAAACCGCATTGTGCCTTTATCTGCCGTAAAATCGTTTAACGACTCATACCGCGGACCTCCAGTTTCAAATTCTATCATGACGTAAGAATCGTCCTGAGAAGCAGCCGGAAAAGCCACCAAGGCATCATCATATGGAAGGAAGAGATCTCTGATGAGCATATTTACCCCAAGACCTGGTATCATTTCCGCATTGTTTACATAGCTGAGCCTCGCTAAAACGGCTCTCAAATGGTCCGGGTCAACCAAACGCTCATGATACGGATTTTTTTCATGCTGAAATATGTCGTATTCACCAATCTCTACATCTTCATGTAAGCCATATCTGTCTTTGTCGGCATCATCCTTAAGGACGTATCCGTCAACAACGGGAGGCTCGGAAACGACAGATGACGATATGTTATCGTAATCTATGCTGTATGTTTTTTTAGGTTTGCGTCTTTGCAGTTCGATAGAGAATGACATGTGCGATGCCAAATCATCAAGACCGCCTACACCACTAAACAAGTCTATGGGCGATGTGTGTAATTCTGTTTTTTTTATCATTTATTATATTTTAATTCACACCCGACATGGATGCGAATGTTCTTCAAAATTACGAAGAAAAACCCACAACTCCAACAAACTACACTATATAATTTTATGTTTTAACACCACTTTCCGCACACATGAAAGCTACTTTTTCTGTTTAATGAGCCATTTGACCATATTTACAAGCTACTAAGATAGTTTGTGAATTAACGTTTTTGAGAGTTATTGAGGTAAGGCATTCCTAACTTGAATAGCGATTGCATAAGCCAATCGTGGAGGTACAGCATTACCAATCATTTTATATCCGTTCTTTATGTCTGTATAGATGAATACAAAACTATCGGGAAAGGTTTGAATCCTTGCACATTCCCTAACACTCAAACGGCGATAAAGAAGTTCATACCCCTTTGCGAAAATCCTCTTGTCAGAGCTAATATAAGTCATCTTTGGAGCCTGTGGATGTTGAGGTTCGTTTCTTGCCTGTGCTTGAATCGTAAAAGATTGCTCATTCCATGAGCGAACACGATTACGTGCCATGTATTTTGCATCATAACTTCCCGTATAGACATCATGGTTCTTTCTTGTTGGGTGTTCTTCCGTAATCGTTTCCTCATTAAAGAACCTTGGACTTTCGATAATATCACCAATAGCCTCTTTTAAAGTGATTTTCTTATCTGTTACAGCGGTTGGAAAAGTAAATGTATTTTGCAAATCATTTCGTATTCCCACAAAAAACACACGAAACCTATCCTGAGGAATTCTATAGTCTGCCGCATTTAGAAGTTGATATTTGATAGAGTAACCAATAGATTGCAAACTTCTAATGATGAAATCTAACGATAGTTTGTGCTTGTCTTCAAGTATTCCCTGTACATTTTCAATGACAAAGAACTTCGGCTTTTTCATATTTACGATTCTGATATACTCCAAAAACAACTGACCTCTTGGGTCTTCAAATCCAAGTTGCTTGCCACCTTCACTCCATGCTTGACATGGCGGTCCACCAATTATGCCTGTCATATTATTGGGGAAAGCATCTGAAGGTATATTTATATCTCCTTCTATTAATCTCGTGTTGGGGAAATTAGCTTTGAATGTTGGTTGAAAATATTTTTCAAACCCATTCAATTTAATGAGTATGAAAAAGTTTGTTTGAGTTTAGTAAAAGTCTATAATATCTAAAATTTTGAAGTCTTCTGCATTTGAACTTATAAGATCATATAAACCTTGAATATTGTCTACATGATAAAATATCTCTTCCTCTGTAAGATTTCCTATTTCTGTTTTACGATATGGATAAGGTAAGTCATCAACCCAGTTGTCGTCAAGAGAGATTAGGTAGTCATGTTGCATATTGTCGTCTTTCCATTCAATAACGACTTTGGCAACTTTTGGCATGCTTTGACACCTTTTTATGAACATGTCATATTTTTGCTGAACAATTGTTGTTTGCATTTGTAAATCAATATCCTATTAATAATATACCTTTTAAAGGGAGCTTTATTCTGTTTGAAATATACATAGTTTCAAGAAAAGTGTATATTCTCTCAAAATCATCATGCCCTCTATAAATATTCCTAACTGCTAAAATCAGATATTCAACTTCAAACATCATAGAGGCTTCAAAAATATCTTTGAGAAATTGATTATTTTCAGTTGCTCTTCCTGCTTCTACTTCTATTACAATTTTTCCATCGCAACTTATTGCATCTGCATAGAAAGACTTATCAATAGAATTGTTGTTGCCAAATAAAACAGGAACATCTATTTTTCCTTTGCTACTTTTGTCTTTTTCTACATTATACTTTAGTTTTGTTAAATATGGCTCAACAGCAAGTACATCATCAGATTTCTTGTTGGATGTTTTTGAATCTATTTCGGATTCTACATTTTTGAATGCATTCAGTACATCTTTTATTGGCTTTACGACACCGATGGAACGTGGAAAAAATTGAAATCTAACCATATTAAAATTCTTGTTATGAAATGAAACTTGCTTATAATTACGCACATTTGGCAAATATTGTATCAATAGTTGACTTCGCACTAAGTGTGTATAATGCTTTCTCCGCAACACTCAATGTGTTCCATGCGTTTTCAGCAGCTTTATAGCTACTATTATGAATTATTTGTGATTTACGAATTGCACTTATCGCATCCTGCAAAGAATGCAAGCAAATGTATTCGTAAGCACGTCCTTGATTATTACTTTTACTACTCATAATTATTTGTTATAATTTCAATGTCAATGTATTATAATATCGAAATGCTAATATAGCTCCAATGGAGGTTGTATTCGCATTTTATGTTACTTACAAAGATAATTATTTGTTTCTCATTTTTATTCTTGAGTGTTTTTTTTTAACGTTGTTTTGCTTTCGGTTATTGTTTCCGTCGAAACGTCACCGTTCGCGTCCGCCGCCCGATCAGATTGCGTGCGCCGCCCGATCAGATTGCGTTCGCTGCCCGATTGGGTTGCGTTCGGGGTCTGATCGGACGGCGTACGGGTGCCGATGACTTTCGCAAAAGAGTTGCTATAGTCCGCAGAGCATTCTGTAGGGGCAAAGCTCGCACTTCTTTCTGTCGTCAGTGGGCGTGAAGGGGGTGTCGGGGGAATAGATGTCGGCGAGGGTGTGCTTGAGTTTTGTGAGGAACTCTTCTTCGTAGACGGTGACGTCGCTAATGGGGTGTTTGTCGATGTGGAGCGTGGGGTCGTAGTGGTTGGCGGGGGCTTGCTTTATGAAGAGCAGGGCTGGGCTGACGGGGTGGCCAGCGGGGTTCCAACGCTTTGAACGGCTGACGATGAGGGAGTAGAGTATCGCCTGGAGGTAGTAGTTGGAGTGTTTGCTGCGGATGTTGTTGGGGTCGAAGATTTCGTCGATGTTCTTGATCGGGCTGGAGGGTTGGTTGCCGGTCTTGTAGTCGACGACGCGTATGCGTGGCTTGCCGGTCTGCTTGTCGGTGAGGATGTCGAGTCGGTCGATGATGCCGCCGATGGTGAGGTTGTACTGCTTGGTTGGTGCACTTGTTCTTGGTGCACTTGAGACAAGTGCACCCCCTTTAAGTGCACCTTCTGAGGGGATGGTGAAGGACAGGGAGGTGTAGACTTTTGCTTCTTCTTCCATGGCGAGGATGGAGAAGGGGCAGAGCTGCTGGTCGATCTTGAGGAGCTTGGTGATGTACTGGATTATCACTTCGCGGTTGATGATCTGCAGTCCGTTGTTGGCGGTGCATTGTTCTGCCTGGAAGGCGCGGTCGACGACGTTTGCCAGGAGGGTGCGGTTGCTGAGGTAGGCCTGTATGTGGGCTTTCTCGACAAGGGGGCTGCGGTCGGTGATGTCTTTGTATATGAGGTAGGCTGCGCGGTGGAAGATGTTGCCGAACAGGCGGTTGTCGATGGTCTCGGGGTCGGGGTGGGGCTCCTGGATGTGGGCTATGTACTGGTAGTAGAAGGCGAGGGGGCAGCGTATGTATGTGTTGAGGGCTGAGGGGGAGAGGCGGCTGATCTGCTGGAGCTTGCTGAGGGTGGCTTCGTCTTTCTGGATGGGCTTCGGCATGAGGGGGGTGGGGTGGTTTTTCGCCGTCAGACTGTAGTGGTTGATCTTCTGTCCGCTCTCCACGAGGAGCTGGAGCATGAAGCGGCTCATCTCGCCGGTGTGTCCGTTGTCGGTGGAGTTGTTGTAGGCGATGGTGATGTCGCTGGCGCGCTGGAGGAGGCGGTGGAAGTAGTAGGAGTAGAGGGCTACTTTGTTGTCGATGGTGGTGAGGTGGTGTGCCTTGCGTATGGTGTAGGGTATGAACGAGGAGTCGTTGACGCCTTTGGGCATGTTGCCTTCGTTGCAGGAGAGGAGGAGGAGGTGGTCGAAGTCGATGTTGCGTGTCTCGAGCACGCCCATTATCTGCACGCCTACAACGGGCTCGCCGTGGAAGGGTATGGAGGAGGTGCTGACGAGCTGGGAGACGAGTCGGCGCAGCGTGGTGTTGTCGACGAGGAGGTCGCCGCTGTCGGCTAATGTGGCGAGGCGGTTGAGTATGGTGTACATGCGGAAGACTGACTCCTGGGTGAGTGGGTCGCCCTCGGGCTTTGTGGCTATGCCGACTTGCTTTACGAGGGTGGCGATGTGGTGTAGAATGGTTGAGGTGGTGAGATGTTGAGGTGTTGAGGTGTTGAGGTGTTGAGATGGTGAATTTGGTTGGTGCACTTCTTCTTGGTGCACTTGAGACAAGTGCACCCCCTTGAGGTGGTGTGCGTAGGGGTGCGCCATGAGCTTCTTAAGGTAGTGGGGGTTGAAGGTGGTGCCCTTCTTGCGCAAGCCGAGCGTGTAGAGGTCGAAGAGGAGCATCACGAGCGAGGCTACGGGCGTCATGGCGAGGGGGAAGCCGCTCGTGATGTTCACCTTGTCGGCTTCGGGCGGCAGGCTGTGCATGATGGGCAGCAGTATGCTTTCGTCGCACATCACTATGGCTGTCTTACGGCCGGCACGGTAGCGGTGGTTCTCGAGGAGCCAGTTGGCCGCGAAGCGCGCCTGCGCATTCTCCGTGGGCGAGGAGATGAAGCGTATGCGTTTGGGTCGGCGCATGTTGGCGTAGATGTCGGGGTCGGTGTTGTCGAGCTCGTTGGGGAAGTCGGAGATGTTAAGGTGTTGGGATGGTGAGGTGGTGAGGTGGTGAGATGGTGAGGTGGTGAGGTGGTGAGATGGTGAGGGCATGTAGTATTCGTCGAAGTCCCAGTAGAACTTCGCCTTGCCCTCCTTCATCAGTCGGCTGAACAGCACACGCTCCACCTTCTGTATGAGGTTGAAGCCTACGAACAGATACTTGTCGTACTTTAGGTGGAGCGTCTCATCGCTTGCCACCTTTCTATATATGGCGCCCTCGTAGCCTATGCCCTGCTCGGTGAGGCGGCGGTTGTAGTCGTGGTAGATGTCGCCGAAGTGCGACCACAGACTGAGGAAGCGCTTCTTCAGTTCCGACTCGATATCGTCGCTGAAGTTGGCGAAGAAGCGCGCAAGCATCTCCTTCTGCTCGTTGTCGAGATAGGATATGTCGTCGAGCTCGTGAATGTCCTTAAGGTTGCAGAATATGCTGTCGGCGTCTGCCATGTTCTTGTCGATGTCGTCGAAGTCGGCAAGCAGCAGCTGTCCCCAGCCGTAGAAGTGGTCGAGTGTCTCGTCGATGCCGGTACACTTCGTGAACGACTTGTGTATGTCGCAGATGAGCTTTATAGGGTCGGCGGTCTTGAGGTCGGTATGCTGGCGGAAGAGGTCGCTGATAGTGATGTAGGCAGGGCTCCACACGGGCTGACCCGCAAGGCGGGCAAGGTGCTCGTTGAGGAAGAGAGCGGCGCGCTTGTTCGGGAACACGACGGCGATGCGCGAGAGGTCGGTGCCGTACTTGCTGATTATATCTTCTGCGACGTATTCTAAGAATGTCTTGTTCATGTTGTTTTCTTTTTATGGTTAAACTTCAACGATGTTGTCCGAATAGACGTACCAGAGGTAGCCCTTCACGTCGGTGTAGCCCATGTTGTGTGTGAGCGATATGTAGCGCCGCACCTGGTCGGTGTGCTCGGGCTGCGGCTTGCCGAACTTGAAGTCGACGATCTGCACCTCGTCGCCGCGCTTCATCACGCGGTCGGGGCGGTGCTCCGTCAGCTTGTCGGTGTGTGGGTCGTAGCTTAGGATGGAACACTCGTTGAAGAGTGTCCAGCCGCCCCCGAACCACTCCTTCACCTTTGGGTTAGAGAAGCGTTTGTGCAGCATGTTCTTCAGTTTGTTCGGCGTGATGACGCTCTCGTCGAACAGACCTTCCATCTCCATGTCGTGCAGACAGCGGTCTACGTTGTCGGCGGTCTCGATGTTAGAGAACAGATAGTGGAGCAGCAGACCCGTCTTGATGTACGACTGCTGCTCTGCTTGCTCGTCGTCAGCCTCGTCGTTGATGAAGTCGCGACTCTTGTTGCTCTGCTTGAACTCTACGGTAGAGGCGTAGGTCTTCATTGGTAGCAGGATGTTCTCTACGTGCGGCGTGAAGATGTTCGGCTCCTCAGCCTTTTTCATCTCCTTGGTGGTGTCTATCTCGCCGTAGGTCAGGGTGATGTGGTGAGATGGTGATGTGGTGATGTGTTGAGATGGTGAGGTGGTGAGATTGGTTGGTGCACTTGAGACAAGTGCACCCCCTGAGAGGTGGTGAGATGGTGAGGTGGTGGGCAGCTGCATGTCGCTTATCGCTTCCTCTATCACGTACGAACGCAGCGATGTGTTGCCGCGGCGTGCGAATACAATGAGGCTGCGCTCAGCGCGGGTGAACGCCACGTAGAGCAGGTTGAGATTGTCTACGCAGTTCTGCAGGTGCTCCACGATGTAGTCGTGCTCGTATATAGTGCCCATCATCTGCTTTGCGCTGAAGTCTACCGGCACAAGCGGCAGCTCGTTGAACGGAGCCTCCGTAGGCTCGCACCATATAGTGTTGGTCTTCTCCATGCGCCAGTCGCAGAACGGAATGATGACGTGCTTGAACTCCAAGCCCTTACTCTTGTGTATGGTGATAAGGCGAATGCCGTCGATAGAGCGTGCCTGGATGGTGTTCGACGCGAAGTTCTCGTTCCACTCCTCAACGAAGTCGTCGAGTGTGGCCGTGTTTGAGGTGAGAAAACTTGTGAGGCAGTCGAAGAATGCGTAGACGTAAGCGTCCTCGCCCACGATGCGCTCAAGACTGAATATCTTGTAAAGACGTTCGGCGAGTTCGTAGATAGGCATCTGGAGCAGTTCGTCGCTATGGTCGCGGTAGCTGGCAGGCAACGCTTCCTCTACGCCCTCCTCGGTAGAAACCATGCGGTTGGCAGCTTCGAGGTCTACGCCCTTCACCTTCGTGAGGTAAGCCTTTGCGATGTACGCCCTTGTCAGCTTGTCGTCCTGGTGCGTCAGCGAGTGCATCGCCGCTACGAGGATGTTCAGCGCCGTAGAGTTGTCGAGACGGAAAGCCTCGTCGGACACAATCTTCAGTTCGGGACGCACACAGGCGAAGTGCTCCGCAATCTGCTGTATGGTGTTGTTGGAGCGCACGATGATGGCTATGTCCGAAGGGTCGGCGCCGAGTTCTATCAGATGGTCTACAGTCTCGACCGTCTTGTTCAGCGTGATGTCGGTGTAGTCGTCCTGCGGAAGCAGCTCGATATGTACGTATCCGGAGTCCTCGCGCTTGTCGGGCACCTGCTGGCACACGTCGGCGTACGCACTCTTCAGCTGTTCGGCAAGCTGCATGTCGTCCTCGCCGCAGCACTCCTTAAGATCGTTGAACTCTATCTCGGCGGCACGCTCGAAGAAAGCGTTGTTGAAGTTGATGACACGGCGCGACGAACGGTAGTTGTGCGTCAGCGTGCGTATGTCGAGCATGTCGCTCACCTGCGGAAACTCGCCCTGGATGTTGTTCAGCATACGCCAGTCGCCCGAACGCCAGCGGTAGATGCTCTGCTTCACGTCGCCCACAATCAGGTTGCCGTGCTCTTCGCTGTGGCTCATGCACTCCTCGAGCAGCACCTTGAAGTTCTGCCATTGCACGGTGCTCGTGTCCTGGAACTCGTCGATCATCACGTTCTCCAGATGCGAACCTATCTTCTCGAAGATGAACGGCGAGTCGGTATCCTTGATGAGCGAATGGAGTAGGGTGTGGGTGTCGCTGAGCAGGAAGCGGTTTGCCTCGACGTTCATCTCGCGCACCTTCCGCTCAATGCTGTTGAGCAGGCGCAGCTGGTTGAGATGCTTCAGTGTGAGCACCGCCGATGCGTACATCTTCCAGTTGCTCTTGCGCATAGATTCCGCCTTTTCGAGAAGCGGCACGATGGTATCCTCGGCGAAGTGGCGCAGCGATTGCGGTGCACTCTTCTTCGTCCAACAGTCGGCTGAGCCTTCGTCGAGCGCCTTCTGCACTCTGCTGGTGATGATGCTCTCGTCGTATTGTCCGTTCTGCAGTTTGATGAAGTAGCCTGCAGGTCCCGACTTGCCGTAGCTAAGGTCGGCGATGTCAACGCCCTCCGTTTCGAGAGCCTCGAAGAACTCCGCCGCAACGCTTTTCAGTTCCGCTTCGGCTTCGTCGCGTATGGTTCTGATGCGCTTGGTGTACTGCTCGAAGAAGCCCTTCTCGTGCAGCAATGTGTTAAGCTCCTTGCTCTTTGTCTTGTAGAACTCGCGGAAGATGTTCTCGCCGAACGACTTTATGTAGCCGATGACGTTCCAGTTCTTGTCGTCGTCGATGTTCTCCTTTATATAACCGAGAATCCACTTCAGCAGCTCGTCCTTTTCGCCCAGTTCGTCAATCATCTCGTCTACGGCGATGCTCTCAATCTGTCGGTCGTTAAGCTCGATGCGCAGGTTGGCCGTGAGGTCGAGCTCGCGTGCAAGATTGCGCAGCACGCTCTGGAAGAACGAGTCGATGGTCTCGATGCGGAAGTAGCTGTAGTTGTGTACAATATTAAAAAGAGCGATCTTGGCGCGATCGGACATAAACTGTTCGGTCACACCAAGTTCGCTCTTTATCTTTTCTATATAATCCTTCGACTTCGGGAGCTGCTTCCATATACCATAAAGCTGACTGAGGATACGTGTCTTCATCTCCTCAGTGGCTTTGTTCGTAAACGTAACAGCGAGTGTCGAACGGAAACTCATCGGGTTCTTGATGAGCAACTTTATGTATTCTACGGATAGCGTGAACGTCTTTCCGCTACCCGCACTTGCTTTGTATACGGTAAGTGCTTTCTCTTCTGTCGGTGTCATAATGGATTGTTAGTCAATACGTGTGATAGTCATGGCGATGTCCTCTGTAGGACGGTCGGCACGGTCGGTGTCGGCGTTCTGTATAGCGTCTACAACGTCCAGTCCTTCCTCTACCTCTCCGAACACGGTGTACTCGCCATCGAGGAACGGAGTGCCGCCAATGGTTGTGTAAGTCTCCATCTGCTCAGCACTGAAGCCCACGGGATTCTGCTTGCATATCTCCTTCGCCTCTGTCATAAGACGCTCCTGCATTTCCTGGAGTCCGGCGCGGTCGCGGTTCTTGCGCATCTCCATAATCTCCTTCTTGTAGTAGGTCACAAGATCGTTAAAGGTGATGGTCTCCTGGTTCTGCTTCATCTGCTTCTCCATCTGCTTGAGCTGTCCCTGGTTGTACTTCTCGCCGAGCACGATGTAGAACTGGCTGCCGCTCGACTCCTTGTTGGGGTTCACCTCGTCGCCTAAGCGTGCTGCAGCAAGAGCGCCGCGCTTGTGGAAGTGTGCCGGTGTGAACTCAGCCTCAATAGTGTAGTCGGGTCCGCCTGCACCAAGCTGCTTTCCCTTCGGCGCATTCTTGCTGTCGGGGTCGCCGCCCTGCACCATGAAGTCCTTAATGACGCGATGGAACAGCGTTCCGTTGTAGAAGCCCTCTTCAACGAGCTTCAGCATATTGTCACGATGTTTCGGGGTGTCGTCGTAGAGGCGCACGATGATGTCGCCCTTCGGTGTCTCGATCTTTATCTTTGCCATTGTTATTATATATGAGATTATTATTTATATGCAAAATTAATTATAAATTCTGTGAATGACGAATAAACAATTGTGTAAAGCTATTGTTTGTCAGATTTTATTTTTACCTTTGTCTTCATATTAAATGTTTTTACAACATAGTAATTATGGAAGAAAAGTTCAAATTTACAGACGAAGAAAGGACAACGCTCCTTGAGATAGCCGAGCAGTTGAAGTCGCTGATGGGTGACGAGTATGCGGAAGAAGATGCTGCCAAGGTACGTGCCCAAATCGAATCAGAACTCCAAGAGAATAAGATAAATAGAGATGTTTTCGGGCTAAATCCTATACTTATGAGTTTTCGCACGGCTCTGCTCGAGCTTGAGGAAATAGGCATGAAGCGCGACTGCGTGCTGTCGATATTGCTATACAATAGTGTGGCGAACGAGAGTCTCACAATCGAGCAGGTAGAGAAGGAATACGGTGCGAGCATAGCGCATATCATCCGTGGCCTTGTACGCATTCATGAGCTATACCGCAAGTCGCCGGTGATAGAGAGCGAGAACTTTCGCAACCTTCTGCTCTCGTTCGCCGAGGACATGCGCGTGGTGCTGATTATGATATCGGAGCGCGTGGTGCTTATGCGCCATATCCGCGATACGGAGAACAACGAGGCGCAGCAGAAAGTGGCCGAAGAAGCGAGCTATCTGTATGCTCCGCTGGCACACAAGCTGGGCCTCTACAAGCTGAAGAGCGAGCTGGAAGACCTCAGTCTGAAGTATCTTGAGCACGACGCCTACTATATGATAAAGGAGAAGCTGAACGAGACGAAGCGCTCTCGCGATGCATATATAGAGAAGTTCATAAAGCCTATCGCCGAGAAGCTCGACGCCATGGGCATAAAGAGTCATATAAAAGGCAGAACGAAGAGCATACACTCGATATGGCAGAAGATGAAGAAGCAGCAATGCGGATTCGAGGGCATCTACGACCTCTTCGCTATACGCATCATCATCGACTCGCCGCTGAGCGAAGAGAAGATGCAATGCTGGCAGACCTACTCGCTTATCACCGATATGTACCAGCCCAACCCGAAGCGTCTGCGCGACTGGCTCTCGGTGCCGAAGTCGAACGGCTACGAGAGTCTGCACATAACCGTGCTCGGTCCGGAGCAGAAGTGGGTGGAGGTGCAGATACGCACCGAGCGCATGGACGAGATAGCCGAGAAAGGTCTGGCTGCGCACTGGCGCTATAAGGGCATCAAGGGCGATTCGGGCATAGACGATTGGCTCAACAACATACGAGCAGCACTCGAAGCAGGCGACAGCTTGCAGCTTATGGACCAGTTCAAGATGGATCTGTACGAAGATGAGGTGTTCGTATTCACGCCGAAAGGCGATCTGCTGAAATTTCCGAAAGGATCGACCGTGCTCGACTTCGCCTACCACATACACTCAGGCGTCGGCAACAAGTGTGTGGGCGGCAAGATAAACGGCAGAAACGTGTCGTTCAGAGAGGTGCTTCACTCGGGCGATACAATAGAGATTCTGACGCAGAACAACCAGACGCCGAAGCAGGAGTGGCTGAACATCGTGCAAAGCTCGAGGGCGAAGTCAAAGATACGCCTTGCGCTGAAGGAGCTGAAGGTGAAGGACGGAGTGTTTGCGAAAGAGATGCTCGAGCGCAAGTTCAAGAACCGAAAGATAGAGCTTGAGGAGAGCGTGCTTTACCATCTCATCTCGAAGATGGGCTTCAAGGAGACTTCCGACTTCTACAGACAACTCGTAGACGAGAAGATAGACATCAACGATGTTGTGGACGGATACATAGCCGAGAAGGAACACGGCGCAAACCAGAAGATGGGCGCTGCGATACGTTCGGCAGAAGAGTTTGTGCTTGACAAAGACAATAACGCAAACAGCTTCCGCACAAAGTCGTCAGACGACGAGCTGGTTATCGACCGCAACCTTAAAGGCGTAGACTACTCGCTGGCACAATGCTGCCATCCTATCTACGGCGACCAGATATTCGGCTTCGTGACTGTGAACGGCGGCATCAAGATACATTGCCAGGACTGTCCGAACGCCCCCGAACTGCGTAAGCGTTTCGGCTATCGAATAGTGAAAGCAAGATGGAGCGGCAAGGGTACCTCGCAGTATAACATCACGCTGCGCGTTGTAGGAAACGACGACCTCGGCATCGTGAACAACATCACAAGCATAATCTCTAAGGAGCAAAAGATTGTGATGAAGTCGATAAACATCGACAGTCACGATGGACTGTTCAGCGGCAATCTCAACGTGCTTATCGACGACACGTCGAAGCTCGACGCATTGTTGAAGAAGCTGCGCACCGTGAAGGGAGTAAAGTCGGTTACACGTTTGTAAAGATAAAGTTGTACTTTTTTATATACAAAATAAAGCCTTGGTAAATGTATGTACATTCTTGTGTATGAATGTTTTACTAAGGCTTTATTAAATTTTTATATAATGCTTATTCGGCGATTGCAGCGTCAAGTTCCTTTATGCCTTTTGTGGTGCAAATACCGCGCAGATAAAGGAAAATGGTGTTGTGCATGATTGTAGTTATGCTATATTCTTTATACATTTGGGTTTCCATAGCGTAGTTGGCAGACGCAGAACTTGTTTTAAGAATAATGTCGAAGTTGATGTCCGAACGGAAGAACCCCTCTCTTACACCACGTCTGAAGAATAGCAAGGCGTTGTTGTGGCGTTCAGCATTTAACTGTTCGAGATATGCTACAACCTGCTTGTACTTGCGTAGTTCAACTAAGAATAAAGGAGATACGTCCGCAATAGCAAGTAGTTTCTTCTTGTAACAATACTCTGTTAATTCTTATGTAATCGATTGAAAATGAGAGAGTTAATTAACGT
>OGNQ01000168.1_pt1 | contig 64527 bp, 65 predicted proteins | sample 1573481 | NCBI WGS metagenome assembly OGNQ01 (sample SAMEA2581920, study PRJEB24529) | metagenome | biome: Human gut stool | place: China | collected 2011 | reverse complement strand
GATACGATATTAAGGGCAGAAAGTATATCGGTGCAAATCTGAAATACTACTTTACGGATCTGGGACTGAGAAATGCACGTCTGAATTTCAGACAGCAGGAGCCTACTCATATCATGGAGAACATTGTTTATAACGAGCTGTTGATCCGTGGCTACAATGTTGATGTGGGTGTCGTGGATATCTTCGATAAGGATAAAGAGGGCAAACGTGTTCGCAAGCAGTTGGAGGTTGACTTTGTGGTGAATCAAGGAAACCAGAGATACTATATCCAGGTTGCATATGACATGACTTCGGAAGAAAAACAGACGCAGGAGTTCAATTCTCTGCGTAATATCCCGGACTCTTTCAAGAAGATCGTCATTGTAAATGGCAGCAAAAAGCCTTGGAGAAATGATGAAGGTTTTGTCATCATGGGAATGAAGTATTTCTTGCTGAATGCGAATAGTCTGGAATTTTAAGTCGATTTGAGTTGTTGCTGTGGTGTTGTTCTATTTCAAAAAAGAGTGAACACGCTGGGAGAATGTCGTGATGTGACAGACCAATATCAAACCGGACGAAGTGCATATTTGCGACTGGGACAATTATTTATGAGATTATTTGCTGGATTGCTATAAGAATCTGATGAAACGACCTTTCAAAAAACAGTTGATTTAGAAGTTAACTGTTTTTGAACCTCTTCTCAGACACAAGAACAGCAGATTGCGGGTCTCGAAGCAACCCAAAGAGAAGTCGATGAGTTTATTAACTTGACGGTAGATCGTGATAATTCGGCATCATCCGAAATCTCACGTGCTAAGAAGGACTTTTACAAACAATACTCTTATCTTAAGCCTGACTGCGAAAAGACCGACTGGGAAAAATTTTGCGAAGGTTTGAAAAAGGTCGGTCAGTGGTGTAAAGATCACTGGAAAGAGATCGTTCTGGTAATTGAAATCGTAGTGGCTATTGTCTGCATTTGTGTTCCTGGCTTACAGGGTATAGGCACTGGCATTCTTATCGGAGCTTTAAAAGGTGCTTTGACCGGTGGCTTGATTGGCGGAATTACCAGTATGCTAACAGGAGGCTCATTCCTAGAAGGATTTGCCCAAGGTGCATTAGATGGTGCCATAATGGGTGGTGCCTTGGGCGGCGTAGGCGGAATCGCCGGCAAATTCATAACCTGCGGTTCTAAATTAGGAAACGCAATCCAGACAACCTCTAAAATCAGCGGGGCCATTTCTAATAGTATGGATGGTTTTGACATGGTATCATTAGGATTGGGGATGATTGATCCTAATAACCCAATCACGGAACTTAACAACAAAATGCATCAGAGCGATGTATACAACAAGTTCCAGATGGGGGTAAGCTTGGTATCTTCGTTCTCAGGTGCTGCTTCTCAGAATATGGCGTGCTTTGTTGCTGGTACATTGGTACTTACAACTGCTGGTCTGCTCGCTATTGAAAAGATAAATCCTGGTGAAGGCGAAGGTCCAGATGATCCTGGGCACGGTCCAAATCGCGGATTTGGCAATAGTGCTTTTCCAGATACTTGGTCCGATGATAATGCTATTAAGGCTGTCGAAGATGTTGCGAATAGTCCAAAATCAATTTGGCAACAAGCTACAGGTCCAGGAAGTGGTCGAAATGCACCGAAAACTATTGGTGGTCCAGATCCAAACGCTCCTCTTACCACAAGAAATGGTAGACCAGTTAGATTTACTGTTGAAGGACAAAACCATAGTTTAGATATTAGAGTGATTGTTGAACCAGGCGGTGAAGGGATAGTAACTGGCTTTCCTATTAATCGCTAATTATGAAAGGAGATTAAAATGGTAAAAGACGCATATGATATGTTCTTCAAAAATATCTCTATGCAATTTCATGACGACTCTCTTGTGAATGCTCTTGTGGAAGATGCTGAAGAACTGGCGAAATATGGAGAAAAACGGGTGGCTCTTGAAAATTTTTTGGAGAACGTTTTAGCTAATGAGGTTACGATTTCAAAAGAAGCTGTCACTTTAGCAGAAAAAGCATTCAGTGATGCTCCAAATGATTATGATATAGAGCTAATAAACGAACTGAAAAAAACCGATGTTACGTAAGGGGATGATTTGGATGCCAATGGACAAAAAAGATCAACTTGCAGAATTAATTTCAAATGCGGAAACTTCCTTTTATAATGGGCAATTACAAGAGGCGTTCAGTCTTTCTTTATCAGCTATAAAACTCGATGAGAACTGTAACATATCAAAGCTCCCGGCAGAGCTCCAATCATGTCAAGGTATATAGCGGAAATGCTGTCAGAAATTACAAATCAATTTATGGGAAAGGCATTCGTTCAACTTATACGGTGCTGCAGATTAAGGCGGATTCACCGGTCAATGGTGCCAATGTGTTCTGGTATGAGGGAAATTGCAGCATTCTGGGCAGTAAGAATGTTTATATAGGCTATAATGATAATTCCATGTCGGTCGTATCACAGTTTGAACTGGTGATGACGATCATAAGCGGTGCATTTTTATTATTCCATGCAGTTTCGGCACGGTTGCTCAGTAAGAAAAATCCATATGGCGGGAAGCTTTTCTGGTTTTTTAAATTTTGACCAGTCCTGTAGTTTATCTTTTGTTTGGATATATTATTATGTTCGCATGGTTAGCCATAATGATAACCGCAATGATTCTGCTTCGAAAAAATAAGGCAAATTTTCTATCTTTTATAATACTGTGGTTCGTGGGATTCGTTGGATGTTTGGTAGTAGTGTTTGTAATACTTTGATTTTCAACGATTATAAAATATGAATCCGACATGATGATGAAATTGTAAGGAAAGCTGAAAGATAATGGGGAAATACAAAAGTAAAGTATTAAAGAGAACATGTAAAAGGTGTATGATTGCGGTGATTATAACGGCTATCCCCGGAATCATTGCCGGACTTTTTAACAGATGGATTTTTTTAGCTTCGCTCTTTGCAATTATTCCTATCATCTATTTGGTCAATCGATTTTTCGTGATTATAAAATGGAATCTGGTCGAGGGGATCATCGAAGATGTAACGTTAGTTAATGATTTTAACCAGCCCTATACCGAAGCTCATATTATATTTAAGACAAAAGATAATATGGAACATGAGTGTCGCTTCACGATCGGGCATTATGGAGATTACGAAGAAGGGATAGAACCAGAGTTAGAGAATATGCTTCAAAGTGACAAAGAGTTATTTATGAAGAAGAAAGTCCCGGTTTTTTATTCTCCAAAAGATGTTAACAGATGTATAGTGTATTTAGAAGATTCACAATGAATATAAAATGCTATCAAGCGTTTTTAAAACTAAGAAATTGGTATTTGTTAGGAAAGGAACTTTATTTATGACAGCTGAAACAGAGGCAATAAAAGCACAAATTCTTTCAACAGGAAACGCTGAAATATTGCTTGAGGAAAACGATTTTCTGATTGTAAAATGGATAAAACCGGAAATAAAATATAGTATGGCAGCATATCAATACGGGAAAACAGGAATGGCTAACAACTATCCATGGGAATGTAGTTTGACGGAGGAACAAATCGCATTTTTTCTGGAACATATCAATGCAGCTGTCGAGTATTTTAAATCAAAACATCATTATTTCCATCTTGAGGTTAAAGAAGTCTCCTACGAGAATATTGTTTCTATTGATGAGCATGGAATAAAATTTAGTGATTTGCATTGGTTGACATACAAAGAATGTACTATAAATTTCAATCGGAAATATCCCAACAGTAGAGGAAACTGTATCGGAGAAAGAAATATCACTGCCGAACCGCCATATATCGAATTGTATAGCACATACGCACATACTAAAATATTGTTTAATAAAAAAGGACTATTTCGGAAAAATAAAAACATGATAGATTTTCATAATTTGCAAAGACATATCAACGAGTTTGGCTATACAACTCTTGATTTAAGTTAAGAACAATTTTATCATTTATCTAACTGATAATTTCCGAGTTTGCTGGATAGTTGATTAGAAAGAAAAATTGGAATATACGGAGGTGGATTATGAGATTAGATGGATTTGGATTATTTGTTGAAGATATGGCGAAAATGATTCGCTTTTATAGAGATGTTCTTGGCTTTGAGATTAAAGAAAGCGAAGACACATCAAATGTTTATCTTGTTAAGGATGGAACATTGTTTTTGCTATATGGAAGAAAAGATTTTGAAAACATGACACACAGAAGGTATGAGTATATAAAAGGTCTAAATGGTCATAGCGAAATTGCACTCTATGTTGATACTTTTGAGGAAGTTGATATGGCATACAACAATGCTATAAAAAATGGTGCAACGTCTGTATTAGAACCAGAGCTTGAACCGTGGGGACAAAGAACTTGTTATATCGCCGATCCAGAAGGTAATTTGATTGAGATTGGTCCTTGGAATAAGGTATACGAGCAAAAAGATTTATAATTTTATCCAAAACTTAATAAAAAATGGTGCCAAGGTTGAAATGACATATGAGTATGAAGTCAGTGGTTATGGACTCAAGACAGAGCAATTGGATATGAAATCGTTAGCCCGGGTAATAAGGTTTAACAAAGAACTTTGGGATGAAGTCGAAAATAATCCGGATTAATTGTATACACGGATAAAGCGGAAGTTTATGGTATGCACATCTGATAGCGGTATGAAATTATATGAGATAGAAGAATATTCGGATCATGAATATATTACCGGATATCATGCATGGAATGTAACTTATTTTATTGACGTCATTTATGGTGCTGATATGCATTATTATATTAGCATGAAAAGGGGCTTTATTATGACACCTGAAACTGAGATAGTAAAAAAGCAAATACTTTCAACAGAAAATGCGGAAATATTGCTTGAGGAAAATGAGGCAAAAAGGTACTGAAACCACGACTTTATGAGAGAGGAGAAGGAAAGATGACGAATCAGGAATTGTTTGAGAGTATTCAGATGGGACATAAAGAAAAGAAGGTTTTGTCCTTATCAAAGAAACTGGTAAAAAAATGTTCGTTTAATAGAGGATCGGATGTTGAAAATCTTTGCCACTTAGCCTATTGGTTATATGTTTATGGGTGTGAGGACGAGGCTCTTAAGTTATGTGAAATTGCTCATGAAGTGGAGTTCCCGGGGAAGGGAGTATGGAATGTCTGGGATAGAATACTACTCATGTGGGGACTGGAAGTTCAAATTTACAAGAATAGAAATATGACAGAGAAGGCAGACGAACTCATCAGGCAGATGGATAATCTGTGGCGATTTCCTCCGACTTTACCGCCGGCAGATTCTGAATTGGAAGCGGAGCGAAGAAATCGATTCACAGTAGAGTTTTGTTCTTATAAGGAAAATATTGAGGGAGAAGATTCGGTGACATCTGCGAATGAATGGAGACTGATTGGATTGATGAATTTGGTAGGGTACGGAGCTACCGGTTTATTCCCGAATCTTGTAAAGGAAAAAGAAACGGTTGATTGTTTGATTGAAGAGTATATGTTGAATCTGAAAAAAGTAAAGTAGTGCCAGAGCTGCAAAAATGACAATCTCTTCAAATAATTTGTTGAATGGAGAAGAACATGAAGCGAATCGGATATGCAATAGCAACTGTGATTTTGTTGCTGACCGAGGTGTTGATTGCGTTATATGTACATGATGCATTTGTAAGACCATATATTGGTGATGTGCTGGTTGTGATTGTGATATATACGTTTATAAGAATATTTGTACCGGAGCGATGCAAATTGTTGCCGCTGTATGTATTTATTTTTGCAGCACTGGTAGAATTTTCACAGATGTTCCATATTGTGGAAGTATTAGGCTGGCAGGATAACCGATTCTTAAGTGTTTTGGTCGGTTCTGTATTTGATTGGAAAGATATCCTGTGCTATGTCGCCGGGTGTATATTGCTTGGAGTGTATGAGGTGTTGGTACGAAATACTGCAAGAAGGAGATAAAAATCGAAATTCTTAAAAGAGATCAGATTCCGTTTTACAGTGCCTCTGTCACGGATTTAGCTTCTCAGGCGGTTGCCTTTAGTAGTGGATATATGCTGTTGTGGACGGATTCTTTTGGTGTTCGGTAGTATAGGATGTAACGATACCAAATCACGATTTACTAAATCGGTATTTAACAAAGGAGTGTGATTGTATGAAAAAGAAATTCTTTGTGGTAATTGCGATTATAGTTGTTTTAGTAATCCTATTAACCCCTGTTCGTATGAACTTAAAAGACGGCGGAAGCGTTAGGTATAAAGCATTAGTGTATGAAGTTACAATAATACACCAACTTGCACCAGAAGTAGATGGTGTAAAACCATATATTGATGGGTTCGAAATCAAAATACTCGGAATGACAGTTTATAGAGAAACAAACGAATAGTCAAATTCTAGTTTGTCAAATTGAAAAATTAGAATTATGAAAGGAGAGCTTGCTTATGGGACAGATAGCAAATCAAATGGCATTAGAATTATTTTTTAGGATTAAAGAGCGAATAAAAGAAAAAAAGAAGCAAAAACAAGACAATAAAAACAATGGTTCAAAGAAATAGACAACTTCCAGTTTTTAAAACTAAGAAATCGGTATTTGTTAGGAAAGGAATAAGATGGTACTTGAAACAGATAGGCTCACTTTAAGAGAATATGTTACAGAGGATTTTGACGCACTTTTTGAGATAGTCTCTGATATAGAAACTATGCAACATTATCCGGCACCTTTTGATGAAGATAAAACAAGGAGTTGGATCCAGTGGAATTTGGATAATTATAAAAAGTGTGGTTTTGGACTCTGGGCAGTTGTGTTGAAAGAAACGGGAGAATTTATTGGAGATTGTGGTATTACTATACAGGATATTGACGGAGAAATGCTTCCGGAAATAGGCTATCATATTCATAAAAAATATTGGAGAAAAGGCTTTGCTAAAGAAGCTGCTAGAGCAGTACGAGATTGGGTATTTCTTAATACGCAATACGATATAATTTATTCGTACATGAAATACACTAACATAGGCTCTTATTCTACTGCTTTAGCAAATGGAATGAAAAAAGTAAAGGAATATCAAGATCCTAAAAATACGATTTCTTATGCCTATGCTATTACAAGAGAAGAGTGGAAAAAAATGAAAGAAAACTGAGTTAATTTCAGCACTAATATCAATGCACAAACTGCATTTTTGATAAAAAGTGCATTGATAAACTGAACTATAAGGGGTTATATCCAGTATGAGCTTTGCTCTTGGTTATACCGTTGGTTCTAAGAGCAAAAATAAACACCAAAAGACCGCCATGTTTGGTAAACTTTGGCGGTCTTTTGGTCAAACATATATCCGGTTTTGTGGTGCGGAAGAATATGCCATAATTATTTTGAATTGTGATACAATGAAAATATAGTCAGATAGAATGTAAACGTCAAACCATGCGCTTACGAAATGTCTGCTGCTTTTTTGCTCTATAAGAAAATGCCATTACCAGAAAATGAATTATTTGAAAAAAATGGGAATAGAATAAGGACAGAAGCAGCTGACTGTGCTAAAATATGCATGAAATGTATTACCAAAATATAAAGAAATTTCAAAAAATGGGAATGGGAGATAGTGATATGCGGTTTATTGTAAGGCAAAAGTATCTAGATGAATTGATTGAATTATATGGGACGCCAGATATAAAAGTAATCACGGGCATCAGACGAAGCGGCAAGTCTGTTTTGCTGCAGGAATTTATCACTTATCTGCAGTCGTTAGAGGAAAAGAGCAATATTGTAATGATAAACCTTCAGGAATTAGAGTTTGATCATTTGCTGGAATATCATGCATTGCATAAGTATATCTTGGGTCAATATAAAGAGGGAATGAATAACGTATTATTGATTGATGAGGTTCAGATGTGCCCTCAGTTCGAACTTGCAATCAATAGTATTTATACAAAAGGAATCTATGATATTTATGTTACCGGTTCAAATGCATTTTTGTTAAGTTCAGATTTGGCAACACTTTTTACTGGAAGAACGATGGAAATAAAGGTATATCCTTTTTCTTTTGTGGAATATCTGACTTATTATGGAATTACGGATGGGTATGATGATGCATTTGATCAGTATGTCCGAACCGGTGGTATGCCGGGAGCTTATGTATATAAGACAGAGGATAGACAGTATGATTATATCAGAGATGTGTATGGGACTATTCTTATAAGAGATTTGGTTGAGAAATATAGAATAAGAAATACATCAGAGTTTGCCAGTATATCTGAATTTATGATGGATAATATTGGCAACCTGCTTTCTCCCAATAATATCTGCAAGACATTAAATAATGACCAAAGAGAGATTACCAGAAAGACAGTATCAAAATACATTGGTTATTTAGAGAACGCATTTCTATTTTATGAGGCAAAACGGTATGACCTAAAGGGGAAAAAATATCTCGAAAACAATAGTAAGTTTTATCTTTGTGATCCAGCATTTCGATATGCAGTCAATGGTACACGAAATATGGACTTTGGAAGGGTTTATGAGAATATTGTTTATCTGGAGTTACGAAGGAGAGGTTATGAGGTATATGTTGGTAAACTTTATAAAAAAGAAGTGGACTTTGTAGCAAAGAAACGAGACACACTGATATACATTCAGGTAAGTGACAATATTCCAGATGAAACAACATTTGAGAGGGAATATTCGCCATTGCTTGCAATACGAGATGCATATCCTAAGATGGTAATTGCAAGGACACATCATGAAACTTATGATTATCAGGGTGTGCAGGTGGTCGATATTTGCAGATGGCTGCGATGCAGATAGATGAATTCCGGGTTATAGGTCTGTTAGAGTATTGATAAAAGAGATTATTCATGATACAATATCCGAAAAATCGGAAACGGGAAGGTTGGGAAAAGGATATTGCGCCATGAAGATATATGAGAAAATATTTGCAAGACTTGAAGAATTACATATGAGCCAGACGGAACTGTCCAGAAGAACAGGTATCGCAACCAGTACGATCAGTGACTGGCGAAAGAAACAAATCAATCCACAGGCGGATAAACTGGTGTCTATATGCAAGGCACTAGATATGACGCTTGTGGAATTGCTTTGTGTAGAAGAAAATGAAGAACAGACTGCAACCAACGATTATGTGTCAGAAGAAAATTATATGATTGAACTGTTTCGGCAATCTGATACACAGAGTAGACGAAGAATCATCAGTTACCTAGCACTTTTTGATGCTTGTAAACAAATCAACGATAGTAACCAGTCACAACAGAGGAATGTTTCGGTTGTTCAGGATATTGACGGGAATAGTATTGTGGTGATTAATGATATCCGGTTTAAAGGAAAACGTTCCATCGATTGGAAGGAAGTGAGGGCATATTTGAAAGAATATGTCGGCGATTTTTATAAGGTGGCGTCTACCGGTGATGTTATATATATCGGATCTGATCTGCCAAGTGAATATTCGGGATCAGTATATACCAAAAGGCTGAATGGAGCAGTTGCAAAGGCTAAAGCGAATGCAACACAGGGAATTCCTGAAATGATAGAAATTTCAACAGGCAGATATTTTAGAGAAAATAATAAGGGGAAACATAATTGGAATGCAAGGAATGGCTGGTATAGATATGATACTTATTTTGCATTACCGGTATATGGTGATAATGAAGATATTGAAAGATATAACGTATTTCATGCATCTTTGATAATAAGGCATGCAAATGATGGAAAAATGTATTTGTATGATATTCTGGATATAAAAAAAGAAACGAGCACCCCGTTGGAGCCATAAGGCTTTACTTGGCACAAAACCCATTTCTTTTATGAATAGATAATATAATATGGTAGAAGAAATGTCAATCCGAATATTCGAAAATTAAGACGTTAAGATGGTGTTTATGTATAATATAAGTAGCATAATTGCAGCTTGCAATATATTGGCTTAGATTCTGCGTTGGTGTACGATGATTTTGGAGGTGGTCAAGAAGGATTTTTTCGGAAAAACAACAGTTGATTGGTAAAATAAAGGGTTAACGCAAGAAGAACTGGCAGAAAAATTATCTGTATCAAGGCAAGCTGTGGCAAAATGGGAATCGGGACAGGTATATCCCGAGATTACTAATTTTATTCAGATCAGCAATTTATTTAATGCGACAATAGATTATTTAGTGCTTGAGTTAAAAGATGGTAAAGACAATAGATAAAGAAAGAGTATTGGGAAAAATAAAAAAAGAAAAATCAATCATTGATTTTTTTACGGGTGCAGGAACGGGAATTATTGTATCCTGCCTGCTTTCACCCGATTCCATACGCCGAACTGTAGTAATAATTATTGGACTTGTAATGATTGGAATTGGCTGGTATAAAAAAACAAGGTATGATAATAAAGTTTTCAGATATATGGAAGAATTCAAAGAAGATTCGTAACAGGTAAATAACTCGCCTGCCTGATACTTTTGAATCAGAACAACTACCCAATGAAATAACCTGAAAAATAAATTTTATTGGGTAGTTGTACAGATATTATGGAATGCATTATTTTAGCTGTGTTGATTTTTTCGATACAGCAGGAATAGCATAAACAAGAGGATTACTGGAAAAACAAGTCCGAATCCCATACCAATCTGAATATTATTTTCAGCGTTCTGGGTGATATGACCAACAATTCCGGGTCCAATGCTGCCACCCAAATCTCCTGCCATGGCAAGAAGAGAGAACATAGCCGTTCCGCCTGTTGGAAAAGTTTTCGAGGAAATACTGATTGTTCCAGGCCACATAATTCCAACTGAAAATCCACATGCAATACAACCGAAAAGTCCGATAACAGGGCTGGATGACAAGGCTGCAAGAAGATAGCAGATAACACATAATATGCCTGACCCACTCATAAAATTCATTAAATTTAACTGTTCGCCATACTTCCCAAAAATCATACGGCTGATTCCCATTGTTACCGCAAACATACAGGGTCCTGCTAAATCCCCCAGAGTTTTTGACAATCCCAGTGCTGATTCTGCATAAGCAGAAGCCCATTGGGCCATTGAAAGTTCAGAAGCTCCGGAACAGATCATCAGACATATTGCAACCCAGAAAAATGGTTGGGAAAACAGATTCTTAATTCCCATTCCGGAACCATTGTCAACCAGAGGTTCAATCGGACAGATCAAGAAGTTATAGGCATTAACTGCAGGAATGATTGCCCATATTACGGCTAGCCATTTCCAGTTGTCTATTCCAAATATCAGGAAAAATAAACTGGAAATTAAAATTGTTCCAACAGCTCCCCAGCAGTAAAACGAATGAAGCAGGCTCATAGTCGCTTCTTTGTTTTCAAAGGGGCAGGCTTCGATAATAGGGCTGCAAAGTACCTCTATTAAACCGCTTCCGATGGCATAAACAATAACACTGCATATAATTCCAATAAAAGGATCGGATAACAAATCAGGTAAAAATGCCAGCCCAAGCAGACCCAATGCAGAAAATATTTCTGATGCAACAATGCACACACGATATCCGATATGATCGACAAATTTGGCGCAGAACAGGTCAACCAGAAGCTGTGTAAAAAAGAAGAAAGTGGATATCAGAGCAATGTTACCGAGCGAAATATGGTAATCACTGTGAAATTTCAAAAAAAGGAGCGGTGTGAAGTTTGCCGCTATAGCCTGTGTGATAAATCCCATATAACAGGCGAGTTTTGTCTTATGGTAGTCTGCTTTTTTTACAACATTCATTTGTTATTTTCCTCTCCGGATATTTTTAACAGTTTTATGTTCGATAGAAAGATGCTTGATTTGATTATATAGCAAATATCAGATATATACATTGAATTAAATTGTAGAAATACTGTATAATATCGTAAAAAAGAAAGAATGTGACATGAAAATGGATTATAACAAAACATATAATAAAATACTTACAGACGAAGAGTTTATGGAAATCAAACAGCATGGAAGCAGTGATTATCCATTTCAGTATTACTATGATAATCTGGAATTGTTTGATTTTCATTGTATTGAATGGCACTGGCACAGAGAATTTGAGTTTTTATATGTTGAGTCCGGACAAATTATATGCGGGATAGGGGAAAAACAGATTATATTGTCAGAAGGAGAAGCAATTTTTATTAATTCTAAAATATTGCACCGTTTTTACGCGTCATCAGGTGGTATCATTCCTAACTTTGTATGTATGCCGGAATTTATTGTACCGGAGAACAGTCTGATTTATAAAAAATATATATTACCAGTCATTTCATCGAATATATCTTTCCAGCGTTTTCAGATTGATGAGCCATGGCAGGCCAGGATTATACAAACTATGATAAAAATAATGGAAATACAGGAGAATGAAAAAATAAAAGAACTTGCTACTTTGGCATTGGTGCAGGATTTATGGCTGACTTTTTATGAAAATGTAAAGTTATCTGGTAAAGAAGATGTGCAGACAGTTGATGAAGCTGCACAGAAAAGAGTACAGTTAATCATGCAATATATACATGAAAACTATAGTCATAATTTGTCTTTGGACGAAATTGCTTCACATATCGGAATCAGCAAAAGTACTGCACTTAATTTGTTTCACCGTTTTTTACATACTACACCCGTTAGTTATCTGATAGGATATCGACTTCAGGCAGCTTCCTGGTTATTGAAAAATACGAATAAAAAAGTAAAAACAATTGCCTATGAAAGCGGATTTCATAACGTTGATTATTTTTGCAGATTGTTTAAAAAGCATTATCATTTAACACCATCAGAATATCGTTGCATATGCTTAAAAAGAGTATAATCGCATAACTTCCTGGATAGCTTTGCTGTGGAGCCGCTGACAGGTGAAGTCTTTCGAATGCCGCATGAGACAGAATTAGGAGATACCCATACGATACTATTGCAAAAAAGAAGTAAGCACGCTATAATATGACCAAGAAAACAAAAGTCACTGTAACGGTGCAGGAAGTTATTTGAATAAGCCGAAAGGCCGCAGAAATGCGGCTTTTTCCAAATATGGGAGTTAGCTAATGCTAACCTGAATACGTGCACTTTGGTTAGATATATCTAACTTGAAAAGGGATGACGGCAATGCGGGAACACAAGAATTTGCGGGACAGAAATGCAGTTATATATGACCTTTTATGCGAAAAGACAGGGATGTATACGAAAAAGTATGACTGTTTTGCATGAATGTACGCCGAAGCTGCCCTTTATCAGAAAGGAGTTGTCTTTATGAAATACAAAATCGAAAAAAATACTGTGCAGGAGACGCTGGTTCTCCCACTGTATTCCCGAAAGCTGTGCTCGGAATTGTACCCAAACCTCTATCAGGACGAGACGGCGGTTCGTCTGATCGACCAGATCGACTACGACTTTTCAGAGGCAGAGAAAAACTCCCGCAGCCTGATGCAGCGGTTCGGTGCGCTGGAGGTCGCCATGCGGCAGAATGACCTTGCCTTTGAGGTGCGGGCGTACCTGAAAACGCACCCCTGCGCGGCAGTGGTCAATCTGGGCTGCGGGCTGGACAATACCGGCAGAGCCTGCGACAACGGCAGATGCAAAATCTACAATCTGGATTTTCCGGATGTCATAGCTGTGCGGAATAAACTGCTTCCAGCCGGAGAGCGGGAGCAAAATATTTCCTGCGATCTAAAGGACACCGCTTGGTTTGATGGAATCGATGCCTCCAGTGGAGCAGTGTTTTTTGCTTCCGGGGTGTTCTATTACTTTTTGACTCAGCAGGTTCGGGAACTGGTGCAGGCCATGGCGGACGCTTTCCCCGGTGGCGTTTTGGTCTTTGATGCAGCCAACCGGACGGCGGTAAAGATGATCGCAAAAACATGGCTCAAGAGTGCTAAGATCAAGGATGTAGGGGCATATTTCGCTGTTTCGGATGTAAAAAGCGAGCTTTCCCAATGGGACAGCCGTCTGCAGGTGTCCAGCCGGGGCTATATGCTGGGTTACAGTGATTTGAAAGACCCTTCTGTTAACGGCTTTTTCCGATTCCTTGCCAAGGTCGGCGATGGAATGATGAAGATGCAGATTGTGAAGATTGGATTTGAAGGAAAAGATAGGGTAGAATATGAAAAAGTATGACCTGCATTATATGTGATTGGAGGGACAAAAAGTGAACTATTTCGGAATGCCTTTCGGCATGTGGACTCTGTTGGCAAAATCGTTTCGCACTCAGCTTACCGAGATATTCGGCTACAATGATGAAAGCGCCAGGGACATAACCCACAAGGCAAAAGCAAAATATAAAGAGATCATCTCCGAACTGCCCGAATTTGAAAAAGGTGACCGCTTCAAAATGAATCTTGTCAATTGTGCAATGATCGGGGCGTTCATCCTTTCCATGCCACAGCGCCCGGAGATGGACAGCCTGACGGATTACTACGCAAAATCCATGATGACAACGCCCATGCAGTGGTTTTGCCGTAAGAGCGGAAAAAGTAAGTTTACTGCAAAGGATATTGCTGCAATGAAAGCTACCGCTGCCCTGAAGGCAGCTGACCGCAACCCCTACTCGTGGAACATGGAGTTTTACGAATATCCGGATGGCAGTGGCTACGAGGGACGCTTTACCCAATGCGGCATCTGTGTATTGATGAAAGAGCTGGGGCTGTATGACCTGACTCCTGCCCTGTGCCATCTGGATTATACCATGAGTGAGGCAGGAGGTGTGACGGATTTTGTGCGGCAGTATACCATTGCCTCCGGCGGCCCCTACTGTGACTGTGGGTACAAAAAGAAAAGTTTCTGAAATGACACCTATGTGACCAATGCGAAATGCAGCATTGTGGAACAATTAGGGGGTGTGGTATACTTTAAGCATAACTCTGCAGCCATAAATGAATTGGTCATGGGGAGGCGGCAGAGGAGATCAGGACAGAAGCGAAGAATACAGGCAAAGGAGTCTGAGCAATGGATGGGAAATCAATGGTTGCGACAGAGGAAAAGCATCTTATACCATTGGATAAGGTTAACGGATATGACGTAAGACCCGGGTTTTATGGAATTAACGGAGCAACGGCGCTAAGAGAGGGTGTGAATTTTACGGTGTGCTCTCTGGAAGCAACAGCGGTGGAGCTCCTTTTGTATCATAGAGGAGAAAAGGAACCCTATGCAGTTTTACCTTTTCCGAAGCATTATCGGATCGGTGGTGTCTATTCCATGATCGTTTTTGGACTGGATATTTATGATTTTGAGTATGCTTACCGGGTGGATGGTCCATATGCTCCGGAAAAGGGTCTTATTTATGACAAAACACAGCCACTTCTGGATCCCTATGCAAGAGCAGTTACCGGACAGAGCGTATGGGGAGAACAGCCTAATCAGGATCATGGGTACCGGGCCAGAGTAGTGGTCAATGATTTTGACTGGGGGGATCATGTGGATCCGGTCAGACCGATTCAGGATCTGATTATCTATGAGCTTCATGTCCGGGGATTTACGAAGGATGCCTCTTCAGGGGTTGAACATCCGGGAACCTTTGCGGGGATCCGGGAAAAAATTCCATACCTTAAGGATCTGGGAATCACCGCAGTGGAGCTTATGCCGGTATTTGAGTTTGATGAGACGATGGGAAGGCGTGAGATTAACGGCCGGATGCTTCTGGATTACTGGGGATATAATCCGGTTAGCTTTTTTGCACCGAACACCAGCTATACTGCACAAAAAGAATTTAACCGGGAAGGTGATGAACTGAAGGGGCTGATTCGGGAGCTGAATGCCAATGGCATTGAAGTGATTCTTGATGTGGTTTTTAACCATACTGCAGAAGGAAATGAAAAGGGACCCTTCTTTTCGTTTAAGGGCTTCGATAACCGGGTTTATTACATGCTTACCCCGGAGGGGTTGTATTATAATTTCAGTGGGTGCGGCAACACGCTGAACTGCAATCATCCGGTTGTGCAGCAGATGATTCTGGAATGCTTAAGGTACTGGACGATAGAATACCATGTAGACGGCTTCCGGTTTGATCTGGCCAGTATTCTGGGACGGAATGAAGATGGTTCGCCCATGAATCAGCCGCCGCTGTTAAAAAATCTGGCAGGAGATCCGGTTCTGCGTAATGTAAAGCTTATCGCAGAGGCATGGGATGCCGGTGGACTTTATCAGGTGGGCAGTTTTCCGGCCTTTACCCGATGGGCAGAGTGGAACGGAAAGTACAGGGACGATATGAGAAGCTTTTTAAAAGGAGATTACTGGTTTGCGGCTGCTGCGGCAAACCGGTTGACCGGATCTATGGATTTGTATACCGGTCAGTATAAGGGCTATGATTCTTCTATTAATTTTATTACCTGTCATGACGGCTTTTCACTTTGGGATCTTTATTCCTATAACGGAAAACACAATGAGGACAATGGCTGGAACAATTCCGACGGGCATGATGATAACCGGAGCTGGAACTGTGGAGAAGAGGGAGAAACATCGGATCCGGAAATACAAAAGCTTCGTCTCAGAATGATGAAAAATACATGTCTGGCTCTGATGTGCAGCCGGGGAACGCCTATGTTTCTTGCCGGGGATGAATTTGGAGATACCCGTTTTGGAAATAATAACCCTTATTGTCAGGATAACGGAATTTCCTGGCTGGATTGGAACCGTCTTAAGACGAACCGGGAGCTTTACCGGTTTTTTAAAAAGATGATCCGGTTTCGAAAGGAGCATCCGGCAATCCGGAGTGACCAGGAACCATCAGAGACTGGTTTTCCGACAGTAAGTGTTCATACAGACAAACCTTTTGAGCATGAAATCAATTCTGACACAAAGGCTCTTGCGGTCTGTTATGCAGGAAAGACCGGTCAGGGAGAGGATCTGGTATATGTGGCACTGAATGTCTACTGGGAGGAGCAGAGGTTCGAATTGCCGAAGCTTCCGGAAGCCTATGAATGGAGATGCTTTGCAGATACGTCACTGGATGGAACAGGAGAAGAAAACGGGAAAGTACCTATTACGGAGTATTGGCTTCAGCCAAGAACTACAGCAGTATTTGTGGGGATCAGGAAGATCTGAGCAGAGTGCCAAGGAATATAAAATCAGGAAACCCTGAGTGGGTGAGGAAGAAATATAAAATCAGGAAGACCTGAGCGGTTGAGGAAGAAATATATAGTCAGAAAGACCTGAGTGGGCGAGGTGGAAATATATAATCGGAAAGATCCGATCAGGATACGAAGGAATATAAAATTTGGAGGAGCAGGAAGGAGTATGATACATGACACTTGAAGAAACGATTCAGAGAATCAATGAATTGTACCACAAATCCCAGAAGGAGGGGCTTTCTGAGGAGGAGAAGCAGGAACAGAAGCAGCTTCGCCAGGTCTATATTGACAGCGTGAAGAACAATCTGCGCGGTCAGCTGGAAAATATGGAAATCGAGCGTCCGGACGGTACGATCGAGAAGGTCACTAAAAAAATCCGGGATAGTAAAAGAGCAAACGAATAATCTGAATGTGAGCTGTAGAATTAAGTTATAGAATTAAGTTATAGGATTAAGCTATAGATTCTATATGAGGGAATGAATAAAATCAGAAAACTCATATTAAAATCCCACAGAAATTTCCTTATTACAGGAAAAATCTGTGGGATTTCTATTGCTTTTGAATTGCTGTGAATTTGTTTATAAAACCTTAAAGGTATCTGTAAGCGTAACTATTCAGTGCAGGTCGAAGCATTTACTGCAAAGACCTAAGAAAATGATTCAGTAATGCAAAATCCCATCGGCGAAGCCGATTTGGAATGGATTTTGCATCGTAACTGTGAAGGTACTGAACAGTTACCTGTAAGCAGCTTATTTCGCCTGCTCAAGAGCAAGAGTTACGGTTGTGATATCACAAACCTCGGTCGGTCCGTAGTACTGGATTGCACCGGGATATTTGAAACAGGTGTCAACAGACCACTCTTCACGGTGAGCCTCGAAGTACTTGAACGGTGCACCGTCCAGTTCAACAAGAGCTTTCTTGATAACCGGCTTGTCTTCGCCATGTCTTCTCTCGATGTTCATCATCTTGGTGATCGGCATACCACCTGCAACCCATTCACTGGCCGGAGCAGAAAGGTTGGAAACCTTGGATAAGTAGCCATTGTAACCATACTGGATGAGCATGAATGCATTGTATCCTAAGGAGTAGCAGTAGTCGGAGTCAAAGTTGGAAGGGAAAGCACATCTTCCTTCATAACCTAAGAAATGATGAAGGGCACTGAACTTACCATTGTAGGTTCCGGCTGCTTTTCTTGCGGCTAATTTATCTTTAACAAGAGCGGAGAATAACTTCTCGGATTCGATCAGGGAAACCTGAACATTTCCGTGAGGATCTCTTTCAAGGAATAACTGCTGCTGGATTGCCTGAGGAAGGATTGCGAATACTTCCATGGATTCTTTGGTTAAACCTTTTTCGATGAAAGCATACTTTTCTTCCCAGGTAGGAAGTGCGTTGAAGGCATCGGCCTTGCTTCCGGCAAGAAGCTCGTTGATTTCCTGAATTAATACGGAGAATTCCGGTACGAATTCAACAACACCTTCCGGGATGATTGCAACACCGAAGTTCATTCCCTTAGCAGCTCTTGCAGCTACGGAGTCAGCAATGTAATCAGCGATTGCGGAAAGGGACATCTTCTTTTCTGCAACCTCTTCGGAGATCAGACAGATGTTCGGCTGGGTTTCCAGAGCACACTCTAAGGCAACGTGGGAAGCGGAACGTCCCATAACCTTAACAAAGTGCCAGTACTTCTTAGCGGAGTTTGCATCTCTTTCGATGTTACCGATGATTTCGCTGTAAGTCTTGGTTGCGGTATCGAAACCGAAGGAGCATTCGATATCTTCATTCTTTAAGTCGCCGTCGATGGTCTTCGGGCATCCGATTACCTGAACGCCGGTGTTGTGTGCTGCAAAGTACTCTGCGAGAACAGCAGCGTTTGTATTGGAATCATCACCACCGATGATAACGATAGCGGTAATGCCATGCTTCTTGCAAACCTCAGCAGCAATTGCAAACTGCTCCTGAGTCTCAAGCTTGGTTCTTCCGGAACCGATGATATCAAAGCCACCGGTGTTACGGAACTGGTTGATGTATTCGTCAGTCATAACGATGTAATCATCTTCGATCAGTCCGCTCGGACCACCCTTAAATCCGTAAAGCTCGTTCTCCTTGTTGGTTGCCTTTAATGCATCGTATAAACCGCAGACAACGTTGTGTCCACCGGGAGCCTGTCCGCCGGAAAGGATAACGCCGACGATCTGCTTCTTCATATCTGAAGTGTTCTGACCCTTTTCGAAAGTAATTTCCTTCTTACCATAGGTATTCGGGAAAAGTGCCTTGATCTTCTCCTGATCAGCAACACTCTGTGTTTCCTCGCCTTCCTTTACGCAGATATCTGCAATGCCGTGACGAAGCATGCCCGGAAGTTTGGGAGCATACTCATATCTGGCCTTCTGTAATGGTGAAATGCTCATGTTACGTCTCTCCTTTATTATTCTTGGTAACTGTTTGACACGATGTTCATTGGATCGTGCAAAGTTCCTTCTTTTTGCATACAGTATAATTCTAATATATTTTAGAAATAAAGTAAACCGTTGTGTTGAAAATATTACGAAAGTAAAAGTCCAAAATAAAGAGATCGTATCGTGAAGAAGGCAAGCTGGCACGTTGAAAATGGACATAATGGAAGAAATCAAGAAGAAAAAGTCCAAAATAAAGACAATGTATTGTGAAGAAAGCAAGCTCCCGTGATAAAAATGGACATAATAGATGAAATCAAGAAGAAAAAGTCCAAAATAAAGTCGAAGTATCGTGAAGAAGGCAAGCCGGCATGCGGAAAATGGACATAATAGATGAAATCATGAAGAAATAATCCAAAATTAATTATCGGCGATGAACCTCTTAAAAATATATTTCAAATCACAGGTATTTTTATGGTTACGACGCAGCCCTCATCATTCCGGATTTCCAGTGTGCCGCCGTGGGCTTTCACAATTTTCCTGGTCATGGAAAGTCCAAGGCCATGCCGGCCCTGCAGGAGCTCATCCGAATTTTGAATTACCGCTTCGTCTATTCCACAGCCGTTGTCCCGGATTTCAATCCACACCTTTTGATCCTGCACAGCTTCGGAAATGCTTATGGTGCAGCCGTCTGGATTATGAACGATACTGTTATTTATAATGTTAAAGAAGGCTCTGCCAAGCAGACTTTCATCACCGGAAACAATCGCATTTTCCGCACGGAGATCCACATCAATCGAATATGACTCACTGATATTGTTGCAGATGTCACAGACCATTTCGCGGAGCAGCGGACATATGGATACGGGATGCTTCTTTGAGGGCTGCATGTCATATTCCAGAGAAGAAATTAAATTCAGATCCTCAATCAGCTTTTTTATTTTGATGCTCTGCTTCCTGGCTGACGCAGCCTTTTTCCGGCTGCTTTCCGTAAGCTCTGGCGCATGCTCCAGCTCTTCGGCATTACCCAGGATAATGGCAAGCGGAGTCCGGATGTCATGGGAGATCCCGGCAATCCAGTTTACGCGGGCTTTCTCCCTTTCGGAAAGGAGTGCATTTTTGTAGAGCATGGATCTCGAGGTCTGGTTAAGGTTTTGCCGGACGTCACGAAAGATCCCTTTTTCGGGCAGGTTGACTTCCTTTTCGTTCCGCAGATCATTGATTGCCGAAGTTATGGTCTTTAAATTGCCATAAAGCTTCCTGCCAAAGATCAGACTTAAGAAAAGTGCAATGGCAAGATTGATGAAAAGGATAATCACAAGTCTTTCGGGCAGGGAGTCAAACCATTTCATGGAATAGATCAGTTCGTATTTCCCGACCGCATTTTTCGGAATGCCGAGAATGAGAAGTCCATAGTCTTCTGCACGGACAAAAACCGGATAATCACACAAAAACCAGTGGGTCAGCTTCGCAATGTCCCGGATGGAATAGTGCGTGGGAATATCATCGGGCTGGTTTTCAGACCAGATGATCGTTCCATTGTCATCCAAGAGAATGCACCAGTAGTCATCCGGAATTGTTCCATTGGAAAGCGTATATCCCGTGTCGGTTTCTTTCAGATTCCGAGCAATGTCTTCCAGAATGGATTTGGGAGAATGCTCCTGTAGCAAAAAATCTGTGTCAGAAGCAAGGATTCCCAGCCCCAGAGCATTTAGGATAAGAAGCAATGTGGCAATCACAGCGGCCACGAACGAAAAGCTTAAAAAAATTTTTATGGTAGTTTTATTCATTTTCCGATACCCACTTATATCCCAGTCCTTTTACCGTAACAAGGCGAACAGGAGCTGACGGATTTTTTTCGATTTTTTCACGCAGTCTGCGGATGTGCACCATCAGCGTGTTTTCATGTCCATAATATTCTTCGCCCCACGCCGCAAGACAAAGGGCATCATTGGTAACAATTTTGTTTTTGTTTTCCCATAATTTCCTTATGAGAATCAATTCCTTCGGCGTCAGCGGAGTCTCTTTTCCGTTCCGGATGACCGCAGCCTTTTCAAAATCAACGTATTGATCCCCCACAGAAAATCCGGTTTCTTTATGTATGGTTGCGTATGTCCGGCGAAGCAGCGCTTTTACCCGCAGGATCAGCTCGGAAAGCAGAAACGGCTTTACAATATAATCGTCTGCGCCCAGATCAAAGCCGCGCACTTTATCCTCGGCCTCACCTCTTGCAGTCAGAAAAATGACAGGAGCGTCAGAAGTTTCACGCAGGGCCTGGTAGAGCATAAAGCCGTTCCCGTCCGGCAAGTTGACATCCAGTAAAAAGAGTGCCAATGGCTGGGATTTTGCAAGTGAAACGGCCTTTGCACAGGTGTCCGCAGTATAAACCTGAAAGAAGCCCGCATCAAACAGGGCGTTCTGTACCATCTGCAAAAGCTCAGGCTCATCGTCCACAATCAGGATTTTCTTGTTCAATAATTCTTTCATAGTAATCACCACAAAGATCGTATCATAGATCTGCCTATGTTGAAACAGGTGAACGCCGGAAATGCAAAAATTAAGGTTGCGTTAAGGTTGATTTAAGTTTGAGGAAAGGCAGGCGTGTTACGATCTGGATATCTTAAAGAAAAGAGGTTAATCAGTATGAAAGAAATTGTAAAAACAACGGATCTGACGAAACGATATGGTGACCTATGCCCGGTCAATCATCTGGATCTGTCAGTAAAGGAAGGAAAGATTTACGGATTTTTGGGGCCAAATGGGGCAGGAAAGTCTACAACGCTGAAAATGCTTTTAGGCCTTGTGCATCCGACAGCAGGTGAAATTGATCTGTTCGGGCAGCGGTTTACGGAGAAAAGCCGGCTTTCCATTTTGAGAGATATCGGGTCGTTAATCGAATCGCCGTCCTATTACGGACATCTTACGGCAAAGGAAAATTTAAAAATATATACGACGATTCTGGATCTGCCGGATCGTAATATTGATGAGGTCTTGAAGATTGTCCGTCTGGACAGGCAGGGAAACAAGAAAACGTCCCAGTTTTCCCTTGGTATGAAACAAAGGCTGGGTCTTGCCAGTGCCCTTCTTTCTTTTCCGAAACTCCTCATTCTGGATGAGCCGACGAACGGGCTTGATCCGTCGGGAATACAGGAAATGCGGGAACTTGTTAAGTCGCTTCCACAGCAATACGGCATGACAGTAATCGTATCCAGCCACCTGCTTTCGGAAATTGACCAGCTTGCAGACGACATTGGGATTATTGCAAACGGAAAAATGTGTTATCAGGGGGCGCTTTCGAACCTGCACGAAACCGATCGGAATAAGTCCCTTGAGCAGATTTTCCTGGATCTGACCGGAAAGGACAGGAGCTTATGATCAGACTGATAAAATGTGAATATAAGAAAACAAAACGGAAGCATCTCTTTCTCACGGCGTTTGCCGCGCTTGTTTTAATGAGTGTGTGGGCTTTTTACGGGAATATGAGCAGTGATTTTATCAGACGGAACGGATATAGCATGTTTCTCTATCAGTTTCCACTTGTCAATGCGATCTTTTTTCCTTTGCTGTGTACGGTGATTGCATCCCGGCTCTGTGATCTGGAACATAAGGGCGGCAATTTCAAACTCCTCTGTACAATGGAGGACAAAGGAAAAATCTTTGACGCAAAATTACTTTATGGACTGATGATTGTTCTTTCCGGCGTGATCCTGTTCTGGATCGTGACGATAGTATATGGGAAAATGGCAGGTTTCACAGAAGAACTCCCGCTAAATAATTATCTGCTTTATCTCTTGTTTACGATTGTTCCGACGGCTGCCATCTATACCTTTCAGCACTCACTGTCCATGATTTTTAAGAATCAGGCAATTCCGTTTTTTGTTGGAGTAACAGGAGAGTTTGTCGGTCTGTTTTCCATGTTCCTGCCGCAATTCCCGGTTTTGCGGAAAGCAGTATTGTGGGGATATTATGGAGCTTTGCAGTTTGTCGGACTCTTCGGCTGGGATAAGGAGACAAGGTATGATCATGCGTATTTTGCAGTACTTCCTCTTGACTTGCCGGCATTTGCCTTACTGATTGGTCTGATGATTCTGACGTATGTCATTGGAAAATACATTTTTAGCAGGAAGGAGTTTTAAAGATGTTATTTAAATTAATCAAAGCAGAAAGATTGAAATTGAAGCGGTCACCGCTCTGGCTGGCATTTCTGTTTATGCCAGTGATACCGGCACTGCTCGGGACGTTAAATTATATGGCAAATATTGAAATTCTACAAAGTGAATGGTTCAGTCTCTGGACGCAGCATACTTTATTTACGTGCTATTTCTTTTTGCCGATCATGATCGGGATCTATTCCTCTTATATTATGCGGCAGGAGGAAAACAACCGTAACTGGAATAAGGTCTTATCGATGCCGGTGTCCAGGAACCTTGTGTTTATTGCCAAGCTCGTACAAGTCTTTTCTATGATCCTTTTCAGTGAAATATGGATTTGTACCCTGTTTGTGATATCCGGAAAGGTGATTGGTCTGACCGCTGCCATTCCGTGGGTGAAGCTCATGATCTGGTGCCTTTTCGGAACACTTGGCGGCACGGTAATCGCTGCCATACAGCTTATGATTTCCCTTTTTATCAAGAGCTTTGCACTTCCCGTCGGAATCGCACTCGGAGGGGGCTTATCCGGACTGGTATTCCTTGCAAAGCATCTGGGGCATATCTGGCCCTATTCACTTATGGCATACGGAATGAATTCCAATGCACCGCAGGAACTGCTTGAATCGGGATATGTGTGGTTTGTTGTGATCTGCATCGTGTATATCGTCCTGTTTATGACGATCAGCAGTACGATTCTGAGTAAGAGAGATATCTAAGACTAAATCTTAATCTGCACCCACTTTCCCTGTTTGAAGCGTACGGTTGCGAAGATAAACCGTGAAATCTGATCACCGAGGACGCCCATCCAGATTCCGATGATGCCGAAGCCAAGCGTATACCCAAAGAGGTAGGAAACGACGGTACGGATGATGGTGACGCTGATGGTAGAGACAATCGCGGTGTACAGAGTATCACCGGCACCCCGCAGGCAGCCCATGTAGATGACCTGACAGATCTGGAAGATCACGACAAAGATGATCACATGCATGATGCTCACCCCGATTGCTACAATGTGTTCTTCCCTGAAAAACAGGTGATATAATCCGCTTGCACCAAAGTAGTAGATGCCGACCAGACATACCGCGATAAAGGCTCCGATGAGACGGCAGGTACGTCCGTATTCCTTGGCAAGATCCGGATCACCGGCACCCAGGCTTCGCCCGATCAGCGCAACTGCTGTGGATTGCAGACCGTCCCCGAAGGAGAAGGACAGTGCCATGATATTCATTCCCACCTGATGGGCAGCCATTGCATCGGTTCCCTGGTCGGCGGCCATAATGGCAGTCAGCATGAAGCCGATCCGCATGAGGACCTGTTCGAAGAACACACTGTAGCCAACCTTAATAAGGTTAAAAAAGGCTGCAGCGGTGGGGCTGATTTTATGGCTCATAATATAAGGAATGCTGATAAAATTATCCTTTTTGAAAATAGAAGCAATGCTCATAATGCATGCCACCACCGTTCCGGAAACTGTTGCAAGGGCAGCCCCCTGGATTCCCAGAGCCGGGAAGCCGAAGTGACCGTTAATCAGCAGATAATTCAGAATGATGTTGATGACATTGGAGGTTACGTTGGTACGCATGGTAATTCTGGTATTTCCCGCACCTCTCTGTGCAGAGTTAATTCCCATCTGAATACAGTTAAAAATCATGCCGCCCATGATGATGCGAAAATAAGCAACCGCCCCGTCATAGGTATCGGCGGTCGATCCGCAGAAGTTCATAATCGGACCGGCAAAGGCAGCGAAGCCGACACTCAGAATAACAGCAGCCACAATAATAAACAGGACCGCCGTGTAGAGGATTTCATTAGCGGAGTCCTGCCGCTGCTCCCCTCGTCTTCTGGCAACCAGTGCGGAAATCGCCACGTTCAGCGCAAAGAACAGCGCAAGTCCCAGCAATTTAGGCTGTGTGGTAAGTCCTACGGCTGCAACGGAACTGGAACCAAGTGAGCTTACCATCAGGGAATCGATGAGCCCCGCAAAAGCCACGAAAAAGGATTCCACAATCGCCGGCCACGCCATGTCAATAGTGATTTTTAAGGTGTCTTTATGATAGTTGGATTTGAGTTTTTGAAAGTAATTCGTGATGTTGTTCATAGTAATCGTTCCTTAGCTGTCATTCCTGATTTTATCAAAATGTAGTTGATTTAAAGCAATCATACTATTAGTTTATCACAAAATTGAAAAAGTGAACGCCTACTTTTTCCCTTTGATAAAATCCGGAATGATAATCGGCTTTAAAGGGATGTTGGATTCCAGTGGCTTCGGAGGAAGAAGGGAAGCCGTTGCCGGAACTTTATCCAGAGGAACGGAATACTTTGGCAGAATAGAAGGATGTTCCTTTGCAGTGGGTGTGGAAAAACCGGTCGCAATCAGCGTAACAGAAATGTCATCCGGATTTTCATCTGTTGAGACGGTTCCCCATATAATGTCAGCATTATTACCAACAATTTCCTGCACATAACTGATTGCAGTGTTCAACTCTACGAGGTTTAATCCTGCACTGCAGTTGATTAATACGTGGGACGCACCTTGCAGGTCGGTTTCTAAAAGAGGAGAGTGGATTGCTTCTTTCATGGCATCCATAATAGCATTACGATCGTTCACATGGCTAATGCCAATGTGCCCCAATCCTTTATGACCGAGAACGGATTTCAGGTCATTGAAATCCAGATTAATTAATCCGCAATTATTGATGATATTAGTAATCGCTTCTATCGTATTTTTTAGTACGGAATCTGCAAGCTCAAAAGCTTCCGCTACCGTCAAATTTTTATCAGTATTTGTAAAAAGCCGGTTGTTTGGAATGACGAAGAGAGTATCGATCTGTTCGGTTAATTTCTCAATCCCGGCTTCTGCAGATTTTTCCTTCTTGCAGCCTTCGAAGGAAAAAGGTTTTGTTACGACGGCAATGGATAAAATGTTCATTTCCTTACATAAGCGGGCTATAACAGGAGTGGCACCGGTACCGGTTCCACCACCCATGCCGGCGGTCAGAATAGCCATGTTGCACCCGCTGAGGATCGATTTAATAGCATCTTCACTTTCTTCAGCGGAAGCACAGCCGATCTCCGGATTGCCGCCGGCACCGAAGCCGCCGGTAAGTTTTGGACCAATTGTCAGAGTTTGTGCTGCCTGGGAATTGTTTAAGACCATTTGATCTGTATTGATTGCTACGTATTCCAGTGAGTCAGAACAAGTATTGCTGTTTACCATACGGTTCACTGCATTGTTTCCTCCGCCTCCAATACCGATCACCAGAATCTTTGGATTGATTGTACTTGTGTTTTTGACCTCAATCATAGTAATCTTAATCTCCTTTGAAATGTCATTTTTTGGGATTTTTATAATGCACTCATGCAAAATAATAATTGCATAAATGCAAATTTATAAATAAGTTATACAGGACATCTGATGATGTGTCAATACAAAAATTGCAAAAATGCAAGATTAAGATGTTGCGATAATGCGAAAAAAGTTTTATAATGTGCCTGTAATCAGATATGATTTGCAGGGTAGAAGACTTTGCTTAATGGTTGAATATGAGGAATGGGAAGATGGAATTAGGAGAACGAATTAAGAAAAGAAGAAAAGAATTAGGAATCAGTGTGGACTTTGTTGCCAAAGAACTGGGGGTTTCGGTATCTACCGTATATCGTTACGAGGATTCCAGTATTGAAAAGATTCCGGTTCATGTATTTGACAGTCTATGTCGTATCCTGCAGACAACGCCAACCAGATTAATGGGAAATGAGGTAGATGAAGATACGATATTGCCGGAAAACTTCGGAAGCCCACAGGAAGCGATGGAATTTATCTTGAAATTACCGACCCTCGCAGCCTATGGAGGCTATGATCTGGATAAGTTGGATGATAGGAAAATCATGGAATTTGCCAATGAAATTTTGCAGCAGTTGAAACTGGTTAGTTATAAATATAAGTGATGGGAATAGAAAATGCGGACAAGAGAGGATATTATACGGTACGCACGTGAATTGCGGAGAGAATATCATACGCAAAATCCATATAAACTGGCAGAGCATTTTGGAATCCGGGTGGTGGATGGGTTTCACACAGATGTGTCACGGAAAGCGTTTACTGTTAAAATGGAAGCTTATCCAACCATGATTATGTTGAATGCAGCGTATGATAAAAAGTCCAGAATGGTATTATGTGCACACGAGCTGGGACATGCTTTGCTGCATGAAGAAGGGATGAATCATTTCTCGGTTAACGAAAAGAATGTATTTACCAATACAGAATATGAAGCAAATTTATTTGCGGTAAGTTTGTTATTTGATGATGACCAGTTCAATATGCCGATTACGGAAATGTCGAACTATATTTTAAAGAGTATACTGGATTGGAATATCAGGGAGAAGTAAATATGGAAGAAAAAAAGAGTATGGCAGAACGTGAGAAATTGATAACATCAGAACACATTGCGCAGGCGGCAGATGAAATTATATCTCCAGACTATAAAGCTGGGAAGAAGTACAATAACATGAACCAGAAGCCGAAAATATTTGTTTACTGGAAAGGAAAATATATAGGAGCACGAAATTTGAGACGTGAAGCGTGCAAATATGCAAATAATGGATATTATCCGAGCACCGAGGAAATGAATGGAAGAGGAGGAGAAGATAAACTAACAAAATTTTTTGATAAATATGAAGAATTTAAAGTTATTAATTTGGAAAAAGAGAATTTAAAAGAACAACAAATACAAGATTATGAATGGCAGAGAGAAATACAGAATGGAGAAGAAGGTCAAGACATAATTTACTCCCCCAAAGGTTCCTATAGACGAGATAGAAATATTGCAGGTAGTGCATTACAAAAAGCTAATTATGAATGCGAATATGATAAAGAACATGAGTCTTTTATCAGTCGAAAAACCAATAAGCCATATATGGAAGCACATCACTTGATTCCTATGGAATTTCAACGCCAGTTTATCGATTCCATAGATATAGAAGAAAATATAATTTGCTTATGTAGCAGATGCCATAATGAGATTCATTACGGTGTTGATCCAGAAAAAATTATCAAAAAGCTGTTCAAACAGAGAAAAGAAGCTTTAGTTAAGGTCGGAATAGATATTACAATAGATACCTTATTGGAAATGTATGGATTAATAGATGGTAATTAGTAGTTATGTTTCCTCTAAAAAATTAGAAAAAAAGTTTTATATTGTATAATTATGGAGATTGAATTTATGCAGAATGTGATCATCTATCATGGCAGTAACACTGCCGTGGAGAAGCCAAGAATCCTGATTAATGGATATTATAAAGATTTTGGTTATGGATTTTATTGTACGAATATAGAAAAGCAGGCAAATCGTTGGGCATTGACCCGTCGTGGGGCGTCTGTTGTCAGCCACTATCAGTATGTGAAAAGCAAGGAACTGAAAATTCTTGAGTTCCCGGATATGGCAGAAGAATGGCTTCAATTTGTTGTAGAATGCCGAAGTGGAATAGAACATGATTATGATATTGTAGAAGGACCTATGGCAGATGACCAGATCTGGGATTACGTGGAAGATTATATGGCAGGAAAAATTTCGAAAGCTGCCTTTTGGGAACTTGTGAAATTTAAGTATCCGACGCATCAAATTGTATTCTGTACAGAACGTGCGCTTGAAATCATACACTTCGAAGGGAGTGATATTTTATGAAAAATAAATATTTTGAAGAGGAAGAAATCACAGAAAATGATTTATATTTTATCTGCTATATGATTGAGCGAGTGGCGAGACATCTCAAGCAGAAAAACCAATATGTGGTCAATGCGATAGGAAAAGAGGAGTTGTACCATCTGTTAAGCTGCGCGAATGTTTTGCACTGTGAGAATCCGTTAAAGGTTGAGGAGGATTGGATCCACGATTATCATCTGGTTTCCGGAGATGTAGATGTTACGGATGTGGATAAAGAACTGGCAACGGTCGTTCCAAGTGCATTACAGATGGGAAAGGTATATCAGAGATTGATTACAATGACGATGCATCCGGATGAAACAGAGGTGGATGGAATTATAAAGGTGTATAATAATCCAATCTGTGATGTGATCGATAATTATAATTGCAGTGCATTTTACGAGCCGTCTTATGTAATTGCAAGAGCATATCAGAATGGTGGATTTTAGCTGCCATGCATATGAGAAAATGATCCAGTGGATCATTTTAGAGTTTAGACAAAAGAAGGAGTATCCATCATGGTTCATTTATTATTAGCAATTATTTATCTGGCATTTATCAGCCTGGGGCTGCCGGATGCACTGTTGGGAGCAGCGTGGCCGTCCATGTATCCGCAGTTTGACGTACCGGTATCCTATGCAGGAATTATTTCGATGATTATAGCGTTGGGTACGGTAGTTTCGAGCCTGCAGAGCGACCGGCTGACCAAAAAGCTTGGAACCGGAAAGGTTACGGCACTCAGTGTCTTAATGACAGCGATGGCATTGTTTGGTTTTGCCACCAGTCATTCCTTTGGGATGCTTTGCCTGTGGGCGATTCCATATGGACTTGGTGCGGGAAGCGTGGATGCTTCCTTAAATAATTATGTAGCGCTTCATTATGAGAGCCGGCACATGAGCTGGCTGCATTGCATGTGGGGTATCGGAGCATCGGCAGGTCCCTATATTATGGGATATGCCCTGACTGAGGGCTGGGGATGGAACTCCGGATACCATATCATCGCTGTTTTGCAGATCGTTCTGACTGCAATTCTGCTCTGCAGTCTGCCTCTTTGGAAGCAAAGACCAGCGGAGGTGCTGCAGGATGGAAAGGTGCAGAATGTAAAAGCTCTTTCCATACGTGAAGTACTGCAGCTTGCCGGAGCAAGGGAAATACTGGTCTGCTTTTTCTGCTATTGTGCCCTGGAGCAGACAACAGGACTGTGGGCGAGCAGTTACCTCACCTTACATAAAGGAGTTTCCGCAGATACAGCAGCTTCCTTTGCAAGTATGTTTTATCTCGGAATTACTGTGGGACGAGCACTAAGTGGATTTCTTACCATGAAGCTCAATGATGTACAGATGATCCGGCTTGGTGAAGTGATTATTGGAATCGGTGTATTAGTGATGCTTCTGCCGTTTGGGCAGAGCTTATCCCTCACAGGCCTCATATTGATCGGACTGGGATGTGCACCGGTGTACCCTTGCGTGATCCATTCGACGCCTGCACACTTTGGTGCCGATAAGTCCCAGGCGATTATCGGAATCCAGATGGCATGTGCCTATGTGGGAACCTGTCTGATGCCGCCGGTATTCGGACTGATTGCCAATCATATTACGGTAGCGTTGCTGCCGGTTTATCTTCTTATCATATTAGTGCTTATGGTGATTATGCACGAGCTTTTGTGTAAGAAAACGGCCTGATCACTTGGAGAGATAGATAAGATTCAGATATATTGTAACTAATCAGTGCCCATCTGTAAAACCCCTTTAAAATTACTATTCTGCATGCATGGCTCTGAATAGTTACAAATATAAAAGTAAGAAATTAAGAGTAAAATCAGGAATAAGAGATCAGGAGGAACAGGTTTATGAAGGTATTAATGATCAACGGAAGTCCCAGAGTGGACGGTAACACAGGCATTGCGCTTAAGGAGATGGAACAGGTATTTTCGCAGGAAGGAATTGAAGTCGAAACGGTACAGGTCGGCAATCAGGCGGTTCGTGGCTGTATGGCCTGCGGTTACTGTGGAAAGAACGGTAAGTGTGTGTTTGATGATGTGGTGAACGAGCTGGCACCGAAGTTTGAAGAGGCAGACGGACTGGTTGTAGCAAGCCCGGTATATTATGCATCGGCCAATGCAACACTCATAGCAGTTCTTGACCGGCTGTTCTACAGTACTCATTTTGATAAAACCATGAAGGTTGGAGCGAGTGTGGCATGCGCCAGAAGAGGCGGCTGCTCGGCTACATTTGATGAGCTGAACAAATATTTCACAATTTCCAATATGCCGGTTGCACCGAGCCAGTACTGGAACTCCATTCATGGAAGAGAAAAGGGCGAGGCAGTTTGGGATGAAGAAGGAAAGCAGACCATGAGAGTATTGGCAAGAAACATGAGCTTTCTGATGAAGAGCATCGCACTTGGCAGGGAGCAATTTGGCCTTCCGGAAAAGGAAGAACGGGTTTTTACTCATTTTATCCGGTAAAGCGTGCTTCCTTATAATATCTAATAGCTACTCACAATTTCTGAAACAGAAACAAAACCGGTCAATGAAATATGAATGATTTTGAAATACGAACGAATCAGCCAATTAAATATCAGATTTGTGGAAACCTACGTGCATCAGACGGCTTCCTGCATCATAAAAGAAGTATGGAACTGCACGTTCTGATTGTGGTATTAAAGGGAACGATGTACTTGCGTGTGGGTGGAGAAAATGTGATTGTCCGATCTGGTCAATATATCCTGTTACGTGCCGGAGAAGAGCATGAGGGATGGAAAATGTCCGAAGGAGAGCTGTCTTATTTCTGGGTGCATTTTTCGGAGCAGGCTGCAGAGGGAGTGGAGAATCTGGGGAATTATTATCACTTCCCGATGCTTGGAACGCTTCCTGCTACGCAGCGTGTGACTACACTGTTCCGGCAGCTTCTCGACCTGTCACGGACCTGGCAGGAGGAGCAGGGACAGATGCTCGACTATTGCTGCAGCACTCTTTTGATGGAGCTTACCCTGGAAATGAGCAGAGAAAGTCATAAGGGAGAAGCCATAGAACCGGTAGGACAGATCGAATCGGCGAAACCACAGGTACAGCAGGCAATCCGGGAGGCAATGGATTACATTACCATGAACTGCCATAAGCAGATGGACCCGGCCATGGTGGCACAGCATCTGCACTATAATCCGGATTATTTTGCTTCACTGTTCCGGAAGCAGACCGGCGTGACGATCACGCAGTTCCTCAATAAGATGCGGATCGAGCTTGCCAAGCGTCTTATGGTCAATGAAAACGTAAGCATCAAAGAAGCCGCATATTCCAGCGGCTTCCAGGATGAAAAATATTTTATGCGGATTTTCAAACGTCATGAGGGAATGACGCCCCTCGCTTATAAGACAGCGTTTCAAAAATCATTTATCAATCATTAGATGACAGATCCCATTACAGATCCGAAGGCTTCTTTAAAGAGAAGTATACGGTATAGGTTTCCTCATCGATTTCATAGAGCGGTCGGAAGGTAAAGTTTTCCGGCTGCTTTTTCGTGAGATAAGTACTCTGCTTCCAGGGGAAGACACTGTACATATGCTCGGACTGTGCGTAAAGCGCATCCTCCGGAGTTTCACCATTGGTATAAAGTCCGTGATCCTTGTCACACACACCGGCTAGAACAACAGGTCCTTCCATGATTGCGGATTTCTCCGGCTGATCCGGTAATGACACATAGGAAAGTTCAGGTGCAAGAAATAAATCAATGGTGTCATCTTCCCATGTTTTCTGGATTTTCAGGTAGCCATCTTCTATCACAGGATTGGTGAGCGCTTCGCCGTTTACACTGACAACCGGTGCACCCTTAACCCATGCGGGAACACGTAAGCAGAGAGTGAATACGGTAGGGGCGGAAGCCTTTACCTTGAACTGTAACTGCCATCTGGAGCTCTGACCCTGATCCTTCTCATCGAAGAATGCCTGATCATTGTAATACTTCATATTGGTATCCTGGGAAATCTCAATAAGCTGCTCATGGCAGTTCCATTTTGCAATGGAAGGAATGTACTGGCTTATCAGAAGCTCGTTCTGTTCAGGATCCTCATAGTAAATGAGGTCCGGATACAGAGTCTGTGCCTGCACCATGGTTCCATGGCAGCACCAGAAGTCGTGGCGTTTGGTGCCCCATTTCTTATGACCGCCTGCGCTCAAAGGCAGGAAGTAGGTCGGCATACCGGTCTGTGCATTCTGCTGTGCAAGGAAGCCGTTGTAAAGGGCGCGTTCAATGTAGTCCCCGTACTGACTGTCACCGGTCCAGCGGTACAGATAGGTAGCCAGACGTACCATATTATATACGGTACAGAATTCCTGATCGCGGTCGTTTAAGTACTGGCCGGAAAGGAAAGGCGGTACCCAGAATTCTCCGGAGTTGGCACTTCCGGTGCAGAAATAACCGCGGTCGGTAACGGCACATTTCCAGAAAAGCTCTGCGATGGTCTTATACTTCTCATCACCGGTTACTTCATACATTCTGGCAGCACCATGTGCCCACGGGATGCTGGCGTTGGTGTGGCAGTTGGTTAAAGCATCCTTTCCCTCTGACAGCTTATGGAAAAGACTCGGGTTGCTGTAACGGGAAGCCAGTGTTTCATAAACCGGATCCTTTGTGGTTTCAAAAAGGAGTGCCCACATTTCCAGCATACCGGATTCCTCACCGCTGTAGACAGCGTGCGGGTTGGTGGACTGTACCTTTTCGGTCCAGCGGATATACCAGTCAGCCAGATGACGGACGATGGTAAGAGCCTGTTCATTACCGGCGTAGAGATAAGCATGGGTAAGTCCCATGATTAATTTATGCATGACATACTGGGGAGACCATATATGGAGCTCCTTTTCCAGACGGGTAAAGTACTTCTCCGGGAAAGGTCCGATCCATTCTCCACCGTTTAATTCCTGACATCTGGCAAGCTCGCTGATGATTTCATCAAGCTTTGCCTTTAAAGCGGCATCATTTTCGGATGCAATTAATGAAGAAGCTGCAGAAAGCCAGTGACCTAAAAAATGGCCGCGGAGCTGACAGGTAGGAGCCTCCCATCCCCAGTGAAGCTTTGCAGTTTCCGGTTTTTCAAGAACCTGAAGATCCGGCATAACGATTCCTGCCTCCAGATAGTAGTTCTGTAATAATTCCTGTGTACCCAGTTCCAGAAGATAGTTACGGTTTACAAGCATTCTTTCACGGAATAAACCGGGAAGCATAGTGACATTTTTCTTCTCAAGATGCTGAAGCATATTAAGCTCCTCCTTCACATATGTTGAATAGTTACAATTGTTTTTTAATAAAAGTATAAGAAATGAATCCCTGTTTGTCGGTAGACAAAATCCGAGATTTGGTAGATAATAGAGACAATAGTACGGAGGAGAGAAGTTATGAAGTGTCAAAGATGCGGAGCAGAACTTTTAGATACAGATACCTTTTGTGTGAAATGCGGACAGAAGGTTGGAGAACCGGCAAGATGTCCGGTTTGTGGCGAGATTTTGAGAGAAGGAACGAAATTCTGCCACAAATGCGGAGCTGCGGTTAATAATGAAGATACCGAGCCTCACGATGAGGAGATTCCGGTTACTCCACAGAAGACGATTGATATTCCATTTGATGTGATTGAGAAAAGCATTATTATGGAAGCAGAGCAGGCTGTGGTGAAGCGGGATTTCAGTGAGGCAGAAGCAAGGCTGGAACGGGAAAGACGGGGAGAAAAGCCGGAATATCCGGAGGAAGAGAATCCGGAGACAGCAAGGAACCACGAAAGGAAGGAAGAAAAAAATCTGGAAGGGAATGAAGTGGAAGGGAAAGAACCGGAAGAAATTCCGGCACCCGTTATGAGGGAGCGCCCTTCCCGGGTAGTGGAAGCCGTGCGGGAAGGACGGATTTATGAGCAGTCACAGGAAGATGCTGACAGCGGGGAAGAACCGGCAGAGCAGAAGAGAACAGACCGTCAGAAAGTATCCCGTAGAAGAAATGCGCCATCCTGTAATTATGGTCATGAAGAAGATCGCTATGAGGATACCGGTTACGAAGATACGGATTATGACGGGGACGGTTACGATGATGACAACCTAAACGATGAGGAAGCTTCCGGTGGATTTGATCTGACCAGGGTAACGATGATCCTTGGAATTGTTGTACTGATCGTGATTGTGATTGGTGGTGGAATCATTCTTAAGAAGAAGCTGCATTTTGATTTCGGTAATATAGGAGATACAACGGTTTCTGAGCCAACCCGGGAAAGCAATGGAAATGCAGGAGAGAATACAGGAGAGAATACGCCGGGGAAAGTTGCAGGAAAGCTTCAGATTATTAAGAATGTCAATATGAGAAACCAGCCAAGTACAGAGAATTCCAGTATTCTTGGTGTGGCGAAGACAGGTGAGGTTTATGAGTATTATGAGCTTGTCGGAGATTCGTGGTATCATATCCGTTTAAGTGATGGAAGTGAGGCATATGTTTATAAGGAATATGTGGATGTATTGAATTAAAATTATTTACCTATTGACAAGGTGGGTAAAAGGAAGTATACTGCAAACAATCAGTGAGAATGCTTATCTTTTGACATCAGTCAGAAAAGGGAGGAATTGAAATGGCTAAGATTTATACATCCGCAGATCAGTTGATCGGAAGAACACCATTACTTGAGTTAACACATCTGGAACAGGAATATGGATTAAAGGCAAAGCTTTATGCGAAGCTGGAGTACTTTAATCCGGCAGGCTCCGTTAAGGATCGTGTAGCGAAGATGATGCTGGACGACGCGGAGAAGGAAGGAAAATTAACGAAGGATTCTGTAATTATCGAGCCGACTTCCGGAAATACCGGTATTGGTCTTGCATCTGTAGCAGCAGCAAGAGGCTACCGTATTATTATTGTTATGCCGGATACGATGTCCGTGGAGCGCAGACAGTTAATGAAGGCGTATGGTGCAGAGCTGGTATTGTCCGAGGGTGCGAAGGGAATGAAGGGTGCAATTGCAAAGGCAAACGAGCTTGCAGAAGAGATCCCGAACAGCTTTATTCCCGGGCAGTTTGTGAATCCGTCCAATCCGAAAGCGCATTATGAGACAACCGGACCGGAAATCTGGGAGGATACCGAAGGCAAGGTGGATTACTTTGTAGCAGGCGTCGGCACAGGTGGCACGGTAACAGGTGTTGGTAAATATTTAAAGGAAAAGAATCCTGCTGTGAAGGTTGTTGCAGTAGAGCCGGCAACAAGTGCCGTATTATCTACCGGTGTGGCAGGAGCTCATAAGATTCAGGGTATCGGTGCCGGATTTGTACCGGAAATCCTGGACACCACAATTTATGATGAAATCATCCCTGTTGCAAACGAGGATGCGTTTGCACTTGGTAAGAAGATCGGAACAAGTGAAGGTGTACTGGTGGGTATTTCTTCCGGAGCAGCCGTGTGGGCAGCATTGGAAGTGGCAAAGCGCCCGGAGAATGAAGGCAGGAATATTGTTGTTCTGCTTCCGGATACAGGAGACCGGTATCTTTCTACTCCTTTATTTGCAGAATAATTGTGAGAAGGATGGGTCTTACCTATGGGTACAGTCAACGCGAGGAAGGTATGCACTACGGGTTTTAGTAGATCTGGCAGAGCAGAATACCAGTGAATATATTCCCTTAAAGGAAATTGCAGTAAGACAACATATATCACAGAAATACAGTGAGAGCATCATGACTCTGCTTTCGAAAGCAGGAATGGTGGAAGGAATCCATGGCAAAGGAGGCGGCTACCGTTTAAGCAGGGAGCCTGCGGACTACAAAATCGGAGATGTCCTGCGGCTTACAGAGGGGACGCTTGCCCCGGTATCCTGTCTGGAATGTGGTTCAGATCCCTGTGAACGTGCAGATGAATGCCGGACACTTCCCATGTGGATTAAGCTCGATGAGATGATTAATGATTATCTCGATGATATTTCGGTTGCAGATCTGATGAAACAGGATAGTAAGGAATTGGTTAAATCAGAATAGAAATCAAAAGTGACAGCGGTATTGTAACGGAAAGAGGGGTTAAAATCACCTTTTCCTATACAATATCGCTGTTTTAGGGTAAGATATGATGAGTACAAAAGAAAAATAAGAGACTGCGAATCCTAAACAAAGGAGGATGATATGCTGCGGGACATTGATCTTTCAGAAGTTTCAGATGGAAAATTATATACGGCAAATGACATGGTACGCATAGAATGTCAGGAATGCAAGGGCTGCTCGGCATGCTGCCATGACATGGGAGAATCCATCATTCTGGATCCATATGATCTCTATCAATTGGAAAAAGGGCTGCATACAACATTTGCAGAGCTTATGAAGGAAAAGATGGAACTGCATGTGGTAGATGGGATCATCCAGCCGAATCTGAAGATGCAGCCGGACACTTTGAAGTGTGGTTTCCTGGATCCGGAAGGAAGGTGCAGCATTCATGAAGTCCGTCCCGGATTCTGCAGACTGTTCCCATTGGGAAGAATTTACGAAAATGGAGATTTCCGGTATTTCTGGCAGATTCATGAGTGTGCTTATCCGAACCGGTCAAAGGTGAAGATTAAGAAATGGCTGGGAATTCCGGAATTGCCTGCTTATGAGAGTTATATCCGGATCTGGCATAATTTTCTGAAAGAAGTACAGGAGATCATTACCCATACGGAGAATGAAGAAATTGTCCGGAATTTGAATATGCTGGTATTAACTGAGTTTTATGTAAACCAATATGAAATGGGAGCTGCATCTTTCTATGAACAGTTTGAGTCGCGTATTTCCGCTGTTTCAGAGAAAATCAGGATGTATCGGTGAGGAATCTGTCAATAAAATGAATAACTTGTCGATAGAAATGCAGGATTTCATGCATTATTTATTTTGTAACAGTTCAGCCATGCGCATTCATAAGCTGCCGGATTGTACAGATTGGCTAACAAATATATGTGCTTTCCGGCAACTTATTTCATGTCGGGCGTCCGCCCTATAGAAATGATTGTATAAGCTGCCCTTAGTGAGCAAGCTCCCACGGTCATCTTGCACAATCATTTCTGCATGGCTGAACTGTTACTGCAAATGACTTTTTCGGGTATCATTTATTGACAAAACGGGCATTCTAGCTTATTATTATAGAGTATGTGGCGTTGACGAAGACGAGTATCTTGGATTATCGCTTAAAGAGAGCCGGGATGGTGAGAAGCCGGCAGAATGAATCTGAGAGAATAACAACTTCCGAGCCGTAATTTCATTGGTGAAAGTGACTGCATGGCAGTAAATCAGGTGGCACCGCGGATAGGTTTATTCGTCCTGAATTGATGAAAGATCAATTCAGGACTTTTTTTGTATAAGCATTTCTGTCGGGGATGCCCAATATGCAGTGAGCTGTTGGAGAGCATCAACATGGTCAGACGGTATGTGTAAATGACCAACTCATGAATGATATGGCTGAAATCAGAGAGTTTGATGAATGCAAATAAAAATAAGGAGAAGAGAGATGGAATTATCAACATTGTATCGTGAATGTACCTTAAATCAGGTATCGGAAAATGACATTGGCAAGGAACGAAGAGTGGCCGGCTGGGTAGAGAACATCCGTGACCACGGCGGCGTATCCTTTATCGACTTAAGAGATATGTATGGCGTATTACAGATCGTTATGCGTGACACCTCCCTGCTAAAGGGAATCAATAAAGAGGACTGCATCAGTGTCCTTGGTGAAATCGAAAAGAGAGATGAGGAAACCTATAACCCGAAGATTCCTACAGGAACCATTGAGCTGGAGGCACACAGCGTAGAGATTCTTGGAAAGGTATACCGTCCGCTTCCTTTTGAAATTGCAACATCCAAGGAAATCCGTGAGGATCTGCGTCTGAAATACCGTTTCCTTGACCTGAGAAATCCGAAGGTGATGAGCAACATGATTTTCCGTTCCCAGGTAATCGCATTTCTTCGCCAGAAAATGACGGAAATGGGATTTATGGAGGTTCAGACACCGATTCTTTGTGCTTCTTCTCCGGAAGGTGCAAGAGATTACATTGTTCCGTCCAGACATTATAAAGGAAAGTTCTACGCACTTCCCCAGGCTCCTCAGCAGTATAAGCAGCTGCTCATGGTTTCCGGTGTGGATAAATATTTCCAGATTGCACCCTGTTTCCGTGATGAGGATGCCAGGGCAGACCGCTCTCCCGGCGAGTTCTATCAGCTTGACTTTGAGATGAGCTTTGCAACACAGGAAGATGTGTTTAAGGTTGGTGAAGAAGTCCTGACCGCTGCTTTTGAGAAGTTCGCACCGGAAGGCTATGAGGTAACGAGAGCTCCTTATCCGATTATCAGCTACAAGCAGGCCATGCTGGAGTTCGGTTCCGATAAGCCGGATTTAAGAAACCCGCTTCGGATTATTGACCTGTCCGAATTCTTCAATAAATGTACCTTTAAGCCGTTCCAGAATAAGACGGTCCGTGCCATTAAGATCGAAGGACATCAGTCCAAGGGCTTCCATGAGAAGATGCTTAAGTTTGCAACTGAAATTGGAATGGGCGGACTAGGTTATCTGGAAGTACAGGAAGATCTTTCTTATAAGGGACCGATTGATAAGTTTATTCCGGATGATCTGAAGGCTGAATTGAGAGAGCTTGCAGGACTTAAGGCAAACGATACGATCTTCTTTATCGCAGATAAGGAAGCGCGTGCCGCATCCTTTGCAGGACAGATCCGTAACGAGCTTGGCGCACGTCTCGATCTGATTGAAAAGAATGCATACCGTTTCTGTTATATTAATGATTTTCCGATGTTTGAACTGGATGAGGAGACCAAGAAGATCGGATTCACCCATAATCCGTTCTCTATGCCGCAGGGAGGTCTGGAAGCGCTTAATACCATGGATCCGCTGGATATCCTGGCTTATCAGTATGATATCGTATGCAATGGTGTGGAGCTGTCCTCAGGAGCCGTTCGTAATCACAGCATTGATATTATGGTAAAGGCTTTTGAAATTGCAGGATACGATGAGGAAGTATTAAAAGAAAAGTTTGGAGCATTATACAATGCGTTCCAGTTCGGAGCACCTCCGCATGCGGGAATGGCTCCCGGCGTGGATCGTATGATCATGCTTCTTAAGAATGAAGACAGTATTCGTGAAATTATTCCGTTCCCGATGAGCGGAACCGCACAGGATCTGATGTGCGGAGCACCGAATGAAGTGACCGAGCAGCAGCTTCGTGAGGTTCATATCAAGGTACGTCAGTAAAGGTGTGTGAACAGTAATCGGTTGTCACCGGTATGAAAAGATAAGCAGCAATTCCTATTGCGAAGTAACTGCAGGAGGAATACAATAACGAATGATTGAAAGAGGGGAGTTTGCAGAAGCGGATTTCCCTCTTGATGTCACATGGGAAACGTGATATTTCTTCTTTATAAGAAATTCCGCCGGAATTTCCTATAGAGCAAAAAGCTCCGCAGGGATGTGCAGCTCGCGGAGAAGAAATCAGTTGCTTTGCAACACCGCTCGCACGCAAAGAGTTCGCAGGCGAACTCCTTATTTATAAATCGTATAGATTTTGGAGGAATGGAATTAAGATGAATCATCGGGAAGGAAAGAAAACCTTTATTGTCGGTGGTGGTGATATTGGACAGAATCTGGCAAAGCAGCTCGCCCATACCGGACATCAGGTGACATTGATTGACCAGTCTGAGGATGTGGTGGACACCCTGGGGAACAGCATTGATGCCATCTGCTTTCAGGGAAATGGAGCTTCTTATGCAACGCTGCAGGATCTGAATGCGGGATCTGCTGATTTATTTATCGGAGTTACACAGTCCGATGAACTGAATATTTTGAGCTGCTTTACGGCACATATGCTGGGAGCCAAGCACACGATTGCGCGAATCCGTGATACGGATTATGCAAGCCAGAATCATTTTTATAAGGATAAGCTGGGAATTTCCATGGTTATTAATCCGGAGCTGGCAACGGCAATGGAGATTTCACGTACGCTTCGTTTCCCGGTAGCAACCCGTGTGGAAACATTTGCGGGCGGCCGTGCCGAGCTTGTAGAGATGACGGTTAAGGAAGAGTGGCCGCTTGTGGATAAGACCCTTATGGAAATCAACCGGAATCTGGGAATTGATCTTCTGTTCTGTGCAATTGTGCGGAACGGACAGGCCTTTGTACCGAAAGGAGATACGAAGATCCAGGCAGGCGATGTGATTTATTTAACCGGTGCTGCCGAGAAGTTCCGGTCCTCATTCCGGAAGCTTCATTTGTTTAAAAAGCCGCTGCAATCTGTGATTATAGCCGGAGGAGGAAGAGTTTCCCATTATCTTACGGGAATCCTGCTGAAACAGGGGCTTAAGGTGACGGTTGTAGACCCCAGACCGCATGTGGCAGAGCGTCTTGCAAGAGAGTGTCCGGGAGCGGCTGTGATGCAGGATGATGTGATGCGGTATTTCGACTCCATGTTGGAAACAGACTTTGCACATACTGATGCGTTTATTGCAATTACGTCTAATGATGAATATAATCTGGTAGCTTCCATGTATGCGGAATCCCAGGGAATTTCCAAGGTGGTAACCCGTATCAATGCGAAGTCCCGCCTGAAGGTATTGCCAAAGACAAGCAAGATCTGTACGGTATCCAGAAATGATGTTGCAGCAGACCGTATTTTTGCCTATAGCCGTTCCCTGATGAATGCATCCGGAGATGACAAGGTGGAATCCCTGTATCGTCTAATGGATGGCAAGATTGAGTTTATTGAACTTAATATAGATGATAAGGATAAGAATCTGAATATCCCGCTGAAGAACCTGAAGCTTAAGCGGAATGTGCTGGTAGCGTTTATCATCCGAGATACACAGACGATTATTCCCCGTGGTGATGATGAAATTCACGATGGTGATACCGTTCTGATCGGTTCCATTAACCATCATATTGCAGAGCTTAAGGATATCTTTGCAGATTAAGTATAAATCCGGATCTGTTTGGAGGTTCTTATGAATACTGGAAAAATTATGAATATTATTGGAAGGATTCTTTTTGTAGAAGTCCTTCTGATGCTGCCATCCCTGTTTGTTTCCCTGATTTACCGGGATGGTGATACGAAGGCGTTTGTTTATACCATGATTCCGGCTGCGATTGTTTCAGTTCTTCTGATGCTGGTTCGTCAGCAGCAGAAGCGGATGAGCAGCAGGGATGGTTATTTCATTGTAGCAATGGCATGGATTATCATTTCCATAGTAGGCGCATTTCCTTTATATCTGGCAGGGGGCTTTGCTTCCTATTGGGGGGCATTGTTTGAAATTGTGTCCGGTTTCACAACGACAGGAGCATCGGTTCTTGCAGAACCCGGTACACTGGGACACGGAGTGGCATTCTGGAGGTGCTTTACCCATTGGGTTGGCGGTATGGGAGTGCTTGTCTTTGTACTGATGGTCATTCCAATGGAGAACGACAATTCCATGCATCTGGTACGTGCAGAAGTGCCGGGGCCGACAGCCGGTAAGCTGGTGCCGCGTATGCGGACGACATCCATGATTCTTTATGGAATTTATGCAGTAATGACATTGATTTTAGTTGTAATTTTGAAATGCCTTGGTATGAAGGTGTTTGATGCTTTCTGTATTGGATTTGGAACGGCAGGTACCGGTGGCTTTGCACTGAACAGTGCCGGAATTGCCGGATATGGAAGCCCGGCGATTGAAATTGTGCTTGGGATTTTCATGATTCTGTTTGGGATCAATTTCAATACCTATTTTTTATTGTTGTTACGGAAGTTCAAGGAAGCGCTTACTTCGGAAGAGACTGCGGTTTATTTTGGTGTCATTGGAGTGTCGGTTGTTGCCATTTCCATCAATATCCTATCCTGCTTCTCTAATACAGGGGAAGCGGTACGGAGTGCTTTTTTTCAGGTGGCAAGTATCATTACCACGACAGGATTTGCAACGGTAGATTTCAATCTTTGGCCGGAGTTTTCCAAGCACCTGATTGTGCTGCTTATGATTATTGGTGCATGTGCAGGATCAACCGGTGGCGGTCTGAAGATTTCCCGCGTGATCATTCTGTTTAAGTCATTTATTGCTGAGATCAAGCAGATTCTGAACCCGAAGGAAGTTGTCAGTATCCGTCTGAATGGGAAGAATGTAGATAAGAAAACCCTGAATTCCACGAGAATTTATTTTGGGGCTTATGTGATTCTGATTTGTATTTTTACCTTGATTATTTCACTGGACGGGTTGGATCTGACCACGAATCTGACCGCGGTATTGTCGTGCTTTAATAACATCGGACCGGGACTGAATCTGGTAGGACCGATGGAGAACTTTGGGTTATATTCCGACTGGGTGAAGGTCGTACTTTCCCTGGCAATGCTGACAGGACGTCTCGAGATTTTCCCGATGTTCCTGCTTTTTGCCAAGTCGGCACATGACCGCTAAAGACAGAGTGTTTCAATTACAAAAGAGTAAGCATAAGAAAACCTCAGCGTATGTGAGCTGCTTTTTTAAAGAAAGCATCGTCATCAGCGCTGAGGTTTTTTGCTCCTGAATTCTGTTCTGACCGTCCTGGCAGTAAGCGCATCATCCGGCACGGGACAGCAACTGTCAGACAACCTGATTTTATCAGATGCGTGGCAGCATATGCTCTACCAGTCTGGCAGAATGCAGGGCAGCTGCCTTTTCGAAGACAGGGTAATCTATTTGGGCGCTGTCATCGGCTTTGTCTGAAATCGCACGGATAATGACAAAGGGGATCTCATTTAAGAAAGCACCCTGGGCAATGGAAGCTCCCTCCATTTCAGTGCAGTCTCCATGGAATTCCTGAATCAGATGTTCCTTTACTGCTTTACTGGAAATGAACTGGTCACCGCTTAACACACGTCCGGTAGAGGCATGAATGTCCGGATTGACCTCTTCACAAGCAGCAACAGCAAGCTCTGCAAGGCGGGCATCTGCAACAAATTCACGGCAGCCAAGCTGTGGTACTTCCCCTGGCTGATAGCCGAAGAGGGTAGCATCTACATCATGGTGAAGCGCATCAGTGGATACCAGAATGTCTCCGATATTGAGCTTTGCATTCAGGGAACCCGCAACACCGGTGTTGATGACAGCAGTCACATGAAAGAGATCAGCCAGAATCTGAACGCAGAGGGCAGCATTTACCTTGCCGATACCGCTGCGGACAATAACAACGTCTGCGCCGTTTAAGGTTCCTTCGTAGAACTCCATGTTTGCTTTCTTTGTAATGTTCGCAGCAGACATATGTTCCTTGAGGGTTTCCACCTCTAATTCCATAGCACCGATAATTCCTATTTTCTTCATGAGTTTAAACCTTTCGTTTCTTTGCATTTTGTGAATATGGTTCTGAATAGTTACTGCTTTTTAACTAAAACAGTCCAGCCATCGGTGGATAGCTGGACTATTATCATTCTTATTCCGGATAAACCAGCCGGCTGTCATCTATGGAGTACAATACCTGCTCCAGATAACGTTTAGCTAAGTAATTCGCCATTCCCAGATTCATGTCCAGATAATTACCGCAGTCCTTCGGAGAAGCACCGGGTACCTCTCCGTCAAAATCACGGATATATTCAAACATCTCGATCATCAGGGGAACGATATCCCTGGAACTCAAGTCGCCTGCCAGCAGCAGATAGAATCCGGTGCGGCATCCCATGGGACCAAAGTAGACGGTTTTATCCTTGTAAACCGGATGGTTGCGAAGGAACGTTGCACCCAGATGTTCAATGGTGTGTACCTCTGCAGTATTCATCACCGGTTCCTCATTGGGACTGGTCATACGCAGGTCAAAGGTGGTAATGACCTCGGCACCGATGTGATCCTTACGGGAGACATAGACACCGGGCTGTAATTTAATATGGTCAATGGTAAAACTCGCAATTTTTTCCATAATGAAACCCTCACTGATTAGTAAACCATAGCCTTTTCTTCACCATTCAGAACACGCAATGCACCCTGGGTAAGAGCAAGAAGTTCGTCTTCGCCAGGATATACGGTAATCGGAGCGATGAAGCCGATTCTTTCTTTCAGGCCATCGGTAACACTCTTGTTGTATGCGATACCGCCGGTCATAATGATCTGGTCTACCTTACCGTTCAGTACAGCTGCCATGGAACCGATATCCTTGGCAACCTGCATGATGAATGCTTCACGTACTTCCTTTGCATGGTCATCACCGTCATTTACCATCTTTTCCACGTTACGCATATCGTTGGTTCCAAGATATGCATTGAAGCCGCCGTTACCAACGATCTTCTTATATACTTCCTTTTCGGTATACTTACCGGAGAAACACATCTTGATTAAAGCTCCGGAAGGTACGGCACCGGCTCTTTCAGGAGAGAAAGCACCATCACCGTCTAATGCGTTGAAGACATCAACAACACGTCCGTTTTCATGTGCACCTACGGAAACACCGCCGCCCATATGAACAACGATCAGACGAAGGGAATCATACGCTGCATGATTTTCTTTGGCATAACGCTTAGCAACCGCCTTCTGGTTCAGAGCATGGAATACACTGGTACGAGGAAGCTCAGGAACACCGGAATATCTTGCGATCGGCATTAATTCGTCTACAACGACAGGGTCTACAATATAGGAGGGAACACCGATGGAATCACCGATTTCTCTTGCCAGAATACCACCTAAGTTGGAGGCATGCTGACCCTGACGGCCAACCTTTAAATCCTCTAACAGATCATCGGTAACGGCATAGGTACCACCCGGAATCGGCTTTAACATACCACCACGTCCGACAACAACCTGAAGGGAATGAATATCGAAATTCTTTTCTGCAAGAAGATCCATGATGATTTTCTTACGGAAGTCCTTCTGATCTACGATAGAAGCGTACTGTGCGATCTCCTCGGTAGAATGACGAAGGGTTTCTTCAAACAGCAGGGTCTCATCCTCAAAAACGCCGATCTTGGTGGAGGTGGAGCCCGGATTGATAATTAAGCTTTTGATAGACATTTGTGAATCCTCCTTAATGAATTCTGAATAGTTACGATTTTAATATAGTAACTGTTTCGTATTTTCACAGTTGACTGAAATAATAAAGTTCATTGAAAATATCGATTACTGTGCATTTGTCTGTAAAGAATGGGCAACAACAGCACCTAAAGCAAGGGAGTTTACCTTAACTTCCACAGAGTCGGAACGGGAGGTTAAGATGACAGGAGCCTTGGTTCCGGTAAGGATATTTCCGTTAACAACCTTGGCGGTATGTACCATTGCCTTGTAAACAAGGTTTCCGGCATGGATGTCAGGGAACAGAAGGATATCTGCATCACCCTGGATTGCACGGTCGGTTGCACCCTTATGCTTTGCAGCTTCCGGATCAATGGCAAGGTCTAAGGATAAAGGTCCGTCTACGATACATCCGGTGATCAGTCCTTCCCGGTTCATCCGGGTTAACTCGGCAGCTTCTACAGTAACCGGCATCTTCGGATTTACTACTTCAACAGCAGCTAAAGGAGCAACCTTGGGATTCTCGATACCGCAGGCTCTGGTAATTTCAAGGGTATTTTTGATGATGTTTACCTTGTCCTCCAGTGTCGGATAAGGGATGAAAGCAACGTCTGTTAAGAATAACAGATGATCAATGCCTTCTACATCGAATACACAGACGTGGGATAACGGCTTTCCGGTACGCAGACCAACTTCCTTATCCAGAACGCTCTTTAAGAAGCCCTTGGTATCGATCAGACCCTTCATATACATATCTGCCCTGCCTTCATGAACGAGCTTGACAGCAGTTCTGGCAGCTTCAGTAACATCCTCTACATGAACGATTTCAAAATCGTTTAAATCAATATTTAAAGAAGCAGCAATTTCACGGATCTTTGCTTCATCACCAACTAAGATGGCATCGGCAATTCTCCTTTCTTTCGCAACTTTGACAGCTTCCAATACGGCAGAGTCCTGAGCAACTGCTACAGCAACTTTCTTGGTGCCGCATTCATTGACTTTTGCAATTAAGTCAGCAAATGTTTTACTCATTTTGGTATCCTCTTTTCTGAACAAATAATATCGTGTAGGTGTAAAACCACATCGTTAAAATAATAACACTAATGACAGGAAATTGCAATGCTGATTCAGGAAGTTAGCGGTTGAATCCGAAGGGTAAATCTGTTACAATAAGATTTGCGGTTTTCTGTTTTACCGGATTTCTGTTTCGCGTATTCCCGGAAGCGGCAGCGTGACAGTCCAGGGATCAAACAGTCATATCGCAGGAAAGGTATAGGTACTTCATATGAATGTGATTCAAAAAGTATTCGGTACACATAGTGAAAGAGAATTAAAGCGTATAGAGCCTCTGGTGAAAAGGATCGAGGAGCTGCGTCCATCCATGCAGCAGCTTTCTGATGCACAGCTGAAGGCAAAGACCGAGGAGTTTAAAAAGCGTCTGTCCGAAGGAGAGACGTTGGATGATCTTCTTCCGGAAGCGTTTGCGGTTGTCCGTGAGGCAGGTAAGCGTGTTCTGAATATGGAGCATTTCCGCGTGCAGCTGATTGGTGGTATCATTCTTCACCAGGGCCGTATCGCCGAAATGAAGACCGGTGAAGGAAAGACCCTCGTTTCTACTCTGCCGGCATATTTAAATGCATTAGAGGGAAAGGGCGTCCACATCGTCACCGTTAATGATTATCTGGCAAAGCGTGATGCGGAGTGGATGGGTGAAATCCATAAGTTCTTAGGATTAACCGTTGGTGTTGTATTAAACAGCATGACACCTGAAGAGCGAAGGGCAGCATATGCCTGTGACATTACTTATGTGACGAACAATGAGCTCGGGTTTGATTATCTTCGTGATAATATGGTCATTTATAAGGAACAGCTGGTTCTTCGTGATCTGAACTATGCCATCATCGATGAGGTCGACTCGGTATTGATTGATGAAGCCAGAACACCGCTTATTATTTCCGGACAGAGCGGCAAGTCCACGAAGCTTTATGAAATCTGTGATATTCTTGCCAGACAGATGCAGCGTGGTGAGGATATGGAAGACTTAAGCAAGATGGATGCCATCATGGGTGTGGAAAGAGAAGAGACCGGAGACTTCATTGTCAATGAGAAGGACAAGATCGTAAATCTGACCGCACAGGGTGTCGAGAAGGTCGAAAAGTTCTTCCAGATCGATAATCTGGCAGACCCTGAAAATATTGAAATCCAGCATAACATCATTTTGGCGCTGCGTGCGCACAACCTGATGTTCCGTGATCAGGATTATGTGGTAAAGGATGATGAGGTATTAATCGTCGATGAATTTACCGGACGTATTATGCCGGGACGTCGTTATTCCGATGGACTTCATCAGGCGATTGAAGCCAAGGAACACGTGAAGGTGAAAAGAGAGAGTAAGACGCTTGCAACCATCACCTTCCAGAACTTCTTTAACAAGTTTGATAAGAAGGCCGGTATGACCGGTACGGCACTTACCGAAGAAAAGGAATTCCGAGATATTTACGGTATGGACGTTATCGAAATCCCAACGAACCGTCCGATTGCCCGTAAGGATTTACAGGATGCCGTATATAAAACCAGGAAAGAAAAGCTCCATGCCATTGTGGAAGCCGTAAAGGAAGCCCATGCAAAGCAGCAGCCGGTACTGGTTGGCACGATTACGATTGAGGCATCTGAGGAGCTTTCCCGTATGCTTTCGAAGCAGGGCATTCCGCATAAGGTATTGAATGCCAAGTTCCATGAGCTGGAAGCAGAAATTGTTGCCGATGCCGGTGTACACGGTGCAGTTACCATTGCAACCAATATGGCAGGCCGTGGTACGGATATTAAGCTTGATGATGTGGCAAGAGAAGCCGGTGGTCTGAAGATCATCGGTACAGAGCGGCATGAGTCCAGACGTATTGATAATCAGCTGCGAGGCCGTTCCGGCCGTCAGGGAGATCCGGGCGAATCCAAGTTCTATATTTCCCTTGAGGATGACCTGATGCGTCTGTTTGGATCGGAGCGTCTGATCAGCATGTTTAATACACTTGGTATCCCGGAAAATCAGGAAATCGAGCACAAGATGCTGACAAATGCGATTGAATCTGCACAGAAGAAGATCGAGAGCAACAACTTTGGTATCCGTAAGAACCTGCTCGAATACGATCAGGTAATGAACGAACAGAGAGAAATCATTTATAAGGAACGTCGTCAGGTACTCGATGGAGAGAGCATGCGTGATGCAATCTACAAGATGATTACCGACATCACGGAGAGTAAGGTCGATATGGTGATTGGTGACGATACCGATTACGATGACTGGGATCTGGAAGAACTGAACTCCCTGCTTCTTCCGATTATTCCGCTTGCTCCCGTCAAGAGAGGACGGATCAGCAAACCAAAGAAGAACGCCTTAAAACAGCAGCTTAAGGAAGAGGCTGTGAAGCTTTATGAAGCAAAAGAAGCAGAGTTCCCGGAACCGGAAGCAATCCGTGAGTTGGAGCGTGTCATCCTGCTCAAGGTCATTGACCGTAAATGGATGGACCATATTGATGATATGGAACAGCTCCGCCAGGGTGCCGGGTTACAGGCTTACGGTCAGAGAGATCCGTTAGTGGAATACAAGATGAACGGTTATGAGATGTTCGATGAAATGACGGAGAACATCAAGGAAGATACGGTTCGTGCCCTGCTCCATGTCCGCGTGGAACAGAAGGTAGAGCGTGAGCAGGTTGCGAAGGTAACCGGAACGAATAAGGATGAATCTGCCGTCAAGGCACCGGTGAAGCGTATGGATGCCAAGATTTATCCCAATGATCCCTGTCCGTGTGGCAGTGGTAAGAAATATAAGCAGTGCTGTGGACGCAAGGCTTAAATTAAGGAAAGAGGTGACGTGAAGTGGTTCTTTTGGATCAGATGAAGACTGAATTATTATCCTACAAGTCCCCCTTAGCGGAAGTGAGGGATTCACTTTGACTTAGCAAATAAGTCAAAGAGGATAGAAGAGCTGGAAATGGAAATGGAGGCTCCCGGTTTCTGGGATAATCCGGAGATATCCAACCAGAAGATGAAGGAGTTAAAGAACCTTCAGGACAGTGTCAAAGCAATGCATGACCTGGAAACACAATATGAAGATATTGAAACGCTGATTGAAATGGGCAATGAAGCAAACGACGAGGAAATGGCAGAAGAGATCCGTGAGGAGATGGACAGCTTTATCGAGACCTTTGAGGAAATCCGGATCGGTACGTTATTGTCCGAAGAATATGACAGTGACAATGCCATTCTGAAGCTGAATGCGGGAGCCGGTGGAACAGAAAGCTGTGACTGGTGCTCCATGTTGTATCGTATGTACACAAGATGGGCAGAGCGTAAGAACTTCTCAATTGAAGTGCTGGATTACCTGGATGGTGATGAGGCAGGAATCAAGTCCGTAACCTTTCAGGTGAACGGAACGAATGCCTATGGTTATCTGAAATCCGAGAAGGGGGTACATCGTCTTGTGCGTATTTCCCCGTTTAATGCACAGGGAAAGCGTCAGACGTCCTTTGTATCACTGGATGTGATGCCCGATATAGAAGAGGATGTGGATGTGGAGATCCGGGACGAGGATCTGCGCGTGGATACCTACCGAAGCAGTGGTGCCGGTGGACAGCACATCAACAAGACCTCTTCTGCAATCCGTATTACCCATATTCCCACAGGAATTGTGGTGCAATGTCAGAACGAGAGATCCCAGTTCCAGAACAGAGATAAGGCAATGCAGATGTTAAAGGCGAAGCTGTATCTGCTTCAGAAGGAAGCCAATGCGGAGAAGCTTTCGGATATCCGTGGAGAAGTCAAGGAGATTGGATGGGGAAATCAGATCCGGTCTTACGTGATGCAGCCCTATACTTTGGTGAAGGATCATCGTACGAATGCCGAAACGGGAAATGTGGATGCGGTTTTAGATGGCTCGATTGATTTGTTTATCAATGCCTATCTGAAATGGATTAACAGCAGTGAAAAGGAAGCGGAATAGAGAATAAGAAATAGAGGATAAACGACAGGACAGCGATTATCGCTGTCCTGTCGTTTTTTTCTTTTTTATCAGGTCTAAATAGAAGTTTGCAAAAACGGCTTCTTTATACGGATAAATCCACAGGAGACCGATTCCCATGGAGAGAATACCGAGAAGATACAGTGGGAAAAAGGAGAGCACTATGTAGAACAGTCTTCCCATGCTTCCCCTGATGAGCTGTACTGCTGCTTTCATGACTTCGGCACCGGTGTATTCTTCAAAATCAAGCATGACATAATAGCATTGTGAGAACAGCAGATCTGCAAATACAGATATAACTGTACCCAGAAGAGTGAGTAACAGGTAAATTCCATCTATCGCAAACAGGCTTGTACTGTCTGAAAAGAGCATATTGTAGATTGCTGCGGGCAGAGTCGTAAAAAGCTGGATCGCAGCCAGACGGATCTGGATGTAAGAAGTCCGGTTGCTTTCTCCACGGAAGCAGTAGAAGAGATCATTCACCGTAACCGGCTGATTACTGGCAACCTTTAAATAAACATAGACCTCACCTGCTTTAAAAAAACCGGAAACAATGAATACCAGATAAAGTGCTGCATAATAAAGGATGAATTTTATGATATTAGTCGGAGCCAGTACAAGGGAAACGAGCATTTGGAGACTGACCAGACATAACATATGAAGCAGGAAGATGAAGATCACACCGGAATATCTTCCCAATAATTGTCCTTTTGCAATACGTTTTAAGCTGGATGAAGATAAATAAGGATTCATGGTAAAGCCTTTCGTATAGTTGATATAGGTTACAGACAGATATTAAGGATAAGATGCTGTAACCGGTATGGAGCTGAACAGGCAGGGGTTATACAGCCAGATCCAGATTGCTGCCGATGAGCATAGCGGCATCGGCTGATTTCTGATTCCGGGCATAAGGATTTGTCTGCTCATTCGGATAAGAAATCTTCGTTGAAGTCGTACCTCCCGAGACATAGCTTCTGCCGCATTCCGGACAGATGGCACGCTGCAGGGAGACGTTGGCGCTGATGACCTTACCACCGCCCTTTGCTGCTTTCCTGTATGCATTGCTGACATGCTCCTGCTCATGGGCACGAACTGTTGAAGCAGAGGCTTCCGGTGAAATATGGGCGGCTGACTTAAAGGAAACCATTTCATCAGAGCCGTCCTGATATTTGCGTTCCTTGCAGGTCTGGCATTCTGCAGGGGAGGATTTCCGCCCGGGAGAAACCTTCGTGGATTCACCGGGATTTACGACCGGTTTCGATTCTTCCACACCGGTAAGGGAAGAATTGCCGGATACCGTATTTCCTGCTGCAGTCGAAACAGCAGCATAGGGTGAAGTGTAATTGTAACCTGAATTGGGATAAAGGCTGATTCCGTTCATAAGCGATCTCCTTTCCAAAGTAATGAATCCAAAGCATTGAAGGGTTATTTCCAAGGTTCCATTATTGTCCGCCGGTGCCGGTGGCTGCATCGCGCAGGGCAACAAGCTGCTCCATCATGTCCTCATACGAAGTACCGAACATCTCCTCAGTGGACTGACCTAACTGCATTTCAATGGCCTGATCAATCTGGGAACCGTAATGAAGAAGCTGATCATCTGTAGAGGTTGCAAATAATAAGTACAGTGAGGTGATACCGACAGCGAGGATTGATAAAATTAAGGACAAGCCGGTAATGGCACTGATAAAGCCGATTTTGGCGGTGGCTGCCATCTTCTTTCCGTAGCCCTTGGAGAGCAGTGCGAACAGAATGGCAAGGCTTCCGAGGATGAGCGGAAGATAAACGGTAAACAGCGAAAACAGAGCAGATACCCCGAGAATCAGGGCAGCAAATGCAAATCCGTTGTTACCGGGAGCAAATCCATTGTTATATTCAAAAGAAGTACCGGGATATTCGTTTTCATTATTATACATAAATGACACCTGCTTTAATTTCCTGTTTTTAAATTTCTTTTTGTATTTTAAGTCTTTGATAACTCTGTAGAATACATTTAAGTGTATCATTATTTAAAGGAAAAAACAATGGTAACCGTTCAATCAAGCCCATTCCGCGTAACAGTTCAGCCATACCCATTCATAAGCTGCCGGATTGTTCCGTGCTTTGCACTCCCGCAATCCTATCCAATATTCGCATATCGTGGGATTAGTATCCTACTTTTATGCTCATATCGGAGCGGGTCCCAAGGTCTTTCAACCACCTATGAGCAAGCTCATGTGGTTTTAGACCTTTTGACCCTGGCATCATGATATTCTATCCCTTGAAAAAACATCCGGAATCGTCTAGAATGGAAAAAGAAATTCAGCATGAGAGGTCAGTTATGGATATTATTTTAAAACTCAAAGAAGAACTCAACGTGGAAAAATGGCAGGTGGAAGCCGCTGTAAAGCTGATCGATGAGGGAAATACGATTCCGTTCATTTCCCGTTATCGTAAGGAAGTAACCGGATCCTTAAATGATGAGGTGCTTCGTAATCTGCATGAGCGGCTAACCTATTTAAGAAATCTGGAGGAAAAGAAGGAACAGGTTCTTGGCAGTATCGAGGAGCAGGGTAAGCTCACCGAGGAATTAAAGGAAAAGATTCTGGCAGCAGAAACCCTGGTTGTGGTCGAAGACCTGTACCGTCCTTATCGTCCGAAGCGTAAAACAAAGGCAAGTGTAGCGAAGGAAAAGGGACTGGAACCTTTATCACAGTTCATTCTTGCCCAGAATGCAACGGAAGGAGTGGAGGAGGAAGCCCGGAAGTATATTGATGAAGAAAAGGGCGTAAAGACCGTGAAAGAGGCACTTCAGGGTGCAGCAGACATCATTGCAGAGAGTATTTCGGATGAAGCTGATTACCGTGCCTACATCCGTGAAATCACCATGGAAGAAGGAACTCTTACAAGTACAGCGAAGGATGAAAAGGCTGAAAGCGTTTATGAGATGTACTACGCTTACGAGGAACCCCTTAAAAAGGTCGTTGGCCACCGTGTTCTTGCCATCAACCGTGGTGAAGAAGAGAAGTTTTTAACGGTGAAGATTGTGGCACCGGTAGAACGGATTATACAGTATTTAAAGAAAAAGGTTATTACTTCTGATAATGAATATACCACTCCGTTGCTTACAGCAGCAATCGAGGATGCCTATGAGCGTCTGATTGCACCGGCGATTGAACGTGAAATCCGCAATGATCTTACCGAAAAGGCAGAGGATGGCGCAATTTCCGTATTTGGAAAGAACCTGCAGCAGCTTCTGATGCAGCCACCGATTGCAGGAAAGGTAGTTCTGGGATGGGATCCGGCATTCCGGACAGGCTGTAAGCTTGCCATTGTGGATGCAACAGGCAAGGTACTGGATACCAAGGTGATTTTTCCGACAGCTCCGCAGAATAAGGTGGAAGAGGCCAAGGCAGAGCTTAAGAAGCTGATCCATAAATATCATGTTTCTTTAATCAGTGTCGGAAACGGTACGGCATCGAGAGAGTCCGAGCAGGTCATTGTGGAGCTGATCAAGGAACTGGATACACCGGTACAGTATGTCATTGTAAATGAAGCGGGAGCTTCCGTATACTCTGCAAGTAAGCTGGCAACCGAAGAGTTTCCGAATTTTGATGTGGGGCAAAGAAGTGCCGCTTCGATAGCACGCAGGCTTCAGGATCCGCTTGCCGAGCTTGTGAAAATTGATCCGAAATCCATCGGTGTCGGACAGTATCAGCATGATATGAACCAGAAGAAGTTAGGAGAAGCGCTGGGCGGCGTGGTAGAGGACTGCGTAAACCGTGTGGGTGTAGACTTAAATACCGCATCCGCACCGCTGCTTGAGTATATTTCCGGTATTTCCAAACCGATTGCGAAGAACATTGTGGAATATCGTGAAAAGAACGGTAAATTTGCGAACCGTGCACAGCTTTTGAAAGTACCGAAGCTAGGACCGAAGGCATATGAGCAGTGCGCAGGCTTCCTGCGTATCCATGACGGGGACAATCCTTTGGACGATACCAGTGTTCATCCGGAATCCTATGAAGCTGCCATGAAGCTTTTGGATAAGATGGGACTTACGATGGAGGATGTGCGTACCGCACAGAAGCAGGCAGCCCGGCAGCTGGGTACGGCAGCGAAACCTGCTCCGAAGCAGAATAACCGGAATGACCGTAAGAAACAGATCGTGATCCATAATACCAATACGGCTATGGGGAAAGCTCTGGCAGCTGCTATGGGTGGTTCGGTGATGAACCTTGAAGAAAATGACTCTTCCGCAAAGAAACCGGCACAGAAGGAATCTGCGGCCAATACAGTCAATGCAATCAGCAGTCTTGAAAAGAAGATCAGGGATAAGAGCAAGCTGGCTGTGGAACTGGGAATTGGTGAAATCACCTTAACCGACATTCTTAAGGAATTGGAAAAGCCCTCAAGAGATCCCAGAGAGAGCATGCCGGCTCCGATTCTTCGAAGCGATGTCCTCGATATGAAGGATCTGAAACCGGGCATGATTTTAAAGGGAACCGTCCGTAATGTCATTGACTTTGGTGTGTTCGTGGATATTGGTGTGCATCAGGACGGACTGGTACACATCTCCCAGATCACAGACCGTTATATCAGGCATCCTCTGGAAGCAGTGAGTGTCGGTGATATTGTGGATGTGCAGGTATTGTCTGTTGATGTGCCAAAGAAACGGATTGCACTGACTATGAAGATCAATCAGAATCAAAATAAATAGCTCTTGCTATTTGAGATGAGATATGCTATTCTATGTCTCGAACAAAATAGAAAGTTCTTCGGGGAAGGTGAAATTCCTTACCGGCGGTATAGTCCGCGACCCGTATTCTTTAATTCTTTAAGAGTATGGCTGATTTGGTGAAATTCCAAAACCGACAGTAAAGTCTGGATGGGAGAAGAAATGCATGAACAGATGCGTGGAAACGCATTTGGCTTCTGATGTATGCGAACCCCGGAAATTGATTTCCGGGGTTTTTTAACTGCGTAGGAAATTCCGTTGGGATTCCCTGCACAGTTAAATGCTCCGCTATCAGATGCGCAGCTCGCGGAGATGCAAATCCAAAGAAGACTTTCTTTTTAAAACAATGGCGTATGCCGGAAAGAGAGTGAGAGTAAATGGAAAAGAGTTTATGGTCTAATGTAATGGAGAACCTGGTGTTTGTGCTGGTGGCACTGGCGGTTGCGGTTGGCTTTGTGCTGATTGCATATCTGGTGGAAAAGTACCTGAAAAAGAAGAATCAGGACAGGGAACGGATACTTTCGACAAGAAAGATTGCCATGATTGGTGTATTTTCTGCAATTGCAATGGTGCTTCATATATTTGATTTTGCGGTGCCGGTTCTGGCTCCTCCGTTTTATAAGCTGGACTTCAGTGAAATCCCGGCGCTGATCGGTGCTTTTGCGTTTGGCCCGGTAGCGGGAGTGATGATTGAATTTATCAAGATTATGTTAAAGCTGCTGATCAAGGGAACAAGTACCGCATTTGTGGGTGACTTTGCAAACTTCGTCATCGGATGCAGCTTCATTCTGCCTGCTTCCATCATCTATTTATACAAAAAGAGCCGGAAGAGTGCATTGCTCGGATCCGTCACGGGAACACTGATTATGACCGTGTTCGGTACTGCCTTTAATGCGATTTATCTGCTTCCGACCTTTGCGGTACTGTATCATATGCCGATGGAGGATATCATTGCCATGGGAACGGCAATTAACGGACATATCGACAATGTCGTAAGTCTGGTGATCTTCTGTGTCGCTCCGATTAATCTGATTAAGGGAACGGCAGTGACGCTGGTAACCATGCTGGTATATAAGAAGCTGAGTCCGATACTGAAGGGAAAACAGCATTCATAATTCTTAACAGGCGGATACGAAAGTCTTAAGAATTATGAAGCTTTCTTAATTCAAAGAAAAACCTCTTGACAATCATTGTATTAATAATATAATACAGATTGTACAGGAGGTTTTTTTAAGTTTATGTGTCATACGACTAAGTCCTCGCACAGCTTTGTGAAACGGTACCGGGCAGCAGGATGGACAGAAGCATAGGAAGGCCTGTACATAATGAAAATCGATGGAGGAGTATCTGTGGAAGAATTAATTACTATCCGGGACATGTGCAAGATCTACAATCCCGGCGAGAATGAGGTCAGAGCTCTGGATCATGTGAATCTGACCATACATAAAAATGAGTTTGTGGCCATTATCGGGCAGTCCGGATCCGGTAAATCAACCTTGATGAATATGCTGGGATGTCTGGATGTTCCAACAAGCGGAACGTACCTGCTGAATGGAAAAGATGTCTCCCATATGACAGATGATGAGCTTTCGGACATCCGTAACCGGGAGATCGGGTTTGTGTTTCAGGGATTTAACCTGATCGCGGGACTGACCGCACTTGAAAATGTGGAACTTCCCCTGATTTATCGCGGCGTTCCAAGGAAAGAGCGCATGGAGTTATCTGAGCGTGCGCTGGAAAAGGTAGGGCTTGCCGGGCGGATGACGCATAAGCCGTCGGAAATGTCCGGTGGACAGCAGCAGCGTGTTGCGATTGCAAGAGCCATCGCACAGGCACCACCTGTTATTCTGGCCGATGAGCCGACCGGAAACCTGGATTCCAATTCAACGCAGGAGATTATGGAAATTCTGAAAGGACTGCATCGGGAAGGCAGAACAGTTATTCTGATTACACATGACAATGAGATCGCCGCGAGAGCGAAGCGCAACATCCGTATTATGGATGGTAAGGTTGTAGCCGATTATGAAAACGAAGAAGGAGAAGGAGCATGAGCATGAGCGATAATATCAAGCAGGAATCCACAGAAAGCTTACAGACAAAGGAACAGGAGCAGCAGGCCGGAAGCAATAAAAGGACATTAGAAGCCGAAAATGACAAGGCGGCAAAGAAAGCCTTTAAAGAAAAGAAAAAGAAAGAGAAAAAGCCGGCAGACCCGGCGAAGAAGAAAAAACGCAGAAAGATCATTCTCTTTGTGGTGATCGGCGTACTCGTTCTGCTCTTTATTCTGTCAAAGCTCTTTGGGGGAAACGGGGCAGCAGCCGTGGTAACTACGACACAGGCGCAGATCGGGGATCTGCAGCAGACGATTGATACGAGCGGTACGGTGAAGACGGAAGAGAGTAAAGTTTATTTTTCCGATGTGGATGTGAAAGTAGGAGAGGTGAAAGCACAGGCGGGTGATGCAGTAAAGGCAGGCGATGTGCTTCTGACCTATGATGCCGATGACCTTGCGGCAGCGAAGGAACGGGCAGAATTAAAGAAACAGTCTGCCGAAGGAAGCTATCTGAATTCGGTGCAGACCAATCAGGAAAAGCTTGGGGACTTAAGTGAAGCGAGCACGAATCTGGAAGTACTGGATCAGCAGATTGCAGATACTGAAGCCTATATCAAGAATCTGGAAGCTAAGATTTCTAAAAAGAAGAGTGATCTTGCCCATGAGGGGGCCCTGTTACAGATCAGTCTGATTGATTGGCAGGATCAGCCGGATTCCGACGAATACCAGAATTTACAGAAGCTGGTACAGTTAAACAATTATGAACAGCAGAATAATGAACAGATCAAGAGCTGGCAGGACGAACTGGAAGTCTATAACGATATGCTGTCTGAGTATAAGGAATACCGTTCAGAAATGAAGTCCCAGAAGAGCTCAGCAGAAGCCGGGAAATTAACCGGTGGGGCGAAGGAAGAGCTGGAGGCCAATAATAAAACCCAGACAATGGATGTGGAGGACTCACTTGAAAACCTAGATGCTGCAGAAAATGGTATCGTAGCAGAATTTGACGGTGTCGTTACCGAAATGAATGCCGTAGAAGGAGGGGCTGCTGCAAAGGGAACACAGCTCCTGAAGCTGGAAAGCACTGAAGATGTGGTAGTCCGGATCACCGTGACGAAATATGATCTTTCCAAGATTAAGGAAGGACAGAAGGCTATCATAACGATCGGCAGCAGGGAATATGAAGGAGAAGTATTGAGGATTAACAGGATGGCAGAACAGAATAACAGTGGCGCGGCTGTTGTTGGTGCGGAAATTAAGATTTTAAATCCGGACAGCGATGTCATTCTTGGCGTGGAAGCGAAGGTTGTTATCAATACCGAGAAGGTGGAAAACGCGGTTCTGGTACCGATCACTGCAGTGAATGTAGATATGGATGGTGAGTTTGTCTATGTGGTTGAAGATAACATTCTCGTAAAGAAGCCGGTTACGACCGGGATTTCCACTGACACTATGATACAGATTACAGATGGTTTAAACGCAGATGAGCAGATTGTCACAAGTGTTACGGCAGATCTTTATGAAGGCATGACCGTTGCAGCAATGCCACAGTAAACAGGAGCGGATGATATGGCACAGATTTGGGAATATATTAAGATTGCGCTGATGAATATTAAGAGTAATAAGGGACGGTCCGTACTCACGATGCTCGGCATTATCATTGGTATTGCTTCCGTGATTATGGTCATTGCAATCGGAAACGGTGTCCGCGGACAGGTTAATGACGAGCTGGAAGGACTCGCAGGCGGACAGATTGCTTTTTATGTTGACAGTACAAGAAAAGAGACTACGGTAACCTTCGACCAGGCAGACTTCGATGCAATTGAAGCAAATGTTGCCCATGTAAAGGGAGTTACTCCACAGCTATCTGCATGGGGAACCGCAGAAGGGCCGAAAGGAAATTTTGATATCAGTATGACAGGCGGATATCCCGGCCTGCAGTATACATCTTCGGAACCGATTGTAAAGGGCAGATATTTTTCACAGGATGACTGTGATGCAGGCGGCAATGTCTGTGTAATTACAGAAAGCAGCGCGGTTTCTCTCTTTGGAACAACGGATGTGATAGGACTTACCTTTGAGGCAACCTTTTGGGGTGTGACTCAGGAAATGCGCGTAATCGGAGTAAGAAAGGATACCGCTTCATCACTGATTTCAATGGCCGGCGGAGGAACTAATACCATTACGGCAGAATGTCCGTTAAGCTTTATGGGAAATAAATTATATTATGATATTGATGATTTTTCTGAGTTTTATGTGATTGCGGATAACAGTGCTTATTGTACGCAGGTAGCGCAGGATGCCCTGAATCTGCTCGAAGCCCGTCATGGTGTCCGTGGGGAGAACCAGATTCAGATGCAGAGCTTTACCGATGTGTCCTCGCAGTTTGACTCGATCCTCAGTATCATTACGGTTTTTGTGTCCTTCGTGGCAGCAATATCGTTGCTGGTTGGAGGAATTGGTGTTATGAATATCATGCTGGTATCGGTAACGGAGCGTACCAGAGAAATTGGTATTCGTAAGGCGCTGGGGGCAAGAACCGGTTCGATCCTGCTGCAATTCCTTGCTGAGGCAGGAATTATCACTCTTATGGGAGGAGTGATCGGCATTATTCTGGGTATTCTCGGAGCAATGGGAGTCTGCTCGATTGCGGGAGTTACAGCCGGCGTGGATCCTGCGGTTGTGATTATCGCAACCCTCTTTTCCTGCGGCGTAGGTATTTTCTTTGGAATTTATCCTGCCAGGAAAGCAGCTAAATTAAGTCCGATTGAAGCCTTGCGGCATGAATAGCCATGCGCGAATAATAAAACCTGTTTGCATGTTGTGAGATTTTTAGTATAATAGGATAGAAGAAAAGCATCGGCTTTCCTGCCGGTGCTTTTTATGTAAGGTACTCAATGAATGCAGGTCGAAGACGCAGCATGAATTTAGTGCAGCAGGTAAGGCTGAATAAGCAGATAAGGCAGAATAAATATTAATTAAGAAAGATTTGGAGAAGCAGCATGGAAGTTTCCTTTGATGTAAAGATTACCCCGGGGGTCTTATATGATTATCTGTTATATCATACTTATACCGGAACAACAGGACTTTTAGGAACCATAGCAGGTGCACTGCTTGTGGCAGCATACTTTATGGCAGGCAGTATGTTATACCTGATTTTTGGTGTGGTGGTGCTTGTGTATCTTCCCTGGACATTATTTATCCGGTCGAAGAAGCAGTATCTTGCAAATCCTGCATTTAAGGAGCCATTACATTACACCTTCAATGAAGAAGGAATGACGGTTTCCCAGAAGGATACCAGCGAGCAGATCGCATGGGAGAATTTATATAAGGCAGTATCCACACCGAAGAGCATTGTATTATATACGTCACCGGTCAATGCCTCCATTTTTCCAAAGAAGGATTTAGGAGAGCGTAAGGCAGCTTTGATTGAAGTGATTTCCACACATATGCCACCGAAAAAGGTAAAAATCCGTGGGAACTGACAGGAGAATTATGAATAGCGGACAGGATATTTTACAGAGCATGATTGAAAAACATAAAATAATTTCGAAATCTCCTGAGGATACCTTTGCGTTAGGAAAGCAGATTGGTGAAAGTGTGGCACCGGGCAGTGTACTGACGCTGGTTGGTGATCTTGGCGTCGGCAAGACGGTATTTACACAGGGACTGGCAGAGGGACTCGGAATTTCAGATGCGGTGAACAGTCCGACCTTTACGATTGTACAGATCTATGAAGAGGGACGGATTCCTCTGTATCATTTGGATGTATACCGGATCGGTGATATTTCCGAGATGGATGAAATCGGGTATGAGGATTATTTTTACGGAGACGGGGTATGCCTGATTGAGTGGGCGAACCTGATTGAAGAGCTTCTGCCGGAGCGATATGTGGAGATCCGGATTGAAAAGAATCTGGAAAAGGGATTTGATTATCGTGAAATCACGGTATCACAAAAAGAGTAACAGTTCGCCTGGCTCTTTCATAAGCTGCCTAAAAGAAAACTGATTTTGAGAGGAACCTGAAATGAAAATTATTGCAATTGACAGTTCGGGACTGGTTGCTTCCGTTGCCATTGTACAAGATGAGGAAGTAATTGCAGAATATAATGTCCAGTATAAGAAAACACATTCACAGACCTTACTGCCCATGCTGGATGAATTAAAGAGGATGGTCGATCTTGATTTACAGACGGTAGATGCCATTGCGATTGCCAGTGGACCTGGTTCCTTTACCGGGCTGAGGATCGGTTCTGCGACTGCCAAGGGACTTGGGCTTGCACTTGAAATTCCGATTATAGAGATTCCGACACTGGATGGTCTTGCCTGCAATCTGTATGGGACAGACAAGGTGGTGTGTCCGATTATGGATGCCAGACGGAATCAGGTTTACACAGGTTTGTATTCTTATATCGAAGACGGACAAAGCGATGAACAGGAGCAGCGTTTTCACTATACACTTGTTCCCATTCTTTCCCAGTGTGCAGTTCCGATTGAAGAAATTGCAGAGAAGTGTAATGAACAGCAGAAGGAAATCATATTTTTAGGTGATGGAGTTCCGGTATTTGCGGAGCAGTTAAAAAACCTGATGAAGGTACCCTACAGCTTTGCACCGGCACACATGAACCGGCAGCGGGCAGCCTCCTTTGCATTCCTTGCTTTTGAAAAGCTGCGTAAGGGGGAAGTGGTTCCGGCAGCAGATCATGCACCGGAATATCTGCGGCTTTCCCAGGCAGAGCGGGAGAAGGCAGCAAAGAGGGAGAAGCAATGATTACAATACGCCCTTTGGAAGAAAAGGATGTAACGGCGGTAAGTGAGATTGAGAGCCGGACATTTTCAATGCCATGGAAGGAGAAAGATTTCCTTGAAATGGTGAAAGCGGATTATGCATATTATTATGTAGCAGAAGAGGATGGGGTGATTCTTGGCTGCTGTGGACTGCGGAATATGGCAGGCGAAGGAGAAATCACCAATGTTGCAGTAGATGCACCGTTCCGGAGAAGAGGCATAGCCGGAAAACTCCTTGCACATGCCTTGAAAGAGGCTGCAGAGCATGGAATCGGGGACTGTACCTTAGAGGTACGGGTAAGTAATACTCCGGCCATTCATTTGTATGAAGAATTCGGATTCCGGGGAGAGGGCATCCGCCCGGACTTCTATGAGAAACCGAAGGAAGATGCACTGATTATGTGGAAAAGATAGACAAAACATGAAACACTTACCACTGGTTCATAGAAAAAGTTTCTGTATAATGGTATTGTAAGGAGGAAAAACGATGCGTATTTATATGGACGAAGGGAAAAACACTCTGAAGCAGGTGGTATGTAACCAGTGTGGTAAAGCTTTAAAAGTCAAAAATGGAATTCTGGTGGAAGGTGTTTTTGAAGGAAACCAGCAGTTCGGTTATTTCAGCAATAAGGATGGAATCCGTCATTCCTTTGACTTGTGTGAGGAATGTTATGATAAACTAATAGAAGGATTTACCGTAGAGGTTACGAAGGAGGAGGTACAGGAGCTTCTTTGAAAGCAGCAGACGGTAATCAGGGAGGAACAGGTTAAATTATGCTGGATATATGCTTATTGGGAACAGGCGGAATGATGCCGCTCCCATATCGATGGCTTACATCCATGATGGCAAGATATAATGGGACAAGTATCTTGATGGACTGTGGGGAAGGAACCCAGATCGCAATGAAGGAAAAGGGGTGGAGCCCCAAACCGATCGATGTCATCTGCTTTACCCATTTTCATGCAGACCATATCAGCGGACTTCCGGGAATGCTTCTCACGATGGGAAATGCAGAACGGACAGAGCCGCTTCTTTTGGTGGGACCGAAGGGTCTGTGCAAGGTCGTGGCATCTCTGCGGATCATTGCACCGGAGCTGCCGTTTGCCATTGATTGTCTGGAGCTTACCGAGCCGGAGCAGACGATCCACATGGATGGTTTCCGGATTGAAGCTTTTAAGGTAAACCACAATGTTCCCTGCTATGGCTACAGTATTGTGATTGACCGGATTGGTAAATTTGATGTTGACAAGGCTGTCAGTCTGGGGCTTGAACGTCGCTACTGGAGCCGCTTACAGAAAGGTGAAACCATTGAAATTGATGGAATGACATATGTGCCGGAAATGGTTTTAGGACAGGCACGTAAGGGATTGAAGGTTACGTATTGTACCGACACCAGACCGACGAAGGGAATTGTCGGGCATGCGAAGAATTCGGATCTTTTCATCTGTGAAGGAATGTATGGAGAGCCGGATAAGCAGCAGAAGGCCAAAGAGAAAAAGCACATGACCTTCTATGAGGCAGCTGAGATAGGAAGACAGGCGGATGTTGACCGGATGTGGCTGACACATTACAGCCCGTCGCTTAATCGACCGGAGGAGTATCTGGATGCTGCCCGGAAGATTTTCCCAAGAGTCGAAGTCTGTAAGGATGGCAAGACCATTGAGCTTAACTTTGAAGATGAGAGTAACAGTTCAGCCATGCAGAAATGATTGTGCAAGATGACCGTGGGAGCTTGC